>Ga0180221_1000043_pt1 | contig 289763 bp, 261 predicted proteins | sample eDN5th37CKraftMG_FD_151339 | JGI IMG/M metagenome (GOLD analysis project Ga0180221, IMG submission 151339) | Enriched Miracle-Growth compost microbial communities from Emeryville, California, USA - eDNA 5th pass 37_C Kraft MG (version 2) (version 2) ... | reverse complement strand
CCACTACTTTGACACCAAGATGTCGTGACAGCGAGGATCCACCTTCAGGGTTTTCCTCTACGCTGCCATATCACCCCGTTGCCGGGGGGAGGCGTCCATACCATCTGGACAGGGCCAGGGCGGGAGAGATGGCCACAATGCCGGGGTGAAGCATCGCTGTGCGATGGGCATCATCGATTTCACGCAAATGTGTGATGCCCGCATTGCAAAATGCAGCGGCTAGCGGATTGGTGGCAGCGCCTCCGAATACCTGGGAGGAGCCTTCTCCAGGGAAAAGCTGTTGGCTCAACTGTCGGAGACTGTCCGACGATGCCAGGCTGGCTCCTGCGGCGCCCGCCGTGAACCAGTCCAATAGTGCCTGGGTGACTCTATGTCGCGTCGCAACAGGGAAAACCCGCTGGTTCAACGAGGCTACATACCCACACAGCCGGCTTTCAGAGCGCTCCATATTTGCCTTTTCGTTTCATTTAATAAAATGAATTTTATTTGATGAATTGAATGGCAATTTGACACATATCTCGAGAAAGCGCAATGGGGGATTGCGCTTCTTATGGCTAGCTGATTTCTTTTCCAGGGTGTCCCACAGGACGGGATGCAAAACCATGAGCTTTCAATAGCCGGACGGCTACGGTTGCGGCATGGATTTGCTGTTCCTCTGTCTGTCGGCTGAGGATGCCGGTGATCTGGATGGCCCCAAGCAATGGCCCATGCTGCTCGGAAACCGGCACGGACACTGAGGTCAGCTCGGGTGAGCGCTCGGCGCGTGTAATGGCATAGCCATTTTCCAGCACTTCCGCAGTGCGGGGGGAGCTTCCGTCTGTGAACGCTCGTAGCACATGAGACGCTGAGCCGCCATCCGCCAGCTGGACACGTGTGCCGACTTCAAAGACATATCGCACATCGCGGGAGACGTTCTCTCTGAACAGGCAAACGCGCTGTTCACCTTCACGAATATAGAAGGCAACACTTTCATGCGTTTCCGCCACGATGGCTCTCAATATTGGCTGGATGCGTTGCCCCATGTCGAACGTAGCCCGATACAGTGCGCCAAGACGCAGGAGGTTGTGTCCGGGCGAATAGCGGCCATCGGCGCCACGCTGCACGTATCCATATTCCATGAAGGTGCCCAGAAGGCGTAGCAAGGTTGCCTTGTCAAGGCCAGTCATGCTGGCAAGCTCTCGCAGTTGCAACCGCAAGCGGTCTTCCGCAAAACATTCCAGGATCACGAGCCCGCGAGCGAGAACGCCCGCAGGAGGGGTGGGTGTGGTCGTAGGGTTAATGCTGGCTTCTTTCATAGGGGGGATAGGCCTTTATGGTTCTTGACAGGATAAGAAAGAAAAGATAATTTATATTTTATTCAAAGAAATTCATTTCATTCAACAAAATTATTTATCATCAACCTCATAGACGGCTGCCTGATGTCACATAGTCAAACCCCCATGCCTTCGCAGTCATTGCTTCCAGTGCTCTCGCGCATTGTGGGCTTCAATGGAATTCTGACGGATCCTAAAGATACACATGCATATTCACTTGAGCATCGCGGCAACTACCCTGGGCGGGCCTGGGCGGTAGTGCTGCCCAGATCGACCGAAGAGGTTAGCGCCGTGGTGCGGGCGTGTACGGAATATGGTGTGCGACTGATCCCCCAAGGTGGAAATACCGGTCTTGTGGGTGGTTCTACGCCAGACGATTCCGGCCGCGAAATTGTCCTGAGCCTGAAGCGCATGAACCGCATCAGAAATATCAGCCCATTCGACAACACCATGACTGTCGAGGCTGGCTGCATTCTGCAAAGTGTACAAGAGGCTGCCGCGGCTCAGAATCGACTGTTCCCGTTGACGCTCGGTTCTGAAGGTAGCGCAACCATCGGCGGAAACCTTTCTACAAACGCAGGAGGCGACCAGGTGGTGCGCTATGGAAACACTCGGGAGCAGGTGTTGGGGTTGGAGGTCGTGCTCGCGGATGGAGGCGTGCTCAATGGGCTTTCAAGCCTGCGTAAAGATAACACCGGGTATGACTTGAAGCATTTGTTTATCGGTGGCGAAGGCACGTTGGGAATCATCACGGCCGCCACGCTCAAACTATATCCGGTTCCTCGGCAGCAGGCGACTGCATGGGTGGCGTTAGATGGGCCTGATAAGGCGGTGTCTCTGCTCGCCGGCCTGAGTGAAGCGCTTGGCGACCGCGTGACCGCTTTCGAGATCATGGCAAGGGAAACAGTCGACCTCGTGCTGGCTCACTTTCCTCAGATGCGCGAGCCCTTGCCTGTCGCGGCGCCATGGGTAGTGCTCGCGGAGGTTTCGGAAACTTCGCAGCGCGTACCTCTACGGGAGGAGTTTGAGTCCGCACTTGCAGATTCCCTGGAGGCAGGATGCATTCTGGATGTTGCCTTGGCCACTTCAGGACAACAGGCGCGGGCTATGTGGAATATCCGTTCTCATATTCCGGAAGCCCAGCGCAAGGACGGCCCTTCTCTCAAGCATGATATTTCTGTGCCGATATCTCGTATCTCTGAATTTGTTGAGACCGTTGTCCCACGCCTCCATAGCATAGTCCCTGCAATACGTTGCATCACATTCGGACATGTTGGCGATGGCAACCTGCATTTCAACCAGAGCAAGCCGAAGGGTATGGAAAACGAGGCGTTTTTTGCTGCGGCGGCATCTATACATGACGTGGTGCACGAAACAGCCGCCGCGATCGGCGGCTCGATATCGGCAGAACACGGAATCGGCCGACAGAAGCAGGACATCCTGCTTCGTTATAAGGATCCAGTGGCAATACAGACGATGTATCGGATCAAGCATGCTCTGGATCCCAACAATGTATTCAACCCTGGGCGCCTGTTGCCGCTCAGGTAAGTGCCATAGCTAATTCTTGCATAACGAAAAGGTATTCTCCATGTCATCTTCCGTATTCGACTCCGTCAGCATGCAGCATCTCTGGAGTACCGACGAGCTTCGCGCCATCTTCTCCGAGGAAAATCGCGTTCAAAAATGGCTCAACTTCGAGGCAGCATTCTCTCAGGCCCAGGCCCAGCTTGGGCTGATACCCCAGGATGCAGCTGACACCATATCTTTACATGCGGATGTCGCAAATATCGATATTCCAAAAATGGCAGCTGAAATGCGCAGAATTAAGCATTCGCTTGTTCCAATGCTCAAACAGCTGATCGTGCAATGCGGAGATCATGGGCAATGGGTGCATTACGGGCCGACCACGCAGGATGTGCTCGATACGGGAACAGTGCTTCAGTTAAAAGAGGCGCATGCGGTATTTCTGCGAGATCTCAAGGCGTGCGCGCGTGAGCTGGCGCGATTGTCCGAAACGCATCGCGATACGCTGATGGTCGGGCGTACCCATGGCGTCCAGGCGCTGCCGATAACTTTTGGACATAAGTGTGCGATCTGGCTGGATGAGGTTTCACGCCATTATGAACGCATGTGCCAGGTTGAGCCGCGGCTGTTTGTTGGCATGCTTATAGGCGCTGTGGGAACGCAGGCTTCCCTTGGCAGTGAAGCGCGCAAGCTGGAAGAAATGACATGCGCGGCGCTTGGACTGGCAGTGCCCGATATCAGCTGGGGACCGGCCCGGGACAGGTTTGCGGAGTATGCAAACTTGCTGGCGATGGTGGGCGCGACGTTCTCCAAGATTGGCAATGAGCTTAGAAACCTGCAGCGTAATGAGTTTGCAGAGGTGGAAGAGGGGTTTACGGAAGGCAAGCTTGGGTCTTCCACTATGCCGCACAAGCGCAATCCCACATCCGCTGAAAATGTGGCCGGGCTGTCGCGAGCCCTGCGGTACAACGCAGCCTTGATGACTGAAGCCATGGTGCAGGAGCACGAGCGTGATGGCATAGCCTGGAAAACAGAATGGAAGGCTCTGCCGGAATGCTGCTTGATCGCGGGAGCGATCCTGTTCCAATCACGCAATCTGCTTGCCGGACTGCGGGTTGACAAAGAGGCGATGGCAGCCAATCTGGATATGATGCGCGGCTATCTACTATCGGAGCGGGTCATGCTTGAATTGGGCAAGAAGGTCGGCAAGGACCACGCTCACGACTGGGTGTATGAGGCATCGATGAGAGGCATTGAGAACAAAATCGACTTCAGCGCGGCGATGCGTGGCCATGCCAGAATATCTGAGGCGCTTTCGGATGAGGAAATAGCCGAGTTGACCAATCCAGCGAACTACCTGGGACAAGTAGGTGCCAGCATAGACAGAACGCTGGTCACCCAGAATGCAAGCGGTTGGATGAATGAGGATATAACCCAGTCTCTTTGATATTTTCCATCTTTGGAAGCTAAACCTACATATTTTCTTATCATGCTAAAACCATTAATAAACGCAAGGGATCTGGCAAATCGCCTTCAGGATCCAGGACAGAAAATAATTATCTGCGACTGTCGTTTCGATCTGGCAGATCCTGATGCTGGGGCGCGTCAATACGCGGCAGGACATATACCGGGAGCCATTCATGTTGATCTTGACCGAGTGCTCAGCAGGAAGGGCGGGGCCGAACAGGGCCGCCATCCCTTGCCTTCCCGTGAAGAGTTTGCGGCCGCCATGGCGTTGGCTGGTGTGAGTGAAGGCACATGCGTCGTCTGCTACGACGCTTGTGATTCCATGTATGCCTCCAGGCTGTGGTGGATGTTGCGATGGGCGGGGCACGCGCAGACCGTCGTGCTAGATGGTGGGCAGGAAGCCTGGGAGAAGTCCGGAGGGGTGCTCAGTACAGCGCCGGCGGTGAACCGTCCGACAGGGACGCTTGCAGTGAGCAAGCCGCTTGTCAGCACGGTGGATTATGAACAGGTGCGCGAGAACTTGGATACCGGAAACCTGCAGATAATTGATGCGCGAAATCCGGAGCGTTTTCGCGGAGAAAACGAGACCATCGATCCCATTGGCGGGCATATCCCGAACGCAGTCAACCGGTTCTTCAAAGATAACCTTCAGCCCGATGGCACATTCAAGCCCGCGCAGGCATTGCGGCGGGAGTTCGTCGCATGCATGGGTAACCGCGAGCCTGCGAAGATCGTCAATCAATGCGGCTCGGGCGTCACTGCGTGCCACAACCTTCTGGCCATGGAGATTGCAGGTCTTCAGGGTGCTGCGCTTTATCCTGGTTCCTGGAGCCAATGGTGCAACATGCCGGGCTCTCCTGTCGCTTGCTGAATGCTGTTGGTTTACGCAGTGTTGGCCACTTGGCGGCTTGCATGTTCAGCCGCACGGTTCGCGCGGCTTCTTAGCGCGTTCAAACCACCTCTGCACGCGCTGCAAATGATGATCCCCGTAAAGGCGGCGAAAACGCTGCGTGGTCTCTGATTGCATGTCTGAGAAGGCGCAGCGGCCACCAGCCCTGCCGCAGGCCCGGCGCGGCGCTTGACCACCGGGTCCGAAACCGGCGTGCCGCTGCAGGTGCTATCGCCGTGTTGCTGCTGTTACCTTCGCGGCTCAGGTGAGAAGGTCTTTACTGTTCGAGGCGCCCAGCAGCTTTGGAAACCATGTCTGCAGCGTGTCCAGATCGGAGCGCATGACCCGGGCGATGTCTTCGGCCGACACGGTGCCGAACTTGTCGTGCATCATGTCGAGCAGTGTTCTGCGCATCTTTCGCGCCGCTTCATGCATGCCGTTCTCGAAGCCGAGTCGGTAGCCTTTCTCGACGCCTATCAGCTCGCCCTTTTTCAGCCCGATTTTCTCGCCTTCATCGCGGGCGTAGTCGATCATATCGTTGATATCGGCCTGCGCCTGCTTGCGACGTTCGGCAGCCATGCAGAGCTCTTCGTTGAAGCTCATTTCCTCCAGGTACGAGTGCGCTTCCGGGGCGGGTGGATGGGTAATGGACGTCATAGTGACTTCGTTCATAGTGACCTCGTTCAGAGTGTGCAACAGGCGGGAGATCCAGGCTAGCGACGGCGCAGCGCTATATGCCCATGCACCTGTCACCAGCCAAATCCATTACGCTATAATTTGTTATGTTATAACATAACAATTGTGTTGTGCATGGGCACCATACCGGCGCCGATGGCTCCATCCGTCGGCAACCGCGTGTTCTTACCGCAAACATCCATCATCTGAAACTATCGCTCATCACGCGCATGGCGCTTCTGGTCGCGAGCGCGGTGCGCTGACTGAATCATGAACGTTATGGCCTTGTTGTTTTTCTCCTTTCCCCGCATGCAAACCTGCCCTCCCTGTTCAAGCTGCACTCATTTTCGAACCAGGAGGCTCACGCCATGCAAGTGCTTTCATCTCTCAAGGACGCCAAGAACCGTCATCGCGACTGCCAGGTTGTTCGCCGCCGCGGACGCACCTATGTGATCTGCAAGACTCACCCTCGCCTGAAGGCCCGCCAGGGTGGCGCCAGGAACAGGCGCAAGGGGTAGGCCGGCGGCGCCGGCATAGAAAGACTCAAGGAAGCAAAAGAAGGACCAGCTGATGAATCTGAAAAATAATACCGCCCGGGTTGGGCTGATAGCCCTGGCGGCGCTGGGCAGCGTGTCCCTGGCTCGCGAGGCTTATGCTGCGGCAGGCATTGCCGGTGTGGATGCGCAGCGGGGTGCGGCTATCCTGCCCTCGATTGTCGTGACGGCAACAGCGTCAGCACGCAGCCAGGTTGACGCGCCAGCCAGTGTGTCGGTGGTGGAGGGTGAGGCACTGCGCCAGCGCCCCATAAATGACCTGGCCGATGCCCTGCGCGATACCGTCGGCATAGGGCTGGAAGACGTTGGCCTGGGGCGGCGCGGCATTTCGATACGTGGCATGAATCCGGGGCATACGCTGATGCTGGTCGATGGGCAACGCATCAGCTCGTCGGCATCGGCTATTGCGCATTCTGACTTCGAGCTGGGCTGGGTGCCCACCGAGGCAATAGACCGGGTCGAAGTGGTGCGTGGGCCGATGTCGTCGCTCTACGGTTCCGAAGCCCTGGGAGGTGTTGTCAATGTCATTACGCGGTCCTCCACCGATAAATGGCAGGGGTCGTTGAGCAGTTACGCACTGATCGGCGATCATGATCTGGGCGGCAACCAGTACAAGACTGGCTTCTATATAGGTGGTCCGCTCGTGCTGGGCCGCGTGGGCATGAATGCCTGGGGCGAGCTGCGGCGCCGCAGCTCGCTGAAGGATGCTGGAAATACTGCCTTGACTGCGCTTGACGGGCAGCGGGCCGGAACTGGGCACATAGGCCTGACACTGACACCCGATGTTCGCCAGCGTATCGATCTTTCTGTCGATGCGGGAAACGAGGATCAGGAAGGTGCGCGAAGCGGAAGCCGGGGAGCTGTTTATGACGCGCGGAATGTGGCCCAGCGGCGTCGCTATTCTGTTTCGCACGACGGGCATTGGAACTGGGGCAGCAGCCAGTTCAGGCTATATCGCAGCACACTTGATCGCGAAGCGCGCCGCAGCGACGGCGCAGCTGTGTCGGGGCCGAATCGTTTTACCGATACCGTGCTGGACGGGCGGGTGGGGCTGACTGCGGATACTGCCCACCAGCTGACCTTCGGGGCCGAGATGCGCCGCGAAAAGCTGGAAGATCCCAGTATTAACCGCAAGGGCGAGAAAGCGTTGACGCATTATGCTTTCCTCGCCCAGGATGAAATCCTTCTCTCGGATAGCTGGGAGCTGGTGCTGGGCGGCCGGCTGGACCATCACGAAGATTTTGGCTGGGAAGCCAGCCCCAGGGCGTATCTGCTATTCCATCCCAACGATACACTGACGTTCAAGGCTGGCGCTGGCAGGGGTTTCAAGGCGCCGTCACTCAAACAGCTCTCGCCGGAGTACGAGTCGCGTGCCGCCATGGGCGGGCGTGGCATTATTCGCGGCAACCCGGATCTGAAACCGGAGACCAACCAGTCGCTGGAGCTGGGTGCGGAATATCATCAAGGCAAGTGGTCGGCGGGTGCGACGTTGTTTCACAACGATGTCCGCAACCTCATTGAAACGGTGCGCCAGGCCAGCTGCGTCGAGCCCGGGCGTGTTTGTCTGGCATACGAAAATGTCGCCCGGGCCCGCTTGCGCGGGGCGGAGCTGACAGCAGGTGTTGACCTGACCAGGCAGTGGCGGCTGGAAGCGAACTATACCTTTCTTGACGCCCGTGACCGCATCACGGGCGAACAGTTGACTGACCGCTCACGCCATCGCGCCAATATGTCAGTTGCCTGGGCTCCGCTTGCACAGCTCGCCACACGCCTGCGGCTCGAATATATCGGAGCCCAGCACCGCGATGCCGATGGAGGCAGGCGACCCGCCTATACGCAGTTGCATTGGTATGTAGACTATGACTACAGCCGCGAGATCAGCCTGCATGCCGGGGTGGAAAATCTGACGGACAAGCGTCTGGCCAACGATGATGCTGGCGTATATGGCCGCGCAGATGAAGGGCGGCGATTCTTCGCGGGGCTTACTGCGAAGTTCTGATTGCGGCTCACGGTCTCGCCGCACTTGTCTGAGACAAAGCGCGGCGGGGCTATCGCCCAGGATGATGGGAAAGCACAGCGCGGAGGAGGTGGTCAGAGCGCATTGAGGGGTATCTTCAGGTAGCTCACCCCGTTGTCTTCCGGTTCAGGGCAGCGGCCTGCACGCATATTTACCTGGATGGACGGCAGGATCAGGCGCGGCATGTCGAGCGTTGCATCCCGCGCCTGCCGCATGGCGACAAAGTCTGCTTCGCTGACGGTTTCATTGACATGCACATTGTTCTTGATCTGCGCCCCGATGGTTGTTTCCCACGCGTAATGATCCCTGCCAGGCGCCTTGTAGTCGTGGCAAAGAAAGGCGCGGGTGGGCGCCGGCAGTTGCATCAGACGGCGTATGGAGCGATACAGGGTTGCGGCATCGCCGCCAGGGAAATCGCAACGGGCGGTCCCATAGTCGGGCATGAACAGGGTGTCGCCGGTAAACACAGCATCGCCCACCACATATGCCATGCATGCCGGCGTGTGTCCGGGTACAAGCAGCGCGACCGCTTCTAATGCACCGATCTGGAATTGCTCTCCGTCGCTGAGCAGGTGATCGAACTGGCTCCCGTCACGGGCGAAGCGGGCGTCTGCATTGAAGAGTTCGCCAAACGTCTGCTGCACTGTAGTGATGCGCTGCCCGATGGCAAGCCGGCCTCCCAGTTGCTCCTGCAAGAGCGGCGCGGCGGAAAGATGATCGGCATGGGCATGCGTCTCGAGTATCCATTGCACCTGCAGATCGTGGTCATGGATGAACTGGATCAGCTCGTTTGCGGCTTTTTGTCGTGTGCGGCCGCTGGCTGGGTCAAAGTCCAGCACACTGTCGATAATGGCGCACGCGCGGCTGTCAGGATCCCTCACGACATAGCTCACGGTAAACGTGGCTTCGTCAAAGAATGAACTGACATCGGGCCTGGCTATGGAGCCGCTGATCGCCTGCCGAACGATGTCGATGGCCTGGGCGAGTGCGGTATCGTCCCTGGATGCGGGCATGGCAAGTCTCCGGCAAATCTGGATATGGCGCCAGACCAGCAGACCGCATGGCCGCTGGCTGTCCTTGGCTACAAATGACTTATTATTATAAGCTTATTCTAAAAAGATATTTGTGGAGACTGGGCTGATTTGGGAAAGCAGACAGTGAGCATACGCTGGTTATGGATAGCCCACCGTGAACAAGCACAAGACGGCGGGCGATACCTTTGCTCAGGGCTTCTTGACCAAGGGGCAGGAGCTTTCTGACAGCGGGGCGACGGTTTGCGCTGCCGGGATAGTTCTTACAATATCGAAGTAATCCCACGGATATTTCGATGCTTCAGGGGTTTTGACCTTCGCAAGATACATGTCGCGCAGAACCCTGCCGTCTTCCCTTATATGGGCGTTCTCGGTAAACGCATCATTGATAGGCATGTCACGCATGGTTTGCGCTACCTTGTCGGCGTCATCGGTTCCGGCAGCCTTGACGCTTTTCAGATAGTGCAAAACGGAACCGTAGACACCGGCCTGCAACATTGAAGGCATGGCGCCCGTGCGCTCCATGAATTTCCTTGACCACGCCCTGGTTTTGTCGTTCATGTCCCAATATGACGCGGTGGTGAGATAAGTACCCTGGGCATTTTGCAAGCCCAGGCTATGAACGTCATTGATCATCAGGATCATCGCGGCGAGGCTTTGGCCAGCCTGCGTAATGCCGAACTCCCCAGCTTGCTTGATTGCGGTAATAGTGTCGTTGCCGGCATTGGCGATGCCTATGACCTGGGCGCCGGACGATTGGGCTTGCAGTAAAAAGGAAGCAAAGTCCGCCAGGTTGAGAGGGTGTCTCACTATCCCAAGTACTTTGCCTCCCTCGGCCTCGACGACAGTGGACGTATCCTTGGCAAGCTGCGCGCCAAACGCATAGTCGGACGCCAGGATAAACCAGGATTTGCCGCCGTTCTGCACAACCGCGGAGGCTGTTCCGTGCGCAAGCGCGTATGTGTCATACGTCCAGTGGAAGCCATAGGGAGAGCATTGTTCGTTGGTTAGCGCAGTGGTCCCGGCTCCCGAAAACAACACTAGCTTCTTGCTGTTGCGCGCGATGCGCTGGACGGCAAGTGCGATTGACGAGTTGGGTATATCAACGATGACATCCACCTGATCGGTGTCATACCATTGACGGGCGATGGAAGAACCCAAATCTGTCTTGTGCTGATGATCAGCGGAAATCACTTCAATGGGTTTGCCAGATATAGTGTCTCCAAACTCCTCGACGGCCATCTGCGCGGCAACCACAGAACCCTTTCCAGTGATATCAGCAGTCACGCCTGCCATGTCGGTCAGTACGCCAATCTTGACCACACCATCAGTAAGCTGCGCATATGCGGGCAGGCTGGTCAGTGCAAGGCCCACCATTGCAGGAATAATGGTTTTTCTGAGCATGTTTGTATCCTCCAGAGGAAATGGCCCTTTACAGACCTTGATCAGTCAGCCAATCGGCAATGAGACCGGCGATTTTTTCGCTGTTGTCCTCAAGCATCAGCATGTGGCCATTGCCCCGTAGGCCATACTCGGGCAGCCATGCGTGTTTTGCGTTGAAATAATCGGCTACAGCGGCGTCTGCCGCCCGAGGGTGCCGCGGATCGCTGTCTCCCGTGACCACCAGTATTGGGCGTGTGGCAACCACGTCGGGCCCCGAGATACACAACCCCTTCCCGCCGATGTTGAAACGCTCATTCAGAACAGCCGCGCTTTCTGGAACAATGGATTTTGCGTAAGCATCTATTGCTGTTTTGGGAAACCGCGAGGTATTGGCCCAGAAGCTTCGTATGAATTCAGTATCTACGAACACGGGCTTGTCGAGTGGGGAGTAAACTGGGCAACCGACGCTTTCGTCAAATCGGAGCGTCTCGATCAATTTGGGGTCGTCGGGAAGCGGACGCTGTATGTTGGATGGAGGGCCTGGCGCAATGCCAACAATTGCGGCAACAGTGTCGGGGTGCTCGTCGGCAATCCACCACGCCAGTGGGCCGCCGGCCGAATGGGCGAAGATGATGGCGGGTCCAACTTCATTGGCAAGCATAGCCAGCGATTGCGCGATCTCGAGCATGGAAAGCTGGGAAAATTCCCGGTTGGCCGGAGATCTGCCGTGCCCTGGCCAGTCCGGGACGTAAACTTCATGCCCGCGTGCGACGAAATAATGCGCCCATCCCGGCCGTCCATCCGGTGTGGTGATATATCCTGCGCCGGTATGGAAGCCTCCATGCAGAAAAATGATGGGCATGCGCCCAGCGATCGGAATGGCTGGAGAGAGGTGGTCGGTATAGACAGGGTGTTTGGTGGTCCCGGAGTAGAAGCATCCGTAGCCGATGGCATGTTTTGACGTGCCGACTGGATCTGCTGTGCGCATGAGACTGGTCTCCATGGGCGTGCCTGCCCTCTCTGTCTTGCAGATTATCGGATATTAGTCCCATATGCAACTAAATTTTGAGGCTTATGGATAATGGATAATTCATCCGAGGCAGATTATTTGAAGAGCAGTCAATGACTCCAGAGCTGAAAGACATCCTTGATGGCGTCCCGATTCCCATGGCCTATAAGATAGGCTATATCTCGAACAGTTATCGTGAGCTGTCCTTTCGCGCAATCGAGGCCAGGTATGGCCTGACGCGTCCTGAAATACTTTCGCTGATCTTTCTATATTTCAAGGATGGCATTACTGCCACGGAAATCTGCGAATTCTCAGGCCACCTCAAGACGAATATAAGCCGCGCGGTTATCGCGCTGGAAAAGCGCGGCATGCTCAAGCGTGAAGCCGATCCAGATGACCAAAGGCGGCAGCTTCTTTACATTACGCCCGCTGGAAGAAAGCAGCACGACATGTTCATGCCCGGGTTGGAATTGCGAGAGCAACGGATGATGGCTTGCCTGTCCGCTCGTGAGCGCGAGCAGCTTGAGCGCTTGCTGCGCAAGATGTGCGCCCATGCGCCCGAGTGGAATGGATCGCCGCTCAGCATGGACGCGCCCGAGCGGCCCGCCTTGGGAAAGGGCTTGGCGCCCCATTGGACACGCGCCGGGTCGAAATACCCCGCGAAGGAAAAATGATGCTTGGCATTGAGCCGCCCGTAATTGGCTCCCCCAAGGCTGTCGAACGGACGACGTTCGATAATGCTGTGCTCCTGGTAGATTGATTCCGATGGGCCTAGTCTAGAGCGGCAGGAGGGGCTTGCCTGGGCGACCTACGAAGTTCTGGCCTCGCACTCCGTCTTCCGCATGGCGGATGAGCGCCTGCGCTTCGGCATCGCTGACGCCGTAGTCAGCGAACTCTGTCTTTACTCCCAGCCTGTGCAGGAAGCCGCGCAGCATGCGGGAGCCCTGTTCGAGCGGGACGCCAAGCGCGTCGGCAAGCACGCGATCGCGGCCTGGATCGCAGCCCATGGCCCGGTGCAATACCATTGGCAGGGTGAAGGAACAGGCAATGCCGTGAGGCAAGCCATGGCGCAGGGTCATTTCATAGGAAATGGAGTGTGCAAGCGCCGTTCGGGTATTGGAGAACGCCATGCCTGCCTTCACTGCGGCAAGGGCCATCGCTGCCCGCAGCGCCAGGTCGTCGGGCTGCTGCATCAACGCCGGCAATGTCTTCAGGATATCCCGCGCTGCCGCAGTAGCGAAGGTATCGGAAATCGGGTTGGCGTTGACATTCCAGATGGCTTCCAGGCTGTGGGATAGTGCATCCAGACCGCTCTGCAGCGTGACAGCGGGAGACAGACCGAGCATCAGCTCCGCATCGACCAAGGCGGTATGCGGCCAGGTTTCGGGCAAGTGCAGCGACAGTTTGCGGTGCGCTGCCCTGTCCCAGATCGTGGCCCAGGGCGTCATCTCGCTGCCGGTGCCCGCCGTGGTGGGAATCGCGATCAGACGCCTGACGTGTGAGGGCTTCCAGGGATGGCCGCTGCGCAGTGCGGCCAGAAAATCGTCGAACTCCAGGCTCTGGGGCGCGACCATCAAGGCCTTGGCTGTATCGATGACACTGCCGCCGCCCACCGCCACCACGGTATCCGCATCACGATGCTTATGCCAGGAATCGGTCCAGGTGTGACGCAGCTGCGCGACATCAGGGTTGGGCTGCACATCTTCGATGGTGTGGGCAAGGCGCGGCCCCAGCAGCGCCTGTACCCTGGCCAGCAGCCCCCGGGCGCGTGCGCTGCGGAAGATCACCAGCGTGCAGCGGCTGTCGCCCAGAATGCCGGGCAAGCGGTCAATCGCTCCCGGCGCGCACAGGCTGCGCACCGGATTGAAGAAGCTTGCGGGGCAGGCCATGGAAATATAGGCTCTTTCTGCTGTAGTAAACGCCGGCTACGGCAGCGTCACGGAAACGGAAGCTTCGCCGGTGAGCATCAGGAACGTCAACGTCTCGCGCAGGTAGAGCCTCACCACCTTGTCGTCATGGCTGGTGTATCCGATGGACAGGTCCTGCCCCAGGTGTACTTCAAAGTCGCCGCCGCGTGTGGAAAGCACACTGCCGCCATTGATGGCGGGCGCCCAGATGATTTGCCCATCAAGAATGCGGTTGATGTGCTGGATGACCGGGTAGCCTTCGTCGCGGCCGCCACCCAGCGCTGTATAGGCATCGGCGCCGAGCAGGACGGAATAGGGGCCGTCCACGCCTGCCAGCCGCAACTGCTCGAGCGCGCTCGCAATCGCGACCGGATACTCGCTGACATCCGTGGGCAGCGTCAGCGAGGAGTTCGACGAGCCCTGGCGAATGCCGACAATGCCCGCGGCATCATAGCCGTCAAAGATCGCACGGTCTTCCGCATAGGCAAGCTCCTGGGCTGCGTCCTTGGCGGGCTGCCAGTCGGAATCATTCGCTCCGCGCTCGACATCGTCGATCGCTTCCCGGGTCAGCTCAAAAGGAACGGTCAGCTCAACCAGGGCCTTGACCTCGCGCAGTCGGGCGTCGACCCCTTTGCAGGGCGAGGCAATCGTGCGTTGATGCCCCGTACCCACGCTGGACAATTCCGCGCCGCCTGGGCCTTTGACATCGACCACGCGCCTTCCTGCAACCGAACGCCGGAATGTGCGGGCGACTTCTTCTTCGATTTGTGCCCAGGCTGAGCCGGAGATGGGGGCGAGTTCACGATGCAGATTATTCATGTTGAGGAATTCCTTTTAGAGAACCAATATTGAGCGAGCCATCGTGGCCTGTGTCAGGCGGCGGTGGGGGTTCGGCCTTGTCTGCGGGTGGCTGAGGCGCGCGTTCGGCAAGCGCTTCCAGCAGGTCGGCGGATGGCACAAAGAACAGGCCGCCTGTAACCGCCTGGCTGAAATCAAGCAGCCGGTCATAGTTGCCAGGCGGGCGTCCCACGAACATGTTCTCGAGCATTTGCTCAATGGGTGCGGGTGAGCGGGCATAGCCTATGAAATAGGTGCCGAACTCGCCCGATCCCGGCCGCCCGAACGGCATGTTGTCACGCAGGATCTTCACCTCTTCGCCGTTTTCTACGATTGTTGTCAGCGAGCTATGGGAAGAGTCTGGCTTGACGGCATCGTCCAGCTCTATGTCGGAGAGCTTGGTGCGGCCAATGACGCCTTCCTGGGCTTCCACCGACAGGGCGTTCCATCTCTCCATGTCGTGCAGATACTTCTGCACGAGCACATAGCTGCCGCCGGAGAATTCAGGATCTTCGTCACCGATCGTGGTGAATTCGACAGCCTCGCGGCCATCCGGGTTTTCCGTGCCGTCGACGAAACCAATAATGCTGCGCATGTCGAAATACCGGAAGCCGTGAACCTCGTCCACAACGGATACGGCGTCGCCGAGCACGCTGAGCGCCTGTGTGGCAAGCTCGAAGCAGAGGTCCATCTGATCGGCGCGGATATGCAGCAGCAGGTCACCGGGTGTGGCGACGGCTCGCCGTTCCAGCGGGCCGAATTCCCGGAAGGGATGCAGGGACGCCGGCCGCGGCTCGCCGAACAGCCTGTCCCAGGCCTGCGACCCGATGCCGCACACACAGGACAATTTGCCGGATGGAACGCGCTTGCCGACCGAGCGGACTAACGCCGCGATGTCCCCGCACAGGGCACGTACTTTATCGTCGCCATCGGTGTCCGCCGCGAGCGTTGCAACGATGAAAATCGCGCTGCGCGTGACGGGGCTTGTGATGGCCTGAGGTTCTGGGTTTTTTGCAGGCATGAATACTGCGATCTTGATAGCGTTGCTCTGATTATAGGGGAGCCAGGATGACGGGGTGGAAAGCCTATAGGGGAGCTGGCATGGCGGGGTAGAAAACCGTGCCGTGGGCCTGGATCGTGGCCCCTGGCGTGATGCTGGCTTGGTCTATATGGCCAGGGCCCATGATGTGGAATACCTGCTCGTCGCGTGCGATGAGATAGTCGGCAACGATGCGGCGATGGCAGCGCCACCATACGGCTTCCGAGCACATGATCGCGATGCGTTGCCGGCGCCCGCGTGCGATCAGGTGATCCAGTCCTTCGCGAAATGCATCGGACAGTGCATAGTCGGCGTAATTATGGAAGCTGTCGTTCTCCCAGAAACCGTTGATTTCACGGGGCACGGTTCTGGATTTCCCGCGCAGCCCGCCAAGGCTTGCGATATGTTCGTATGAGACGTGGAAGCCGGCCAGCGACCCGGGCAGCGCGTCCTGGTTGAACTGCGGGTTGGCTCGCGACCGGGGCACTGTCCTGATATCGGCCAGCAGCGTTATTCCGGCTTCCTGAAGGAGCGCGACAAATGCGTCGAGGCTGCGGTTTGAATGGCCAATGGTGAAGAAGGGATATGTCATGACCGGCTCGTGCCGCGTGCATGTTCAAGCGCTTCCCCTTTGTGAGCAGCGATATGGTCGGTCTTGTCGCTTTTGATCTCATATTGGGGATGGTCTTTCGAAGCGCGATGCGTATGCCCCTTGTAGTCGAAATCTGCGGTGTGTACCGCCACGATAGTGCCGGATACACGGCCGGCCTCGGAATTCCATGCCACATGGTCGCCGATCTTGAAAGCCTTGGTCATGTCAGAGCCTCCTGAGTATCCCCGCAGCCATCGCGTCGCGCGTCATGTATTTTCGGAGTCGGCCTTGCGCAATGGCGCGAGAAGCGGGGTCAGCCCATTGTGATCCAATTCCTGCATCAATGCCAGGAGTCGGCCGATTTCGCCTTTGGGAAAGCCATTGCGGGCGAACCAGTTCAAATAGTGTCCCGGCAGGTCGGCCAACAGCCTTCCTTTGTATTTGCCAAAAGGCATGGTGCGTGAAACAAGCAGTTCGAGGTCATCCGGATTCATGGCATGGCGAGGCTCAGGGGTTCTGCGTGAAGTGTAGCGCCCAATGCGGTGCCGGGTTGGGGTATGCTTGCCGAATCGAGTTTGCTGCCATATGAAATTTCGGCATGTGAAGAATTTGTTCATGAATGGGGGATAGGGGATGAAAGTGCTGCGCACCTTGTGCATATTCGTGGCTTCGATGGCAATAGGCGGAGCCGCTTTGGCGGCTGATGACGCCCAGGCAGTGCATGCCATGCACGCAGGGCATGCGGGTGCCGCTCAGCCGGCGCCGGCGCCTGCCGCGCCGGCGCAGAGCGCGCCGCACACCTCGGTGGCCATGATGCCCGATGTGACATTCTCCCTGCGCACCTCCATTTCGGGCGGCAAGCTGGTCTTTACCGGAACCCGGGGCGCCATTGCTGGCGCGGTCAATCCTGATCTCGAGGTGCCCGAAGGCGCGGTGGTCCAGATCAACCTCATCAACGACGACGGCGCCATTCACGATATCGCCGTTCCGGAGTTCAACGCGAAATCCGACCATATCACCGGCAAGGGCGCAGCCACGGCCATCGTATTCCGGGCACACAAGAACGGGGTTTTCGAATACCTCTGCACCTTGCCCGGCCACAAGGTGGCGGGGATGGTCGGCAAGATCATCGTGGGCAAGCAGGAAGCCGCCGATACGCGCCAGGCTCCGCAGATTGCGCATGACCCGGCGAATGTCGGAGAGCCCGTGGGCGATCGTCCGCCCAAACATGTGACGGTAGACTTGCTGACGACCGAGATCGAAGGGCGCCTGGGCGACACCAGCACCTACCGGTTCTGGACATTCAACAACAAGGTTCCGGGGCCTTTCGTGCGTGTGCGCGTGGGGGATACCGTCACTGTGAATGTCTCGAACGCCAAGGACAGCACGCATATCCATTCCGTCGATTTCCATGCTGTTACCGGCCCTGGCGGTGGCGCGGCGGTCACGCAGGTGCCTCCCGGGCAAACCAAGAGCTTCACGTTCAAGGCGATGCATCCGGGCCTGTTCGTCTATCATTGCGCGACCCCCATGGTTGCCCAGCACATCACCAACGGCATGTACGGCATGATTCTCGTGGAGCCGGAGGGCGGGCTGCCCAAGGTCGACCGGGAGTTCTATGTCATGCAGGGCGAACTCTATACAGCGAAATCGCATGGCTCCAGCGGGCTGCAAGAGTTCTCGCTGGAAAAACTGCTGGCCGAGAATCCCGAGCATGTAATGTTCAATGGCTCCATGGACGCGCTCACCAAGATCTATGACATGAAATCAAAAGTCGGCGATGTGGTGCGCATCTATTTCGGTGTAGGCGGCCCCAACCTTACCTCCAGCCTGCATCTGATCGGAGAGGTGTTCGATCGCGTCTATGACCAGGCCTCGCTGACCAGCAAGCCGCTGACGGATGTCCAGACCACACTGGTGCCGCCGGGCGGCGCGACCATGGTTGAATTCCGTACGGATTATCCGGGTCGCTATGTGCTTGTCGACCATGCGCTGTCGCGCATGGAGAAAGGTCTGGCAGGCTTTCTCACCGTCGAAGGCGAGAAGGACAGCTCCATTTTCGACACCGACGAACCTATCGATCCCAATTCAGGGCATTGATGGGGGAGCGGCAAGGCTTGGCGTGCGCCCGCGTTTCATAGGCGCGGGTGCGCTTGCCGAGGCCGGCAAGCACGTAAGCGCGCTGGCATCAGGCACCTGACCCGCGCACTGCGCGGACCAGGCCGCTTGCGCCGCCTCCGCAATAGAAGGTTCCATTTCCGTCAGACTCCAGCCCGGAAACCCCTGTGTCGCCGGGCATCTCGATGGCCGCAAGTACCTCGCCTGTGTCGGGGGCGAGGCGCCTCAATTCACTTGTTCCGTTTTCCCATGTGCCGTGCCAGAGCTCCCCTCGAGCCCATGTAACGCCCGTGACGTAGCGGTTTGAATCCAGGGTGCGCAGGATCGCCCCTGTGTCCGGGTCAAGCTGATGGATTTTCCTGTCCTGGTATCGCCCCACCCAGAGCATGCCTTCGGCCCAGGCGAGGCCGGAGTTGCCTTCGCCCATGGGGGCGGGGATCGTTGAGACGATCTTGCCGGTGCCGGGGTCGATTTTCTGGATGAGATCGCCCGCGATCTGGTACAAGTGCTTTCCGTCGAATGCCGTCCCTGCGTCGGCGGGAACAGGCAGTGTGCGGGTGAGGGCTCCGCTTTCCGGGTCGAACGCGATCATCGCGCCGTCTGTCGCGAACCACACTTGCCGGCCGTCGTGGCTGACTCCGTGAATGCGGGCTGCGTCCGGAAATGGACCATACTCGCGAATGATATTGGCTTTGAGCTGTTTCATGTCGTCACCGCTGTCGTTTGGCTTGAAGGAGTTTTCATTCTAGGAGCCACGGATGGGAGGCGGGAGTAACAATGCTGTCGTGAAACCGGGTACCGGGGCGGCCAGCCATCGGCGCGCACGCCCATGGCCATAAGGCTGCGCCTTGCGCTGGACGGCAAGTGTCTCAAGAGAACGCTGTATTGTGCGCTGGCTGGTATTCAGGGCGACGGCCAGCGCTGAGCTGGACCACAGCTGGCCATCCGCGAGCAGGGCAAGGATAGAGGCATGTTTTTCATCGACGAGATGGGCAACCACAACGACCTTGGCGGCTTTGTGTGGAGACAGCAGAAAGCCTTTCGTCGTCGCATGCACATCGGCAACGGGAGCAAGGGCAGCGCGCAGCCGGGCGATTTCGACGCGCAGGCGGACGCGATGGGTTTCATCCATATACCTGGTGCTGAATGCTTCGGCGATGAGCGAGGTTCGAGGCGCATCGGCCGGCCATGCCAGCCCAAGGGCGCGCGCCAGCGAGAACAGGGCGGGGCGGCTGGCAAGGGGAACGATGTGGCTGCCATGCCGGACGGCATAGCAGCGCGCATCGATTACAAGCGCGTCCGATGCGAGCAGTGCTTCCATATCGTCCAGCGACAGAAGCTCTTCCGGCTGTGAAACCAGGCGTGCGACAGGCTGGGACAGGGTGCAGGCAGTGTCGTCGATTTCTGCGGACAGCGAGGGGATGCCTGCGAGCGCCGCAGCGGACCTGGCACGTTCGAGCGCGGCATGGGCTGCGGCGGCCTGTGTGCGGCGTATGGCAATGCCCGCGACAGTCAGCGCGTGAGCGGCCCGGATGGCAGGCGGCAGCGCGTGCGTATCCAGATCCGCGATGGCCTGGCTGGCCTCATCGGGCTGCCCGATCAACAGCAGGCGCCTGGCTTGCAGGCAGGCGGCGTAAGCGGCATTGGCGTCATCATGGTGCGCCGACAGCGTCATGCGCGCATCGTCCAGGGGGGCGCCCGGCCAGTTCAGGTCCCGCGATGCGAGTGAGATCTCGGCCTGCGCGACGGTACAGCGCGCGCGGGACACCGCGTCATCGGGGGCAAAAGCCCGTATTGCCTTGCGCATGGCTTGCCTTGCACGGGGAAGGTCGCCCAATTGGGCCATGGCAATGCCGCGCAATGCGAGAGCGGATGCATCGCTGCGCATGGATAGCGTCTGGAGCGCGCGCAGGGGATCGCCCGCCGCGAGAGCGTGCGCGGCTGCCGCAACCAGCAGATCCGTTGGCGTATCGCCATGCATGCATCACCCCACATGTTTGCCCTGTCGATACTAAATCATGCGGCGGCTTCAGGCCAGCCTTGATGCATGCCGGGCGGCGCGTCAGCCGGCTGGTCGCCGCTCTTGCATGCTTGCGCCGCGGGCGGTCAGGCGGACCATTGCGACAGCAGCGCAGGCAACTGCGCCATATCGTTGAAGACATGCGCGACGCCTGCGGCGTGCAGGGCGTCGGCGCTGCTGTGGCCGGTATTGCCCGGGCTGTAGCCGAATACGGTTGCGCCCGCCGCGACACCGGCAGTGGCGCCGGTAACCGTATCTTCCACGACGGCGCAGCGTGAAGGGGACACCCCGAGAGCCATGGCGGCGGCAAGGTATACATCGGGAAACGGCTTGCTGCGAGGCAGTTCCTGGCCGCTGAATATGCGCCCTGCGAAGCAGTCTGTCAGGCCGACCTTGGCCAGCTGCATTTCTACCTTGCGGCGATCCGCACCCGACGCGACGGCAATACGCCCCTTGACGGTGTCGTGCAGTGCGCGCACGCTGGACGGAGCGCCGGCTATTTCGGTGAGCTCGTCTGTCAGCGCCTGGTCGCGGCGGGCGCGGAATTGTTTCATCCAGGTTTCGTCTATGCTCACGCCCGTACGCGCCTCGATGGTGGCAGCCTCGTCCCTGACGGCTTTGCCGGTGAATACGCGCATGCACTCATCCAGCGTGATGGACCAGCCCAGTTCACCCAGCATGTCGGCGAGCACGCGGTTAGTGATGGGTTCGGAATCGACGAGCACGCCATCGCAGTCGAACAGAACGGCGTCGAAGGGAAAATCTGACATTCAAGCTTCTCGGAAAATGAGGTTAAGGCCGGGAGTGCGGCAACGGGACAGCATACATCGCATGCCGGCCAGCCGTCTTCGCGGGGCGCTGACTGGCCGGTGTGGCGCGACGGCGCCTGGCTCAGTAAACATCGCGCCGGTAGCGGCCCGATTCCATCAGGCCCTGGACCATGTCCGGGCCCAGGATGTCGTCCAGCGCACGGTGGATGTCACCCGCCATGCCGTTCAGGCTGCCGCATACATAGATGGCCGCGCCTCTGCTCACCCACGCCCGCAGTTCCGCAGCCGATTCGCGCAGCCTGTGCTGCACATACACACGTTCGGCCTGATCGCGGGAGAACGCCAGGTCCAGCCGCCGCAGTGTGCCGTCAGCCAGCCATGACGCAATCTCTTCCTCGAAATGATAGTCGTGGGCCCGCGTGCGCTCGCCGTATACCAGCCAGTTTTCGTGCTGGCCCGCTTCGCTTCGGGCCTTGGTATGTGCGCGCAGGCCGGCAAGACCGGTACCGTTGCCGATTAATATCAGGCCGCGCTGAGGATCGGGCGCGTGGAAATTGCTGTTGCCGCGGATGCGCAGCTGGATTGTTTCGCCCGGTTGGACCCCGGCGGTGAGCCAGCCGCTGCCCAGGCCCAGGCTGCCGTCAGGCTTGCGTGCCTGGCGCACCAGCAGATGTATGGCGCCTTCGGAGGGCAGGGAAGCGATAGAGTATTCGCGCAGCGCCTGATCCGCCTGGGGGCCGGGAAGCTTGATCTCGGCAATGTCTCCGGCCTGCCATTGGCTGGCCGCCCCGGGGGCGGGCCTGAGCACCAGATGAAAGCAGGGGGCTTGGGGATTTCCGGGATTCAGCAGGTCGCGGCGTGCCAGTATCCAGCTGTCATGCCTGGTGCTGGTCCAGGCGTCTGGCATGGCCAGCTGGAACCAGCGGCCCAGTTGGCGTTGCCAGTCATGCAGGGCCTGGGCGCCGCCGTCGTCCACGTCCACCCTGTCAAACAGCGGGGCAGCGCCATGGCGCTGCAGCCAGCTGTCCAGCGTACGCCCGAAACGGCAAAAATGGGTGTATCCGCTGTCGCCAAGCGCGAGTATGGCGTAGCGCAGCTGGGAGAAGGGCTCGGGCTGCGCTGCGCCGGCATTCGGCGGCTGCGCCATGACGCGGGATATGAAGGGGGCGGCGGAGTCGGGCGCGTCACCTTCGCCTGTGGTGCTGACGACAAACAGGATGCGTGCAGGCAAGGCAAGCAGCGCGGCATCCAGACGCGCGAGCGGAAGCAGCAGGGCGGGCGTTCCCGCCGCCTGCAGGCCTTGCTGCGTGCGTGACGCGACCTCCTCGGCAAAGCCGGTCTGGCTGGCATAGGCGACAATCACCTGGCGGGAGGCTGCCTGGGCCAGATCGTTGGCTGATACGCAGGCCGTGCCGTCCTGGCGCGCATGGCGGCGATGAGCGAGCCATGCCCGCAGGCATATTCCAAGCCAGAGCAGGGAAATGAAGGCAGCAGCGATGTAGCGCGCAGTCATTTCGGGCTATTCCTCGCGCGCGATGGCGGCGAAGGCAGGTGTCATGTGCTGTTCGAAACCCGCCTTCGCCGCCACGATGAACAGCGCCGCCAGATGGTGCTCCCTGGCATAGTCCATGCCCGCCTCGGGACCGAGCACGGTCAGTGCCGTGGCCAGCGCATCCGCCTGCATGCAGTCGGGGTGGATGACGGTGACGGATGCCAGCGCATGGCCAATGGGATAGCCGGTGCGCGGGTCGATGATATGAGAATAGCGCCTGCCTGCATCGACGAAATAGCGTCGGTAGTCTCCGGATGTCGCCACAGACTGCCGGTCAAGGGGGATGACGATGGCGGATCGTTCCTGCGCGCCTTGCGGCGGCTGCTCTATGGCGACATGCCAGCGCAGGCCGTCGGGCCGGCGCCCGCGGCCACGCAGCTCGCCTCCCACCTCCACCAGATAGGCCTGGACGCCGAGCCCATCCAGGGCTCGGGCCGCCAGGTCGACGCCATAGCCTTTGGCGATGGATGACAGATCCAGATGCATGCCGGCAGGCTTGTTCACCCGGGACCGGGCGGCATCCAGCATGATGCGCTGCCACCCGATGCGGGCGCGTTCCGCCGCAATATCGGCATCTGACGGGGGATGCGAGCCGTGGGCGGGTGCGCCGAAACCCCAAAGGTCGACCAGCGGTCCGACGGTGGGGTCGTAGGCGCCATTCGTGTCGCGAGCCAGACGCATGGCCTGTTGCAGCACATCGAAAAACTCGGGGGGGATGGCGTGCCAGCCTGATGGTGCGCGATTCAGCCTGGATATATCGGAGCCAGGCTCCCAGGTGCTCATCTGCGCCACGACCAGATCCAGCGCCCGCTGCACGGCGCCGCTGGCCTGCCCTTCGCTTACGCCCTCAGGCAGTACGGCCTTGACGGACCATGTGGTGCCCATGCTCTGGCCGGAAAGCGTGGCCAGGGCTGTGCCGCCGCTGGCGCCGGCGGACCGGAGGGCCAGGGCGGACAGCGCGAGCAGCAGGAAAAACAGGCATTGCGACAGGCGCGCGGAGCGGTTCCGCGCGACGGGGGAGATCACTGCGGCAACACCTCGAAGGTTGCCACGTAAGCCAGACGGCGTGTGGAGGCCTGTTTGGTGACTGTCTTGTCATCTTCCGCGTCTGCATCGAGCCAGTACATGCCGGCCTGCGGCCACTTGACCGAGAACTTGCCCTGGCCGTCCGTCTTGAGCTTGATTTCGTTGACCTGGTCGCGATAGCGGCTGCCGCCTGGTACGATCAGCACTTCAATGTCTGGAGCGGGCTTGCCGTCGAGCGTCATCTGGAATTCGGCGCTCTCGCCGGCGTAGAGATCGTTCGGATGAGTGATGGGCACCAGTTCGAGCCCCTTGCCGGACGGCTTGACCTGCGTGGGTTTGCCGGCGGTCACGAAGGTTTCGATGCGGCGTACCGATTGCCATACCTTCAGCTTGTCCGCCTTGGCCGGTACCTGTTCGGCGGCAGCCTCGGGCGTGCCGAACCAGCGCTTGCGCTGGCCGTTTTCTTCCCAGCTGGCTGCGATGGCGTCGCCGACGATGGCCAGGCGATACGTGCCGCTCTGTGTCAGGTTCACATCAAAGACGCTGCGCAGCTTGCCGGTGCTGGCGTTCTGCGCTTCGACCTTGGAACCGTCGGGCGCAGTGATGGCCAGGCCATTCAGGCGCAGGGCATTGTGATTGAAATAGAACTTGTCATTGCCGGCGGCGGCGTCGACGGTGATCCAGCCGTTGTCCTTGGACAGGACGGTGGATGAGGGCAGCAGCCATACGTCATGGGCCTGGGTCGCAAGCGGGACGCACAGGGCGAGAGCAGCAGCAAGACGGACGAGGGTTTTCATTCGGACTCCTTCCGAGAGACAAGATTCAGGGGGCCAGATCCAGCGTGACCTTGCCCAGTTCATGTTCGCCTTTCGCAGCAGCCTGCTGCTCCTGCGAAGGCGGCCAGGTAAATGGGATGCGAAGCAACTCGCGTCCACCCAGTTCACGGGCGGCTTCGACCACGAGACCGTACTCGCCGGGCGGCAGGTCGGCAAGCGGCGCCTTGTCACCCTCGAACGTAAGGACGTGGCTGCCCACGGGCCGGGTTGCGCCGCTGACCCCATCGATGGGGAAACTGTGATTGCGGCCGCTGCGCCGCCACCATTGGCGCAAGTCTTTGAGCCATTTGGTGCCTTCGTCGTCCTTTTTGTCCTGTTCGTACCAGACGGCCAGGTCCGCGGCCACTTTGTGATCAGGCTGCTCGATCCACAGGGCGATATAGGGCCGGTGATAGGAAGCGACATCCAGTTCAGGGATTTCCACGTTCACGGTCAGCGCCGCGGCATGTGCTGCCGGCGCCGCCAGCATCGTGGTCAGGACAAGCGAGCGGAGCAGTACGCGCATATATTCTCTCTTCAATGTATGAAAACCAGGGCCAGCACCGCCGGCAGGACGATGCCAAGCCCCACCATGGGCCAGGTTGCGGCACGGTTGCCCGCATGCATCTTCAGCAGGAACAGCCCGGTCAACGAGAAGACCAGGCAGGCCACTGCGAACAGGTCGATGAACAGGCTCCATGCCGCGCCTGTGTTGCGGCCCTTGTGCAGATCGTTCAGATAAGAAACCCAGCCGCGATCGGTCAGTTCGTACTCCACCTCGCCGCTGGCCAGATCTATGCTGACCCAGGCATCGCCGCCGGGGCGGGGCAGGGAAAGATAGATTTCATCTTCGGACCATTCGGCGGCCCGGCCGCCGGCATTGATGTCCCACTGCTCGGCGAGCCAGGTGTCCAGGGCCGGAGGAAGAGGTGTCTTCTTGTTTTCGCCGGCCGCCATGGATTCAGCCTGCCTGAGCAGCGCCGGGGGAAGTTCGGCGGTACGGGATTGCACGCGCGGGCTGGCCTCTATGGAGGCTGCATGGTTGAGCGTGATGCCGGTGGCGGCGAACACCAGCATGCCGATCAGGCACAAGGCGGAACTGATCCAGTGCCAGCGGTGCAGCGTCTTGAGCCAATACATGCGGCGTGAGGGATCAGCGGGGGAAGTCATGTGCGGCGAGGTATCGGAGTGGCCAGAATAGTATCATTGATAAGAATGAATCTCATCATTATTGGCCTGGCAGGGGGATATGTCCATTTCAGTACGTTTCAGACATGGACGTTATATGCCGCGACGTTATGATTCCGCGATGTGCGGGCCGGGCATCGATGCCATCCCGGATGGGTCCGGCTGTTTTACGGGCATTTGCCGCCCTCGTCAGTGCGAATCGCTCGCCCGATGATGCAGCTGGGCCAGGAAGGCGCGCAGTATGCCGTGGGAATAGAGGCTGGCAACCTCGTTCAGGAATGCGGGAAAGTCAATATGGGCCTGGTCGTCGGCGGTGTCCGACAGTGTGCGGATGACGCTGAAGGGCACACCGTATTCATAGCAGACCTGAGCCACCGCGGCACCCTCCATCTCGACGGCCAATGCATTGGGCAGCGCTTTGCGCAGCATGTCCACCCGCGTCGCGCTGCCGATGAACTGGTCGCCGCTGGCGATCAGCCCGCGGTGCACGCGCGGCGCTTCCAGGCCAAACCTGGCCCGCGTTGGCGCCGGTATTTCCAGGCGCATGCGCCCTTCCAGGTACTCGCGCGCGGCCGCTTCCAGCCTTAGCGTGAGTGCGGGGTCGGCGTGGCAGCGGGAAACGCCCAGCATGGGGATTTCATGCAGGCCGAAGAAGGGGCGTGCATCGAGATCGTGCTGCGCCAGCTCGTTGGCGATGACAACGTCGCCTATGCGCAGGCCATGCGCGACGCCGCCAGCCACGCCTGTGAAGATGATCTGGCTTGCCCCGAAACGCTCAATGAGAGCGGTAGCTGTGGCCGCCGCGGCCACCTTTCCTACGCGGGCGAGCACCACGACGCAATCATGGCCAAGGATCTTTCCGGCATGATAGTCGCGCATGGCGATGTGCTGGCGCGTGGCGCCCGGCGCCATGTCCGCGAGCAGTTGGGATATTTCCCCGTGTAGCGCTGCGATGATGCCCAGGGTCATAGGGTCGATGTCTGTGATTGGAGGGTGTGAGGCCTGGGGGAGTATAGGACAAGCCGCCGTGCGGCGTCAGTTCCAGCCCTTGAGCCGGAGGGCGGCGCGCACAAGGCGCTGACCGGCCGACAGCGGAAATGGACAGGTGACAGGGAAGCCTGACCCCGATATACTGTATATTTAAACAGTATATCGGGGTCAGGCGATGCACAATATGCCCATCAAGGGGCGTGGCAGCGTGTCCAACCGGAATTCCCGCTACGATGCCTATGACAGGGAGGCCGTCGATGATGGATGGGCGCATGAGGCCGCCTTGCCGCAAGAGACCCCGCCCCGGCCGGATACGACAGTCTCCATTGAAAAAGCGCGAACCATTATCTCGCGCAATACATCACCCGATATACCTTTCGAGCAGTCCGTCAATCCATATCGGGGCTGCGAGCATGGCTGCATCTATTGCTATGCGCGGCCCAGCCATGCATACCTGAATCTGTCGCCAGGGCTTGATTTCGAAACCAGGCTTTATGCCAAAGATAATGCGGCCCAGGTGCTGCGCGCGGAGCTTTCCCGGCCATCCTATCAGCCCCGGCTGATCGCGCTGGGCACCAATACTGATCCCTACCAGCCCATAGAGCGCCGGCTTGGCATTACCGCATCGGTGCTGCGCGTCCTGGAGGAGTTCAATCATCCGGTGGGCATTACCACCAAGTCGGCTTCCATCACCCGCGACATCGATCTGTTGGCTCGCCTGGCAGAGAAAAGCCTGCTGCGTGTTTTCATGTCCGTAGGCACACTTGACAGACATATCGCCAGAACGCTTGAGCCTCGCGCAAGCACGCCGGAGGCGCGCATGCAGGCCGTGTGCACGCTCAGCGCCGCAGGCGTTCCAACAGGCGTCCTGGTGTCACCCATCATCCCCGCGCTCACGGATCACGACATGGAGAAAATCATCTTCATGGCGCGCGATGCCGGAGCAATCGATGCGCACTATACGCTGCTCAGGCTGCCGCACGAGGTCGCCGGCCTGTTCCAGGAGTGGCTTGACGCCCATCATCCGCTGAAAGCAGCCCACGTCATGAACCTGCTGCGCGAGATGCGCGGCGGCAAGGTCTACGATCCGGATTTCCGTACCCGCATGCGGGGGGCCGGAATATACGCTGACCTGCTGCGCCAGCGGTTCTACAAGGCCTGTGCCAGGGCGGGGCTGAACGAACGGCGCTATGAGCTTGATGGCACGCAGTTTCGTCGGCCGCCCGCGGCGCCGTCCGCGCAGATGAGCCTGTTCTAGCTTATAGGCAAAACGTAATACGGCGAATAGAAAAAAATGGATACCGGCACGGCTTGCCGCGCGATGCCGGGCAACATGTCGCTGCGCGAATAAGCTTCTTTAGTATTGCCGCCCCTTTCATCGATAGAGTCTGGGTATCATCGACCAAAACATGAAAGGAGACAGCAGCCCATGGCCGATGCCAGCGACATATACACCTCGGAAACGCTCTGGATCAAAAGCCCGCTTGGCTGTTCAGATCCGCAGGCGGCTGGCGGAATCGTGGTGGCGGGCGATCGCATCGTCGAGAAGCTGGCACGCGGGCAGGCGCCCGCGACCGCGGTGGCCAAGGTGTTCGACGCTTCACGGCATGTGCTGCTGCCTGGGCTGGTCAATACGCATCACCACTTTTACCAGACACTTACGCGGGCATATTCCCCCGCCCTGAACAAAGAGCTGTTCTCCTGGCTGACGACGCTCTACGATGTGTGGGCGCGTCTGGATGATGCGCAGATGGCTGTTGCCAGCGAGCTGGCCATGGTCGAGCTGCTGCTGTCGGGCTGCACCACGGTTGCCGATCATCATTATGTTTTCTCGGGCGCGCTGCGCCACGCCATAGATTGTCAGGCGGAAACGGCGCAGCGCCTGGGCGTGCGCGCCGCGCTGACGCGAGGCTCGATGAGCGTAGGCCGGGAGCAGGGCGGGCTGCCGCCGCAGTCGGTGGTTCAGGACGAGCAGACCATACTGGATGACAGCGAACGCCTGATTGACCTCTATCACCAGCGTGGCGATGGCGCCATGCTGACGGTGGCGCTGGCGCCCTGTTCACCATTCTCGGTCAGCCGGGAGCTGATGCGCGCCAGCGCGCAACTGGCGCAGCGCTGCGATGTGCGTCTGCATACCCATCTGGCCGAGACCGAGGATGAGACGGCATATTGCCAGAAGCTTTTTGGCATGCGGCCTCTGGATTACCTGGAGGAAACCGGCTGGCTGTCGGATCGCACCTGGCTGGCGCATGGCATTCATTTCAACGATGACGAGATCGTGCGTCTGGGCCAGGCAGGCACAGGCATAGCGCATTGTCCATCGTCGAACATGGTGTTGGGCAGCGGCCTGTGCAGGACGCTGGAGCTGGAGGCGGCCGGTTCGCCGGTCGGTCTCGCGGTGGATGGTTCGGCTTCCAGCGACCATTCCAATCTTGCCGAGGAAATGCGCCAGGCCATGCTGCTTGGCCGCCTGCGCTATTCCCCTGGCCAAGTGACGCATGATGCGGTCATCCGTTGGGCGACCAGAGGCTCCGCCCGCTGCCTTGGCCGCAGCGATATCGGCGGCCTTGATGTGGGGCAACAAGCCGATGTGGCGATGTTCACCCTCGACGAGCTGCGCTTCTCGGGCGCCGAGAACCCGGTGGCTGCCTTGCTGCTGTGCGGCGCAAGGCAGGCCGACAGGGTGATGGTTGCCGGCAAGTGGCGGGTGGTGGATGGAGCGCCATGCGGCGTGGATGTCGAGCGGCTCATGGCGCGCCACGGCGAAGCGGCCATGCGGCTGCGAAACGCGCTTCCACTGGCCGCATAGGGATGCAGGGCCGCAACAGGCCTGCATCCGGAACAGATCAAGACAAGGAGACATGACAATGAAAACACAGGCAGCCAACGCCGGGCCGGCGAATCAGTCCGCCCGCCCCGAGGACGTCAACCTGGGGCTGGGCGCCAACCTTGCCTATGGCTTCCAGCACGTGCTGACCATGTATGGCGGCATCATCGCCGTGCCGCTCATCATTGGCGAGGCGGCCGGTCTGCCGCCATCGGAGATAGGGCTGCTTATCACTGCCTGCCTGTTCATGGGAGGGCTGGCTACGCTGCTGCAGACATTGGGGCTGCCGTTCTTCGGCTGCCAGCTGCCGCTGGTGCAGGGTGTGTCATTCTCCGGCGTGGCGACCATGATTGCCATTGTGAACACGGGGGGAGGCCTGCCCGCCATTTTTGGCGCCGTGATTGCCGCTTCGCTGATAGGCCTGCTGATCACGCCGATTTTTTCCAGAATCATCCGTTTTTTTCCGCCCCTGGTAACCGGTTCGGTCATCACGACCATAGGCCTGACGTTGATGCCCGTCGCAGCGCATTGGGCCATGGGCGGCAACAGCAAGGCGGCAGACTTCGGCAGTGTCGCGAACATCGGGCTGGCCGCGGTCACGCTGCTGATCGTGTTGCTGCTGAGCAAGCTGGGCAATGCCACCATCTCGCGGCTGTCCATTCTGCTGGCCATCGTAATCGGCACTGCCATTGCCTTTGCTACCGGGCAGGCAGATTTTTCGCGCGTTGCGGCCGGTCCCGCTTTTGCATTGCCTTCGCCCTTCTATTTCGGGATGCCGACCTTCCATGCGGCTGCCATTGTTTCGATGTTCATTGTGATTATCGTGACGCTGGTGGAGACATCCGCGGATATCCTTGCGGTAGGCGACATTATCGAGACCGACATTGATTCCAAGCGGCTTGGCAACGGGCTGCGCGCGGACATGCTTTCCAGCATGATCGCGCCTGTCTTCGGCTCGTTCACCCAGAGCGCCTTTGCGCAGAATGTCGGCCTGGTTGCTGTAACCGGCGTCAAAAGCCGCTATGTGGTTGCCTTCGGAGGGCTTATTCTCATCGCACTCGGTCTGATGCCTGTCATGGGGCGCCTGGTGGCCGCCGTTCCGTCGTCGGTGCTCGGCGGGGCAGGCATGGTGCTGTTCGGCACTGTGGCTGCCAGCGGCATACGCACCCTGGCCAAGGCCAACTACAGCAACAATATGAACCTGATCATTGTGGCGACCTCGATCAGTGCAGGGATGATCCCCATTGTCGCGCCTTCTTTCTACGAGCATTTCCCGACCTGGTTCGCCACCATTTTCCATTCCGGCATCAGTTCGGCGGCAGTGGTGGCCATTGTGCTCAATCTGCTGTTCAACCATTTCTCGCTGGGCAATTCCGACCAGCAATCGGTATTCGCGGCCGGCACTGAGCGCATCCTGCGGGAATCCGATCTGGCCTGCCTGCACGATGGGGACCGGGTCGTGGATGGAAGGCTTTACGACATCGATGGGCGCGAGGTGCCCGTGATCCCTAACGGCCACACGATGCCTGTGGTCAGCCAGGAGGCGAGCCGCTCCGCCGCCTGACGGGGGGACTGGCGCCTTCGCAACCGCGTGGGCGCCATCCGGGTCGGCGTTCCGCTAGGAATCGCCCGGCGGCTCAGGAATACAGTCAATCATGGCCTGTCCCAGCGCGATGTCGCCCTGGGCCTTCAGCATCTCGCCGGCGCCTCGCAGGTCGCGAGTTTCCTTGTTCTGGCTCAGCTTGAACTTGGCCTCGATGTGATCGATCTCGACCTCGATGCCGATGATCAGCTTCAGCATGCTGTCGATATAGTCCGCAGGGCTGTCTGTCATTTTCCAGGGCACGGCCTGGCCGGCTTCATGAAGGCGCGTAAGCCGCGCCACGACACCGCGCACATGGCGCTCGCTGTCATGTATGGCGATACGTCCGTGCACATGCACGGCGCGATAGTTCCAGGTGGGAACCTGCTTATGGGACTCGTGCTTGCTGGGATACCAGTTCGGAGAGATGTAGGCGTCCTCGGCACGGAAGATGACCAGCACCTTGTCGCCATCGCGCATGCGCCGCCATAGGGGATTGGCCCTGGCCACATGGGCCAGCAGTACGCCCTGGCCGCCGCGTTGCGCATCGAGCAGGAAGGGGATATGGTTCGCGTCCAGGCCTTGCTCGTCCTGTGTGACGATGGCGCCGAGCGGATGTTTCGCGATCAGGCTGTGGATGGCTTCGCTTCTGTTTTCCGCAAAATGGCCGGGGATATACATGCTTCGCTCCTGTTGGCGGGAAGGCTGCTTCAACACAAAAAAACAAGACTGTCGTGACCACGCGCCAAAGCGCAAGCCTCGCCGCTCACGGCGAGGTCAAGCGGGGCCATACCAATGCGGCGCCAAAGGCGCCCCTGTGGCGGAGAAGTTCCGGCCCCAAGGCCGGTGTTCTTCACAGTTGGCATAAAATCGGAGTCTGCACAACTTTAATCAAGACATCCTAAATGTTCCCACAACGACTGACCGACGGCTATACATCCTTCCTCAACGGGCGCCTGGCGCATGAGCGGGAACGATACGAAGAGCTGGCCGAAAAGGGGCAGCACCCCGAAATCATGATCATAGGATGTGGCGATTCGCGCGTTGCGCCTGAAACCATTTTTGATGCGGGCCCGGGTGAGATGTTCGTGGTGCGCAATATCGCCAACCTGGTTCCGCCGTGCGAGTCAGACGTGGAAGAGTCGTTTCACGGCACCAGCGCCGCCATCGAATTTGGCGTCAATGCGCTCGAGGTCAAGCATATCGTCGTGCTGGGCCATGCAAGCTGTGGCGGCGTGCGGGCGTTTGCCGATAACGCGCCGCCGCTCACCAAGCGCGATTTCATCGGCAAGTGGATGTCGCAGATTGCCCCTGTAGCCGAACGTCTGGGCCCCCCACAGGGCGACCGCAAGGCCTGGATCCAGCAGCTGGAATGGGCGGTGGTCGAGCACAGCATGAAAAACCTCATGACCTTCCCGACGGTGCGCGAGCGTGTCGAGGCCGGCAAGCTGACCATCCATGGGGCCTATTTCGGCGTTGCCACCGGCGTGCTGTTTGTGCGCAATACTGAAACCGGAAAGTTCGAGCCTTATTCCGAGGTCTGAAAGAGGCTGCACCCAGGGCCGCTGCTGATCAGCCCGCAGCCCCGCCTGCTGCAAGCTGGCATGCGCGGGCCGCAAGGCCAGCCGATCAAGCCCCGGCTGCCTCAAGCTTTGGCGGACAGGCCTATCCACTCGAGCATCTGGCGGTGTTCCAGCATCAGCAGCCGTGAGTCCGGTTTTCTGGTGTAGGCGCCCCGATCGATGAAAACATGCGACTCATGCAGCAGCATGTTGCGCACGGGGGTGTGACCGACATAGGTCAGCGACAGGCCGGGGCGTATGGGCGTCGGGCTTTTGAGCAGTATGCCCAGCGGCGTCTCGATGGGGACGGCATTGTCGGCTTCCGCCTTTCGCACCAGCCGCCTGCCCCAGATCATGGGTTCGATGAGTTGCGCCAGGTTTTCCTCGGTGAGCATCTGGTCTGTCAGGATCTGCATGGCGGGCTTGCGCGGCTTGCGTCCCATCAGCCTGGAGATCAGGCCATTGCCCGATGAGCCGGCATCCATCGTCATGAGCTCGCTGTGCACGAGGTGGTGGCGCAGCATGCCCTCGCCTATGGTCAGCACGAAGGGTAAGGCAGCCACGCGCGGGAGCAGGTCGTTCTTGAGCTCGAGCATGTCGCTTTCGGTGAGCCTGTCCACCCAGTCGCCCCCGTTGCGGTAGAACAGCGCGCCCGAGCCTGCCGATGCAAAGGGCGGCATGTTTCCAGGGTTGCAGAAACTGAGCAGCATGTCCTCATGGTTCCCTCTGACGGCATGGAACCAGGGCTCTCTGAGCAGGCGCAGGCATCCTACGGAGTCGGGCCCGCGGTCGGCCAGGTCGCCGACTGAAAACAGGCGGTCGCGTGAACCGTCGAAACCCACGCGCGCCATTTCCTCATGGAGCAAATCCAGGCAGCCATGCAGGTCGCCGATGATGAAGTCGCGGCCGGCGGGGTTGGCGGGCAGTGTCTGGTGCAGCTTGTACATAATGATCTTCTGTTCGACGGGCCTGAACGCGTCGCGGCGCAGGCCCGTCCCCATCCTGTGCGGAACTAGGCCTGTATTTTAGTTGACGCGGCCCATGTCCTGAAAGCCGCATGCCGAAAGCCGCACGCCGCAGGCTCGGCGAGAAGGCCGCGCAAGCCGGGCATATACACATCCGGGCCCGGGGCGGTTATCGCGAGCCAAATATTCATTATTACCCGCAGCTAGCCTACACCGCCCCCAAGGCAAGTGATAATCAGCAGCACCTTTCGGGCGCCATGCACCGGTCCCCGGAGGGCTGCCGCCGTTTACGCAGACTGCGGCGCAATAAAAAACAAGACAATGGCAAGGAGACAATATGGCTTTCAGAATGCCCGCGTTGGCTGGCGGTGTGTTGGTTGCGGCAATGCTCATGGGAGGCGCGGCATCGGCCCAATCCAGCGTACAGCTGTACGGCCTGGTTGATGTATGGGCCGGCTCGTACAAGATGCCCGGCGCCAGCGGCAGCTCGTGGACTCAGGGTGGCGGCGGCATGACCACTTCATACTGGGGCATGAAAGGAGAAGAGTCGCTGGGCGACGGGCTGAGCGCGGTGTTCGCGCTCGAAGGGTTCTTTCGGCCCCAAACCGGAGACTATGGCCGCTTCAACGGGGATGACCTGTTCTCCCGCAGCGCCTATGCGGGCCTGAAAAGCGAGCAGTTGGGCAAGATCACCTTGGGGCGCCTGACGACACCTTACTTTCTGTCCACCATCCTGTTCAATCCCTTCGGAGATTCCTACACCTTTTCGCCGGCGGTATTTCATACTTACCTGGGCCTGGGCGGCCAGGGCGTTACAGGTGATTCGGGCTGGGACAATGCGGTCAAATACTCCACGCCAAGCGTAAACGGCTTTTCCGCAGATCTGATCTATGGCTTTGGAAATGAGGCCAACAAGTCGGGGCAGAACAAGTGGGGCGCAAATGCGATGTATTTCAATGGCCCCCTGTCAGCCACGCTGGCATACCAGCAGGTGCGTTTCAACAATACCCCGGGAGACCTGGATGGCATGGTGCCGGGCTTTCGCCGCCAGCAGGCCGCGCAGCTCGGGGTAGCCTATGACTTTGGCGTGGCCAAACTGTTCGGGCAGTATCAATACATCAGAAACACGATCAGCGGCGGCGATGTGAAGATCAATGGCGGCCAGGCGGGGGTTTCCGTGCCGCTGGGGGGAGGCCGGGTGCTGGCATCCTATGCCTATGCCCGCAGCACGGGGGCGAGCGATGTCAAACGGAATACATGGGCCGTGGGCTATGACTACAACCTGTCCAAGCGCACCGATGTGTATGCGGCATTCTTTACCGACAAGGTGAGCGGGCTGTCGCGCGGACGCACATTCGGCGCGGGGATACGAACGAAGTTCTGACCAGGCTGCCGGCATTCGTCAAAGGCACGCGGTATCATCCGGGAATAGCCAGGAGAATACACCCGTGAATCCCAAATCCATCGCCATTACCGATGATATCCAGTGTGCCAATGACCGTCCTTTTGTCCTGTTTGGAGGCATCAATGTGCTGGAGTCCCGCGATCTGGCCATGCGCGCCTGCGAAGCGTATCTGCGGGTAACCCGCAAGCTGGGCATTCCCTATGTCTTCAAGGCCTCGTACGACAAGGCCAACCGCTCGTCCATCCATTCCTTCCGCGGGCCGGGCACGGACGAGGGGCTGGAGATGCTTGCGGCCGTCAAGGCGGAATTCGGCGTGCAGGTCATCACAGATGTGCATGAGCCCTTGCAAGCGGCGCCCGTTGCCGAGGTGGCCGACATCCTGCAGCTGCCTGCTTTCCTGGCGCGCCAGACAGACCTGGTCGTGGCGCTCGCGCGCACCGGCAAAATCATCAACATCAAGAAGCCACAGTTTCTCAGCCCGACGCAGATGCTGAACGTCGTCGAGAAATTCGTCGAGGCGGACAACGACAGGCTGATCCTGTGCGATCGCGGCACATGCTTCGGCTACGACAACCTGGTGGTGGACATGCTGGGCTTTGGCGTCATGAAGAAGGTGTGCGGCAACAGGCCAGTCATTTTCGATGTGACGCACGCATTGCAGCAGCGCGATCCGCTCGGGGCCGCATCGGGCGGGCGGCGCGCACAGGTCGCGGACCTGGCCCGCGCGGGTATGGCGGTTGGCCTGGCCGGGCTGTTTCTGGAGGCCCATCCCGATCCCGCCAATGCGAAGTGCGACGGCCCGAGCGCCTTGCCGCTGGACAGGCTCGAGCCCTTTCTTGCGCAGCTCAAATCGCTGGACGACCTTGTCAAGTCATTCCCGCCTCTGGATATAGAGGCCTGAGGCGGGGCCTGGCAAGGCGAACCCCGGGGTTGCGCTTGACCTTCCCACCATGGGAAGGCGTAGAGTACCCCGCATCAGGTGGAATCGTTCTGCCATAACAAAGGGGTTCAGCATGAAGCTACTGATTCAAGACATGAGCTGCGCCGGTTGCGTGCGCAGTGTGACCGCAGCCGTCAAGGCGCTAGATCCCCAGGCCGCCGTCAATGTCGACCTGGACAGCAAGCTCGCCGAGATCGAGTCCAGCCAGCCTGCTGATGCAATCATTCAGGCATTGGACGAGGCCGGGTTTCCCGCGGAGCGTGCGGCATGAGGGCTGGCGCAATGAAATGGACCGGCATGGGCCTGGCAGGCGCGGCGCTTGTGCTTTCAGCCTCGCTGTCTCTTGCCCAGGCGGCGGAGCCCGCGCCCGCTGCGGCGCATGGTGCGGGCCATGCAGGCGCTCATGCATCGGCGGCAGACCCCGCCAGCCCTTCGACCCAGGCCTATCGCGAAGCGGCTGCGCGCATGCACGCGGGCATGCAGGAAGACTATACGGGCGATGCAGATATCGATTTCATGAAGGGCATGATTCCACATCATGAAGGGGCGGTCGACATGGCCAGGGTGGCGCTCAAGTACGGCAAGGATCCCGAGGTGCGCAAGCTGGCCGAGGCTGTCATCGCGGCCCAGGAGGCCGAGATCGCGCAAATGCGCGCATGGCTGGCCCGCCACGGCCAATAGGCGGGGCGCCCGGGCAGGCTGCGTGCGCTTATGCGGGCGAGCGCGCGATGACGCCTGGCCCGCTGTCCTGCGCCGGCAGGGCAGCGTCGGCATTGCCCGAAAGTGCAGCGCTCAGGCTATAGAGTGGCGTGAACGATTCGGCCTGGGCCATGGGCCAGGCCGTGCGGAAGATGGTCTGTCGGAACTTGCCTGTCAGCAGCTCTCCCTTTTCCAGATCGGGAAACAGCGCCGAGAGCACGCGCACTTCGCCGTTCGGAATCCGTCGTGCGATATGGTGCGGACGCAGATCGCCCGGATGCGCCAGCCCGGCTGCTCCCAGCAGCTCGGCAAGCGCCTTGAGCGTGTTGGCGTGATAGTTCCTTGCCCGCACTGATTTGTCCGCAACGTCCAGCCCCTTCTGTCGTTCGGGATCCTGTGTGGTGACGCCTGTGGGGCACTTGTCTGTGTGGCACGCTTGTGCCTGGATGCAGCCGACGGAAAACATGAAGCCGCGCGCGCTGTTGCACCAATCCGCGCCCAGCGCGAAGATGCGCACCATGTCGAAGGCGGTGATGATCTTGCCGGATGCGCCCAGCCTGATTTTCTCGCGCAGGCCTATGCCTACCAATGTGTTGTGCACCAGCCTGAGGCCCTCGCGCAGCGGCGTGCCGACGTGATCGACGAACTCAATGGGGGCGGCGCCAGTTCCGCCTTCGGCGCCGTCCACGACGATGAAGTCCGGCGTGATGCCTGTCTTGAGCATGGCCTTGGCAATGGCAAACCATTCCCAGGGATGGCCTATGCAAAGCTTGAAGCCCACGGGCTTGCCGCCGGACAGTTCGCGCAGCCTGACGATGAAGTGCATCAGTTCAATGGGGGTGCTGAATGCGCTGTGATGCGCGGGCGAATTGCAGTCCACGCCCACTGGAACGCCGCGCGCGGCGGCGATCTCCGGCGTGACCTTGGCGCCGGGAAGAATGCCGCCATGGCCAGGCTTTGCGCCCTGGGACAGCTTGATCTCTATCATCTTGATATTGTCCAGGCGCGCGCGCTGCGCAAAGATTTCTTCCGAGAAATTGCCCTGCTCGTCGCGACAGCCAAAGTAGCCGGAGCCTATGTTCCAGATAAGGGCCCCGCCATGCTCCAGATGATAGGTGCTGACGCCGCCTTCGCCTGTGTCATGCGCAAAATTCCCCATGGCGGCGCCTTTGTTCAAGGCACGCACGGCATTGGCTGAAAGCGCGCCAAAACTCATGGCGGAGATATTGAAGACAGACAGGGATACGGGCTGTGTGCAATCAGGACCCCCCACCGAAATACGGAAATCGCTGTTTTCGGGGTGGGCCGGTTCCATTGAATGATTGATCCATTCGTAGTCGGTCTGATAGACATCACCCTGGGTGCCGAAGGGGCGTTTGTCGATCTGCTGCTTTGCGCGCTGGTAGACGAGAGAGCGATCAACGCGCGAGAAAGGGGCCTTGTCTGTGTCGTTCTCGAAGAAGTATTGCCGCATCTCGGGCCGTATGAGCTCGAAGAAATAGCGCAGGTTGCCGATCACGGGATAGTTGCGGCGCACGGCATGTCGGCTCTGGTTCAAGTCTACGATACCCAGTACCGTAAGCGCTCCGAAAATACAGGCTGGCAAGAGCCACCAGCCATTCGAGAACAGGCCAAGCGCCAGGAAAACGAGGGTCGCTGCAATGACAATGTAGAAAGCCGAGTGGCGCGTCAAGAAGTGCTGCATGGTGCTCCTTTCTGATTCTTCGAGGCGGGGTGTATGATTGCCGGAACGTTGCGGCCGCCAGGGCCGGACGGCGCATCACGCGCGGCAACAGACCATGCATATAGTATGGCAGAGGACTTGAGGACGCATGTGTGGACGATGCCGGCTATCCTGCATCGCTGCGCAAATCATCAATCATCATGAGGAATGCAGGCAATGGATTTGGGGATTCGCGGCAGAAAAGCCTTGGTGTGCGCCGCCAGCAAGGGGTTGGGGCGGGCCTGTGCAATGGCGCTGGCCGAAGAGGGCGCAGAGGTCATTATCTCTGCGCGCGGCAGCGAAGCACTCGAAGCGACGGCACGGCAGATCCGTGACCAGACAGGCGCCAAGGTAGTCGCTGTGGTTGCCGACGTCGCCACTGACGCGGGGCGCGCTGCATTGCTGCACGCCTGCCCCGATCCGGACATTCTGGTCAACAACGCGGGAGGTCCCAAGCCTGGCGACTTCCGTGACTGGTCGCGCGACGACTGGATCGCCGCGCTGGATGCCAATATGCTCGCTCCGATAGAACTCATGCGGCTCACGGTCGATGGCATGATGGCGCGAGGCTTTGGGCGCATCGTCAACATTACGTCCGGCGCAGTGAAGGCGCCCATTGATATCCTTGGGCTCTCCAATGGGGCGCGCAGCGGCCTGACGGGCTTTGTGGCCGGGGTGGCGCGCAAGACGGTGCGCAACAACGTCACGATCAACAACCTGCTGCCTGGGCCTTTCTCCACGGATCGCCTGGACGCAACCATGAAGGCACGCGCTGCCGCGTCGGAGCGCAGCATCGAGGCAGAGGTCGAGGCGTCGCGTGCCCAGAACCCCTCGGGCCGCTTTGGCGAGCCCGAAGAGTTCGGCAAAGCCTGCGCTTTCCTGTGCAGCGTACACGCCGGTTTCATCACGGGGCAGAATCTGCTGATGGACGGCGGCGCCTATCCCGGTACTTTCTGAGGGCTTTCCCGGCCTCCACGGCGTGATCGCAAGGATGGAGCCAGGCGCGTATACCTCGGGAAGCCGGCGTGCCTGAAGGCATGTCAGCTTCGCTTGGCCCGCATGAGGCCTGTTTCTTTTCTGGATAGGTAGTAATCTGGATTGATTTTCTGGAAAAAATCAGATGATTACTATTGATTTTGGAATTATGAATTCGTGATTGGGATATTTATCCAGTCATGACAATGACACATACTGAACCCGTCGAAACACAGAAACCAAACTTTCGATGCAGGAGCGCCTCTTTTGACAGGCATTGCTCCACATCTTATTTCTACGGAGTCAGTATCATCATGAAGACCTTAGCTATTGCAGCAATGATTGCCCTTTCCGCTTCCGCTGGCGTCGCCAATGCCGCGCCCGACACCCCTGTTACCCGCGCCCAGGTCGTCGCTGAATTGCAGCAGGCGCGTGCACAAGGCCTGCTGAGTGCAGGCGAGGAAGCATACCCCGTCGAAGTCGCCTCCGACAGCAGCATGAGCCGTGCAGATGTCGTGGCCGAATTGCAGCGTGCCGAACAGGCGGGCCAGGTGTCTGCTGGCGAAGACATCAACTACCCCCAGATTGCTGAGTCTTCCAGCAAGTCGCGTGAGCAGGTCGTGGCCGAGCTGCAGCAGTTTGCTGCTTCGCACAGCGATTTCGTGGGCGCCTGATAAACGGCATGATGGATGATCCCGCTCCGCTGCATTGGGGCGGGCTGCACGGGCCGGAACCTGTATTGCGCAGGCTCCGGCTTTTTTGCTTGTTTCTTCAGCGCGCGGTCTGGCGGCGCTTAGGGCTTGCGCGCATATTCTCTGGGTGAGCGAGCTTCTCGATCAGGAAATCGATGAAGACGCGTGTCTTGGTCGGCATGAGGCGCGAGGGAAAGAGGGCCATGAGCGGAATGGGCGGAAACTGCCATTCAGGCAATATGCGAATCAGGGATTCCGAATCCATGGTGCGGGCCAGCGTATGCACGGACAGCGGCACCACGCCCGCGCCCAGCACGGCCATGCGGGTAAGCATGGCCACATTGTTGATGGCGATCTGGCCAGTCACAAAAACCTTCTCTTCGCGCTTGCCTGCCTGAAGATGCCAGAGCGAGTCCTCGCGGCTGGTGGAGGCGCGCAGGCATTCATGGGCCGCCAGCTCGTCGGGGGTGGCCGGCGTGCCCCGCCTGCGCAGATATTCGCGCGAGGCATACAAGCCCAGGCTTGTATGGGTGAGCAGGCGCGAAACCACGCTCGAATCCGGCTGCCTGCCCAGGCGGATGACGACATCGACGGGTTCGACGAGCAAGTCTATAGGCTTGATGCTCAGGTCATACTCGCACTCTATCTCCGGGTACTTCTCGCGAAATTCCTGGATGGCCATAGGCATGAAGGTCAGCGCGAAGCTGGACGGCATGGAAATGCGCAGCAGCCCTTTCGGACATTGCGTTGCTTCGGTAAGCTCTTCATGCGCGATGCGTGCCTCGCTGACAATGTTCTGGCAGCGCTCAAAATACACCGCGCCAGCCTGCGTGAGCTCGACGCGCCGGGTGCTGCGGTTGAGCAGGCGCACGCCGATATGGCGTTCCAGCTCTGTGATCCGCCGCGAAACCGTGGAGGCAGGCATGCTCAGCGCATAGGCGGCGCGGGTAAAGTTCTTGTTCTTGGCTACTTCGACAAATAGCGCAATGTCATCGAGCGAGGGCGTCATGCCTTGAGATTATCCTACATCCTACAGTGGCAACTGCGAGGACCCATCTTACAACTTCCCTCTCAGCCGGCCGCCCGACGGCGTCGAATCCGCGCCCAGTACCTTGCCGTTCACCGTAGTTCCATAGGTATCGCCCGCGTCGCCATGGTACTGTTTCCGGGTTTCTTCCACCGACCCCTTGAAGCGGGGATCCTGCGGCCTGTCGTGGCTATTCATGTAGTAGGCCACATCCCATGCCTGCTGGTCGGTCAGTGTGCCTCCCTTGCCCAGGGGCATGTTTGCCTTGATGAATGCGGCGGCTGTCGAGACGCTGTGCATGCCCGCGCCCCAGTTGAAGGAGTCGTCGCCCCAGAGTGCGGGGAACACGGTCTTGCCTTGCGATTTTTGCCCCGCGCCGTCGGCGCCATGGCAAAGTGCGCAATTCTGGGTGAAAACCTCTTTGCCACGTACATAGTCTGGCGCTTGCTGCGGCTCGGGCAGCCTGGGGTAGCCCTGGCCTTCAAGCTTTACGCCGGTGGGCGCGCCCTTTGCCATCCAGTACATGTAGCTTTCCAGCGCAACAATTGTCTCGCTGTCGGCAGGCGGCATGCGGCCATTCATGCTGTACTGGAAGCAGCCTTGCAGGCGCTCGGCCAGTGTGTTGACGTGTTTGTTCTTGCCGCGATAGGCGGGGTACAGCACGTAGGCTGCCCACATCGGAGAAGCGTTGGCCTGGCGGCCGGCATCCAGATGGCAGCTGGCACAGTTCAGGCTGTTGCCGGCGTACTCGCCTGCGTATTGCTCCGTGTGCAGGAAGATGTCCTGGCCCTTGCGCACCATCTGTCCGAATTCATTGTCCGGTATCGCCTTGGGGGCGGGCGGGGTGAAAGCGGGGGCTGTCGCCGCTGCTGTCGGGTTGCCGGCCGCCGGCTGTTGCTGGCCGAGAGCCGCGGCGGGCAGCACGATACAGGCCGCGGCAACGCATCGCTCCAGCTTGCCCAGTGCTGTGAGGGGTGTGTGTGCGAGTGGATGTTTCATTGCTGGGCTCCCTGGTTTGCTCCTTGTATTGCCTGCGGCAAAGCGGCGAAGTAGTCTGCGGCGGCGGTGATCTGCGCATCGGTCATACGTGAGGCGATGTCCCCCATGAGGCCCAGGGGCCCGGGCGGGCGCTTGCCTTCCTTGATCGCAACCATCTGGGCGCGCAGATAATTGGCCGACTGTCCAGCCAGGGCGGGAAAGTCCTGGCCAACCCCTACGCCGCCCGGCCCATGGCACTGGATACAGGCGGGGATGCCATGTTCCCAGTCCCCCCGGTTTGCCAGCCATGCTCCCGTGTCATCTCTGGCGGGCTGGCTGTCCTGGTGATTGCTTAGTGCCACAGCATCGAAAGCGGGCGGAAGGCTGGCAAAGTAGGCCGCTGCAGCCTCCATCTGGCTGGCGTTCATCGCCTTGGCAATGGGCGCCATGACGGGGTTGTCGCGCTTGCCGGACGCGAAATCTTCCAGTTGCAGCTTCAGATATGCCGCGCCCTGGCCCGCCAGATAGGGAAAGCCGGCGGCTGCCATGCCTTCCCCTTTGGCGCCATGACAGGTCGCACAGGCAACGACGCCGCCTGCGCCCTGGGTGGCAATGGCCTGGCCGTCGGAGACAGGATCCGCGGCGGCAGTGCCCGCCGCCAGCGCCAGCCCCAGTGTCAGGCTCAGCGCCAGGCTGGCGGGCGTCGGTGATTGTCGAAATGATATGGCAAAGGCCATCGGCTTCCTCCTGCAGGCGCTGCCACAGGCATGTCATCGGGCGGTATCCGGTTGGCACACGGCAAGTAATACATACATCGGGACGACACGCGGCGGCATGCGCGCTGTTAAAAATGGGATACTTGGATACTTCAAGGTTATAAGTATATAACTACAAGTTTGTTGGTTGTCGCCGCCTGCCGTTTTCTGCATCCGTTCATGGACACACGGCGCAAACCTTCTTGTGCCGCTTGGTATACTCGGCCGTCTTTGCACCACGCCCCTGACGGAGAAAACTTGAGCCTGATCGCGCAGTACGCAACCATCATGGCCTTGCTCTTGCCTGTTTTTGCCTGTGCGGGCATAGGCGCTTACTGGGGATATCGCAAGCGGGAGTTCCCCGGCGGCTTTATTGTCGATGTGGTGTCGTCCATCACGACGCCGGCGCTGGTGTTTCATACACTGTCCACCACCCAGATGGACAATGAGCTGCTGCTTCAGGTATTGGGCGCCGCGCTGGCCGGCCTTGCCCTGATGGCGTGTCTTTCCGCCGCCGCCTTGTATCTCTTGCGTCTGCCCGTGGCGGCGCTGCTGCCCACCGCAACCTTTCCCAATGCAGGCAATCTGGGCCTGCCTGTCGCGCAGTTTGTCTCGGGAGACACAGGCTTTACCGTGGCACTGGCTATCTTTGTGATTTTCTCGGTCTCGCAGCACACCCTGGGTGTGTGGATGCTGGGCTGGGCCGGACGCAAGGTTTCAACGAGCAAGCGCGCGCTGCCATATGGCGTCATGGTGGCCTGCGTGGTAGCCATTGGCCTGCGGGTGGCGGGCCTGCCGGTGCCCGAGCCTGTGCTGGGCAGCGCGCACCTGGTGGGGTCGCTCACTGTGCCGTTGATGCTGCTCAGCCTGGGCTATGCGCTGGCAACCGTATCGCGTTCCGGCATTTCGTCGGGGTTGACGGTAGGCCTGTTGCGCCTGGCGGTGGGCGGTGTGGGCGGGTATACGGTTGCCTGGCTGTTCGGCCTGGAAGCTACCGTCGCAAGCAGTGTCATACTGCAAATGGTCATGCCTTCGGCGGTGATCAGCTATCTTTATACGGCACGCTATACCGATTCCGGCGAAATCTCGGCTGGCGCCATCCTGACTTCCACCGCGATTTTCCTGGCGCTGTCGCCCCTGATCATTGGCTGGGTCGGCGGAGGCTGACGCCTGTTCTCCTATAATCGGCGTGTTTTCCACCAAGGGGGCGCAATGGTGCCATGCCGCCAAATGCTTCGGACACTGATTGTCTGCTCAGTGCTGACCCTGCTTGCCGCATGCGCCGCGCCGGATGCCGGCATCCAGGCCAGCGCGCGCGGAGGCGCGACAGGCGTTTCCGGCGCCGAGCCGCTTGCGGATGTGGCTTCGCAGGCAGCAGGGCGGATGGCCGGCCTGGCCGCCCGGCTGCCGCGCCATCGTTTCGTTTTGCTGGGAGAAGTCCACGACAATGCCGTTGGGCATGCGCTGCGCCATGCGGCACTGGAGCAGGCGCTTGCGTCAGGCTGGCGGCCTGCTCTGGCGATGGAGCAATTCGACCGGGAAAATCAGGCGCTGCTCGACCAGGCGCTGCGCCGCTGCCATGATGCGGCATGTGTCATCGATGCAGCGGCGCCGCAACGCAAGGGTTGGAACTGGGCTTATTACGAGCCCATTGTGTCGCTCGCGCTGAAATATCATCTGCCTGTCGTCGCAGCCAATCTGTCACGCCAGGATGCCGCCCGCATCATGCGGCAGGGGCTGGCTTCCGTTTTCAGCCCGGAAGAGCTGGGCAGGCTGGGGCTTTCCACAGATATCGAGCCAGCGCTGCTGAAGGCGCAGGAAACCCAGGTGGAGCAGGCCCATTGCGACATGCTGCCTCCTGGCATGTCTCGAGGCATGGCGCTCGCCCAGATCGCGCGCGATGCCACGCTGGCGCTTGCGATGCGCACGGAAATGAACCGCGGGCCAGGCCAGGCGCCCGTGGTGCTGCTGGCCGGCAATGGCCATGTCGACAAGCATGTGGCAGTGCCGTACTGGCTGGAGAAAGCGTCTTCCCGATCCACGGAAGAATCGGGCGTATTTGCGGTGGGTTTTGTGGAGCAGCCCGCGACGGGCGGCAGCTACGACGAGCAGGTGCGCCTGCCTCCGGCAGATCGCCCCGATCCTTGTGAGGCTTTCCTGCGACAACGAAGCGAGCCGCAGTCCTGATTGTCTGATGCAAGAACCCTGCTGGGCACGCCAGCTGCTACACTTTTTCACAGAAAGAGTGTGAGAGGTTTTATATGTGCGGCATTAGGCATTCAATAATGAAAATTAAACAAAAATATGTACTTATCGCAATGCTTGCCCTGTTTTCCGGATCGGCCGTCGCGCAGCATGCACAGGGTGCGGGCGTCAGTGTGCGCGCAGGCATCGGGGAGCATTACAGCCGTACCGAGCTGGCCTGGGAATCCCCCACGCTCTGGTCGCACGATCTGTCTGGCGATTGGGGGCGGCTGGATCTCGTTGCGGAAGCCGGCGCAGCTTACTGGCATTCCACGGGATCCCGGCAGCCGGCCAGTGTATGGCAATTCAGCGTGGTGCCCATACTGCGCTGGCATTTCGCCGAAAATTACTATGCCGAGGTCGGCGTGGGGCCATCCATCTTTACCCACGCGACGATTGCCGATGAGGAAATCAGCTCGGCTTTTCAGTTCAGCAATCATATCGGCGTAGGCGCCTATCTGTCTGATCACAGCCGTATCGGCGCCCGGTTTTCCCACTTCTCCAATGGCGGCCTGAAGCGGCCCAATCCCGGCCTGAATGTGGTGCAGGTTCTGTACACCTATCAGTTCTGAACGCCCCGGCCATTCGGCGCGCAGCGGGAGGCGCGCATGAAAGGCATGAAAGGCATGAAGGCCGGCTGCGCAAGGCTGCCTCTTGTGGCGCGCCGAATGCCGGATATGGTTTGGCCCGCTGATCGTGCTGGACTACAATTCCATGCATGTTGACCGCCATCAGTCACCGTTCCCTGCAGCTTGACCGGGCCAGCCACATGGCCTGCCTGCGGGTGCTGCACGCCATCTCCGTGGGCGTGCAGGACATCGCCGTGCGCGAGGCATACGCGCGCGCCAAACCCGGCTAAGCATCCCCGCGCGCATCGCTCTCGCGCATCTTCCTTCTTTCATCCAGGTTTTCAGTTTGGGCGCAGCGCCGCGCTGGCGGGCTGCGCTCGTGCACGCGCACGATGCGGCTCAAGCCGCTATCCGGACGCGGCACGCTTTGCCGCGTCATGCAGGCCAGAATCATGCATTTGTCCAAGAATTTCGTAAAAGCCAAGAATCCTTGCTCGTCAGGCTATCGCTGGTTTCTGAGAGACCAGAACGGGCAGGGAGACTATCAGCAGATCCTTGATGCGCTGGTGGCAGCCGGCAGGGTGGGGGACGCCTGCTGGCTGCTGGACCAGTTCGGGCCGACCGATACCGTCCTGAAACTGGACGATCTGGAGGCCGAGGCCATCGTGTTTGCCGGCCGTATCGAGGCCAGAATGGGCCTGAGAGTCGATACGGTGCTGAGGGCCGGCGCAGGCATCCGTTGCGAAGGCGGCATTCGCGCCGGCGAAGAGCTGGTATCCGGGGGGGACATCCAGGCAGGTGGCGGCGTTTCCTGCGGCGGCCATATCCGTGCCGAGGGCGATGTTATCGCCGGGTGGGGCGTCGAGGCGGGTTCCCGGCTGGAATGCGGGGGCCTGCTTCGCGCCGGCTGGGATATAGAGGCAGGGCAGGGTATCGATGTCACGGGCGAGGTACGGGCGGGTCAGGATCTGACCGCCAGCGGTTCCATTACTTGCGGGCAGGGGGTGCGTGCAGGCGGGCAGGTGCGGGCAGGCCACGATATCCGGGTCGAACGCGGCATCCAGGCGGGCGGATCCATAGTCGCGGGCAACCATCTCGAAGCAGGCTGGGGCATGCTTGCGGGCAGCGATATCGTGGCCGACGGCACGATACGCGCCGGGGAAGGGCTGATGGCGGCGGGCGACATTGTGTCAGGAACCGGGCATGGCATATATGCGGGCCTGCAAGTGCGGCTGGATGCCTGGGCGGACGCCGCCCGGGTCATGGCTCGCAGCAAGCCGGCGTCCCTGATCAGTGGCCATTGGTGCGGATCCCGGGCCTTCCAGGTTCCGTTATAGCGCAAGCGAGGGCGCCTGCCAGGCCCTCTGCGGATCGCGGGGCGGGCGCAGCCGTCGCGCATGGTATTCCTGATCTTCTCACTGGAGGAGGGCGGCGCATTGCGTGTAAGATGGATCATATTGCTGGCTCGCAGCGAGTGCTTACTACGTAGGAGGATATGTGATGGACCATCCCAACAGTTTTGGCGCGCGAGGCGCGTTGGACGTCAACGGCAAGTCTTACCAGATATACCGGCTCGAGGCCCTGAAGGCGCAGGGGCTGGATGTCGCGAGACTGCCGTATGGGCTCAAGATCCTCCTGGAAAACCTGCTGCGCAACGAAGGCGGCGATGTCACTGCGGATGATATACGCGCATTGGCTTCATGGGACCCTGCCGCCGAGCCCAGCAAGGAAATCGCGTTCACGCCGGCGCGCGTAGTATTGCAGGACTTCACCGGCGTTCCGGCGGTGGTCGACCTTGCCGCGATGCGCGAAGCTGTCAGGAAGCTGGGCGGCAACCCGTCCAGCATCAACCCGCTCGCGCCCGTGGAACTGGTCATCGATCACTCGGTCATTGTGGATGTGTTCGGGAACCAGAATGCCTTCCAGCGCAATGTCGACATTGAATACGGCCGCAACATGGAGCGCTACCAGTTCCTGCGCTGGGGGCAGAGCGCCTTTGATGACTTCCGCGTGGTGCCGCCGGGTACCGGCATCGTGCACCAGGTCAACCTCGAACATCTGTCGCGCGTTGTCTTTACGCGCGAGGCGGACGATGTGGTGGAGGCCTACCCCGACACCTGTGTAGGCACCGATTCGCATACTCCCATGGTCAATGGCCTTGGCGTGGTCGCCTGGGGGGTGGGGGGCATCGAGGCCGAGGCTGCCATGCTTGGCCAGCCTATTTCCATGCTCATCCCGCGCGTTGTGGGTTTCAAGCTCACGGGTTCGCTGCCCGAAGGGTCGACCGCCACTGATCTGGTGCTGACCATTACCGAGCGGCTGCGGCAGCACGGCGTGGTGGGCAAGTTTGTCGAATTCTACGGCCCGGGGGTGGCGGCTGTGCCGCTGGCCAATCGCGCCACCATTGGCAACATGAGCCCGGAATACGGCTCCACTATTTCGATTTTCCCGATCGATGAGGTCACGCTTGCCTACATGAAGCTGACCGGCCGTCCGGACGAGCAGATCGCGCTGGTCGAGGCCTATGCCAAGGCGCAGGGCATGTGGCATGATCCGCAGGCCGAGCCGCATTATTCCGAAACGCTGGAACTGGATCTGTCCACCGTGCAGCCTTCCATTGCCGGCCCCAAGCGCCCGCAGGACCGGATCGCGCTGGCCGAGGCGCAGACGGCATTCCAGGGCGCGCTTTCCGCGCTCAATGCCGGCGCCTCCGGCAAGCCCAAGGGCTACGACAAATCTGTCGCCGAATCCTTCCCTGCGTCCGATCCCCCGACACAGGATGGCGAGCAGGCCGATACGCCGGCACCCACGGATCACGTGCATGAGGCCCCTGTCGATGCAGATGTGCGGCCGCGCCATGCTGTGCCTGTGCAATTCAGTGACGGCGCCAAGGGCGAGGTGGACCATGGCTCGGTGGTGATTGCGGCAATTACCTCGTGTACCAACACGTCCAATCCCGCGGTCATGATCGCCGCCGCGCTGCTCGCACGCAATGCCGTCAATGCCGGCCTGTCCCGCAAGCCCTGGGTCAAGACCAGCCTGGCGCCTGGGTCGCGGGTAGTCACTGACTACTACGAGAAGGCTGGCCTCACGCCTTATCTCGAAGCGCTGGGCTTCAATCTGGTCGGGTATGGCTGCACCACCTGTATCGGCAATTCCGGCCCCTTGATCCCCGAGGTAAGCCAGGCGATCACGCAGAACGATCTGTCCGTGGTATCCGTGCTGTCCGGCAACCGGAACTTCGAGGGCCGCATCCACGCCGAGGTCAAGATGAACTATCTGATGTCGCCGCCGCTGGTGGTCGCCTATGCGCTGGCCGGCACCATGGACATCGATATGTTCAACGATCCGCTTGGCCAGGGCAAGGACGGCACGCCCGTCTACCTCAAGGATATCTGGCCTTCGGCAGCGGAGGTTGCGCAGGTCGTGGATGCGTCAATCGCATCCGATATGTACAAGTCGGGCTATGCGGATGTATTCGCTGGCGACGAGCGCTGGCAGCAGCTTCCCACCCCGGCCGGCGATCTGTTCCAGTGGGACGAGGCGTCCACCTATGTTCGCCATCCCCCCTATTTCGAGGACATGGGCCGGGAGCCCGAGAGGGTGATGGATATACGCGGAGCGCGTGTCCTGGCCAAGCTGGGCGATTCGGTCACCACCGACCACATCAGCCCGGCGGGTTCCATTGCCAGGAATTCTCCGGCGGCGGCCTACCTCATGGAGCATGGCGTGGAGCCCAAGGACTTCAACTCCTACGGCTCGCGGCGAGGCAATCACGAGGTCATGATACGCGGCACCTTCGCCAATGTCAGGCTGCGCAACCAGCTCGCTCCCGGCACCGAGGGCGGCTATACGCGCGACTTTACCAAGCCGGATGGGCCGGTCACGACCATATACGATGCATCGCGCGCTTATATCGATGCGGGAACGCCGCTGGTGATTCTGGCCGGCAAGGAATACGGGTCCGGTTCGTCGCGAGACTGGGCCGCCAAGGGAACCGTGCTGCTGGGTGTGCGCGCTGTCATCGCCGAATCGTACGAGCGTATCCACCGTTCCAATCTGATAGGCATGGGCGTGCTGCCGCTGCAGTTTCCCGAAGGGCAGTCGGTCCAGTCGCTGGGGCTCACCGGCAACGAGGTCTTCGATATCGAGGGCATCACGGTGCTGAATCAGGGCACGACCCCGCATACCGTCAAGGTGCGCGCGGGCAACATCGAGTTCGATGCCCTGGTCAGGATCGATACGCCGAGCGAGGCGGATTATTACCGCCACGGAGGCATCATGCAGTTTGTGCTGCGCAACCTGCTCGACCGTAAATAAAAGGTCCCCGATGGCGTATGGGCGGCGTTGCCCCGGGGCGGCGCCGCCTCTCTTGTGCCTGCGCATGGGCCTTGGCCGCAAGGCGCAGGGCGGGCCGGGAACAGTTTGACATGCCTGCTTACGCCACCGAATATAATGGCGATAAAATCATAATCGTTCGCATTTAATTAGGTGAACGGGAGGAGGAAGCCCAACCATTTGACCTAGGAGTAGCAGTGGCTCTCACGACCTTCAATACCGGCCTGTCGGGGCTGGCGCGGCGCGCGCTGGGGTTGACCAGTGCGCTGGTATTCGCCCTCGGGGCGAGCGTTCATGCCGGCAATGCCGCCGCGCGGGAAATAGACACCGCCAAAGGCACGATCACCATACAAGGCACGCCCCAGCGTGTCGTCACGCTCAGCGAGAATGCGCTTGACACCGCCCTGGCCCTGGGCGTCAAGCCGGTCGGCGCCGTCGCCACGCGCGGCAGCGACACGTTTTCCGACTACCTGAAAGACAAGGCGGGCAAGCCGGCCATTGTGGGCACTGCCCGCGAGGTCAACCTGGAGGCTGTCTTCGCATTGCAGCCTGACCTGATCCTGGCATCGCCCTCCATCGCGCCCGACATCTACGCCAAGCTGAGCATGCTGGCGCCGACCATCGTCCCCAAAGCGGCGCCGACGGACGACTGGCGCAAGACGGTCGATCTGTATGCCCAGGCGCTGGATCGCGAAGCTGAATTGCAGCAGGGCTATGAGGCGCTTGACAAGCGTATCGGCGAGCTCAAGGCGCGCCTGAAGCCGGACCAGACAGTTTCCGTGGTGCGATGGAATCCCCAGGGCCCTATCGTCATGTCTTCGCGCATTTTCGTCGGCCAGCTGCTGCATGCGCTGGGTTTGCGCACGACGGAGCTTTCGGGCGGCCTGGGGGAAAAACCGCACAGCGATGTGCTCAGCCTCGAGAATCTGGGCAAGATCGACGCCGACTGGCTTTTTGTCGCGGCGCTGAATCCGCAAGGCCAGGAGACGCTTGACGCGGCGCGCAAGCAGCCTGCCTTCGAGCGGCTCGGCGCCGTGCGCAACCAGCATGTATTCACCGTCGATGGCCAGGTATGGACCAGCGGCACCGGGCTGCTGGCTGCCGACGTGATGCTTGACGACATCGAAGCGACCCTGCTGCGCTGATGCGGGCGGCACTCTCCTCATTTGGACTGTCAGGGCGGCGGGCTCACACCGCCTTTCTTGCCCTATTGCTGGCGCTGCTCATTCTGGGCAGTCTGTCGCTGGGGGCCGGAGACGTTTCATTTGGGGATACGCTCCGGGTGCTGACAGGGCGCCCGGCATCCGAGGATGCCTATTTCGTGGTGAGCCAGCTGCGCTGGCCCCGCACATTGCTGGGCATCATGGTAGGGGCCGGCCTGGGGCTTGCCGGTGCTGTGCTGCAGGCAGCAACCCGCAACCCGCTGGCCGAACCCGGCCTGCTGGGGGTCAGCGCTGGCGCCTCGTTCGCTGTGGTACTTGCCATCAGCCTTGGCGCCGCGGCGGCGACCGTCCATTTGGGTGTGGCTGTGGCTGGTGCGCTCGTGGGCTGTTTCCTCGTGCTGCTGGTCACGCGCATCCGTGATGTGGGCGACGATCCCGTGCGCCTGGTGCTGGCGGGTGCGGCCTTCACCGGCATTCTCAATTCCCTCAGCTCGCTCATTCTGCTGCACGACCAGCGCAGCGCGGACGAAATCCGCTTCTGGATCATTGGCGCCCTGGGTGGCCGGCCTGTGGAAACCCTGTATTGGGCCGCGCCGGGCATGCTGCTGGGCGCCCTGGTTCTGCTGCCTGTGATCCGCCCCCTGGCGGCGCTGGCGCTGGGTGAAAAGCTGGCCACGGGCCTGGGGCATAATCCGCGCCTGACACGGGCCTGGGCGTTGGTTGGCGTGGCCATACTGGTTGGCACCGCAACGGCGGCAGCCGGACCCATAGCTTTTGTCGGGCTGGTCGTGCCGTTCGTGGCGCGCCGCCTGACAGGGCCGGACATCCGCAACATGCTGGGTGTATGCCTGCTGGCCGGACCGGTTATCCTGCTTGCGGCCGATATCGTGTCACGCCTTGTGATACGTCCATATGAGCTTCCCATCGGCGTGGTCACCGCCTTTGTGGGCGCACCCGTCCTGATCGCGATCGTACGCGGCCATCGCCTGCCCAGCCTGTAGCGCCATGAATGATATAACCCGCTCTTTTCCTCCCGCTCCCGCCGGGTATTCCAGGCTTGGAGGACGCGCATGGCACGTGCTGATGCATCGCCGCGCAGCCGTGACGGCAGCCGTGCTGCTCCTGCTGCTGCTGGCAGCCACGGCGCTCAGCCTGTCCAGCGGCACAGCCGCGGTTTCGCCTGGGCAGGCATTGTCGGCCTTGCTTGGTCAGGGCAGCGACATGCAGGTATTCCTGATCCGCGAGCTGCGCCTGCCTCGCCTGGTGGCCGGCCTGCTGAGCGGCGCCGCCTTTGGCGCGGCGGGCTGTCTGCTGCAGACGCTGGCGCGCAATCGCCTGGCCACGCCGGGGATCATCGGTGTGGACGATGGCGCCAGCGCCTTTGCCATTGCATCCATTGTCGCCGTGCCAACCTCCATGGCGCCCTCATTCCTGGCTTTATGGGGTGCGGCCACTGCCGCTGTCCTGGTGTTTCTGCTGGCGGCCGGGCCGGGAGCACAGGGTTACCGGTTCATTGTCGTGGGCATCGCCGTCGGCGCCATGTTCGGAGCGCTGACCAACCTGATGCTGGCGCGCACAGGCATAGACAGTGCCAACCTGGCCTATCCCTGGACAGTGGGCAGCCTGAATGCCCGGCCCGCGCAGGCCGTATGGCTGCTGGGCATCTGCCTGGCCTGTTGCCTGCCGGGGGCGAAGTACGCCGCCCGTTGGCTGAATCTGCTGCGGCTGTCCGATGCCGTGGCAATCGGCCTGGGGGTGAGCCTGCGGCGCATACGCGCCCAGGTGCTTGTGCTGGCAGTGCTCATGACAGGCTTTGGCGTGGCCGTGGCGGGACCTGTCGGGCTGATTGCCCTGGCCGCTCCCGAGCTGGCGAGGCATATGACGGGGCACAAAGGTGTGCCCGTGCTCAGCGCCGCCCTGGCGGGCGCGCTGATGATGACCGTGGCGGACTGGGCAGGCCGCAGCCTGTTCGCGCCCATCGAGATCCCTGTCGGGGTCATCACGGCCGTCGTCGGCGGCCCATACCTTCTATGGATACTGCTGCGTCCCGCAAGACGGGACATGGCTTGAGGAACTCGAACGATGCATATGCACAGGGCGACGGAAACGGCAGGCACCGGCTTGGCCTCGCAGACGGGGCAGGCGCCAGAGTCACGACTGGAGGCGCGTGGTGTCGGGCTGGATTACGGCAGCACTACGATCATCCGGGATCTGTCGCTGCGCATTCCCGATGGCAAGGTCACCGCCATTGTCGGTCCCAACGGTTGCGGCAAGTCGACGCTGCTGGCAGGCCTGTCGCGCCTGCACAAGCTGGCGCATGGTGCGGTTGTGCTCAACGGCAAATCCATCGCATCCATGTCTTCCCGCGATGTGGCGCGCCAGTTGGCGCTGCTTCCCCAGGATACGATCGCGCCGGACGGTCTGACCGTGTCCGAACTCATACGCTTTGGCCGCCAGCCGCATCAGGGGATGCTGCGCCAGTGGTCGCAAGAAGACCACGACATCGTCCAGGAGGCATTGCGCGCCACCCGGCTCGTGGAACTGGCCGACCGGCCGCTGCAGTCGATGTCGGGCGGCCAGCGTCAGCGCGCGTGGATCGCGATGGCCATTGCCCAGGCCACCCCGCTGCTGCTGCTCGATGAGCCGACCTCGGCGCTGGATCTGGGCAACCAGATCGAGGTCTTTGAGCTGATACGATCGCTGGCCCGTTCGGGCAAGACCGTTGTGATGGTGGTGCATGACTTGTCCAGCGCCTGCCGCTACGCGGATCATCTGGTGGCGATGCGCGACGGCGAGGTCGTGGCCGAGGGCCATCCCATGGAAATTGTCGATCCCGGGCTGGTTCACAGGCTTTATGGCGTGCGCTGTGTTCTGATCAGGGATCCGCTCACTGACACGCCCCTGATCGCCGGGCTGGCGCGCGCCGCGGATTAAAATCAGGTTTTGAACAACAGGCGGGCATGCGGGCCATGGCAACCGAAGATCGCATCGTAGAGATCGAAATCAAGCTGACGGCGCAGGAAGATCTGCTGCAATCCCTGAATCAGCAGGTTTACGAGCAGCAGAAACAAATCAGCGAGCTGCGCGCACTGTGCATCGCGCTGGTCAGGCGGCTGGGCGACGCCGACCGCGATGCGGGTGGCGCGGATGCCTACACGGTGGAAAAGCCGCCGCACTACTGACGGCGGGTGGCAAGCCCGGCGGCGCAGGCCGCCAGGCTTACTTCTTCATGGTGCGGAAAAGCTCGGGATCCGGGCCGTCGCGCCCATCCGGCGTGTCCAGCGCCGCAATGGCGGCCATGTCTTCCTCGCTGAGCGAGAAATCGAAGCAGTTCAGGTTTTCGAGCATGCGCGAGGGGGTAATCGTCTTGGGAATCACCATATTGTCCAGCTGCAGGTGCCAGCGCAGCAGTACCTGGGCAACCGAGCGTCCGTGTTTGCCGGCGATCTTGACCAGCGTCGGCTCGTCCCAGAGCCTGCCGCGGCCCAGGGGGCTCCAGGCTTCGGTGACGATGTCATGCTCGCTGTGGAACTCGCGCAGCTCCACCTGCTGGAAGCGGGGGTGCAGCTCGATCTGGTTGACCACGGGCAGCACGCCTGTTTCATCGAGCAGCCGCTGCAGATGGTTGACGTTGAAATTGCATACGCCGATCGACTTGGTGCGGCCTTCGTCCCGCAGCTGGATGAGCGTTTCCCAGGCCTCGACATAGCGATCGTCCTTGGGAACCGGCCAGTGGATCAGGTAAAGGTCGACGTAGTCCAGCCCCAGCTTTTCCAGGCTTTCGTTGAAGGCCTCGCGCGCTGTGTCATGGCCGTGCCGGTCATTCCAGAGCTTGGTGGCCACGAAGATGTCCTCACGTGCCACGCCCGACTGGCGCAGCCCCTGGCCCACCTCTTTCTCATTGCCGTAGATGGCTGCCGTATCGATAGACCGGTAGCCTGTCTGCAACGCTGTTTCGACGACGCGCGCGGCGACTTGCGGGTCCACCTGCCACGTGCCGAAGCCCAGGCGCGGCGCACTGCGTCCGTCGTGAAATGTTACAGTATTTGCGACGTTGTTCATGGTTTCCGACATTGCTTCTCCTCGCAGGGGGCGCCGATTTGTTTTCGGCGCCGATCTGTCGGATTATACGGTTTGTGCGTTGCAGGAAAGCTTCAATTGGTAATGTTCATATAGCCGCATGATCTAAGCAAATAGCTGAAGTAATCCGAAGATTGTGCGATTTTGAAAGCGATGGTATTCGGCGGCCCGGCGGCGGCAGATACGAAAGACAGCATGAAGGAGAGGAAATGAGTGTTCACCGGCAAGCGCAGCGCGTCAGCGTGCCCCAGCTGAAAGCCTGCAAGGGGGAGCGCAAGATTGCCGCCCTGACATCCTACAGCGCGCCTTTTGCGCGATTGCTGGACGATGCGCTGGACTTCATCCTCATAGGCGATTCGACAGCAATGGTGGGCTATGGCCTGCCTGATACGCTGTCGTTCACTGTCGATAAGATCGCGGCGCATGCCGCGGCAGTGGTGCGCTCGACATCCCACGCCTGCGTCATCGCGGACATGCCTTTCGGCAGCTATCAGGAATCCCCCCAGCAGGCCTTTCAGAATGCGGCCCGCATTCTTGCCGCCAGTGGCGCGGATGGCGTGAAGCTTGAAGGGGGCGCGGTCATGGCGGAGACGACGCGTTTCATGGTGGATCGCGGAATACCCGTGCTGGCCCATGTGGGGCTGATGCCCCAGTATGTGAATACCATGGGCGGCTTCAAGGCCCAGGGCATGACCGATGAGTCAGCCGAGCGGATATTGCGGGATGCGCTGGCGCATCAGGAAGCGGGCGCCTTCGGCGTAGTGCTTGAGGGGGTGGCTGAAGCGCTTGGACGGCGCATTACGGAAGCGCTCGATATTCCCACGATAGGCATAGGCGCCTCGCCTTCCTGCGATGGGCAGATCCTGGTCACGGAAGACATTCTTGGCCTGAGCGGCTCGCGCATTCCCAAATTCGCGAAGCAGTATGCCGATGTCGGCGCAGTGGTCAGGGCGGCGGTGGAGCAATACGCGGCGGACGTGCGCGAAGGCCGGTTCCCCGGCCTGGAGCAATGCTTCGGCGTCAAGAAATGAACGGGTGAGGGCGTGTCAGCGCACGGGCAGGTCTGATTCGGCCATCAACGCCCGCCTGCGCTGCCGTTCGGCGGCGATCTGGCTAGCCGCCTCTTCGGGCGTGCCGTGCGCCGCGATGACCCCCATATCGGCGAGCTGCTGTTCAACCTGGCTATCAAGCAAGGCATCGTTCAGCGCCTTGTTGGTGCGCTCGATCACATCCCGCGGCGTGCCTGGCGGCGCCATCAGCGCAAGCCAAAGGCCAGCGCGCAACTGCGGATAGCCCTGCTCGGCAGCGGTCGGAACATGCTCCAGCGCCGGCAGCCTGTGATCGCTCATGACAGCCAGAGCCTTGATCTGGTGCGACCTGATCTTGGAGAGCACGGCGGGCGCCAGGTGGAACATAGACTGTATCTGGCCCGAGATCAGATTGCTCATAGCTTGCCCGGAAGCGCTATAGGCCACATGGACCATATTGCTGTCCGTCTGGGTCATGTAAAGTTGGCCGGCCAGGTGCATGGCCGAGCCGTTTCCGTCGGAGCCGAAATTGACCACGCCGGGATTTCGCTGGACGTAGTCAGTGAATTCGGCCAGGTTGTCTGCGGGCAGGTCGTTATTGGCGACCAGGACATTCGGCAATTCGGCCACCAGGCCTATGGGCGGCAGTTGCGTGACAGGCGCAAGATTGTCGCGCCAGGGCTGGCTGGCAATATCCAGCAAGGCTTCGTCGCACAGCAGCAGTGTGGCGCCGTCGGCGGGGGCTGCAGCCACATACGCGGCTGCGCTCGCGGCATGGCTCGGGGGATAGGCTTCGACCGCGAAATGGCCGCCGAGCCTGGCCTGCAGCTGTTCGGCCACAAGCCGGGCTATGGCGATGTTGATGCCGGTGTCGCCGGGCGAGGGGATGACGATTTGCACCGCTGCATTCTCGGGAGGCCAGCCGGTGGTTCCGGCTGCATGCACGGCGCCAGCCAGCACCCATGCGACCAATCCGATCATGCGGGCAAGGGTGTTGCGCATGATACTGTCCGTTGCACTTGGCAGGCCGAGCTTGGTGGAACCGGGCGCGGCCCGTAATACTATGTTTAGCGTGTGTAATTTATCATGCTTGGAATATAGGCATGGCAAACAAAGGATAGCATTATGACTGAACTGGCCATTGGCCCGGAGGATATCTGGCTGGCCGTGGCCGGCCTGATCGTCGGGGCGCTGCTGGTCGCATTGTTCATGGGGCGCCGCCTTGCTTACGCCCGCGCGCTGCTGGCCGAAGTGCAGTCGCTGGCCCGGCAGCGTGGCGAGCAGCTCGAAGACACGCGGGAAAATCTGGAACGCGCCCGCGACCAGGCTGTCGATGCGGAAGCCGCTCGCGCGCGCCTGGACCGCCAGCTGGCCCGCAGCGAATCCACCGCGCAAAACCTGCAGGAGCGCCTGGCCGAAGCGCGCGATACCCTCGCCATGCGCGAAGCTGAACGCCAGGAGCTTGGCGCCACGGTGGCGCGGCTTGATCGGGAGCTGGTCGAACTGCAGGCTGTCCACGCGGAGAAGCTGGCCGGCTTCCAGGAAATGAAGGCGGGTTTCGAGCAGTCGCGCGCCCAGCTCAAGGTCGAATTCCAGAACCTGGCCAACCAGGTACTCGAGGAAAAGGGCCGCAATCTCGCGCAGAGCAGCCAGACCTCGCTGGAGGCCACGCTAAAGCCGCTGCGCGACCAGATCGACCGTTTCCAGAACCGCATCAACCAGGTTCATGATGAAACCGTTCGCGGCAACGCTTCGCTCGGCATGGAAATACGGCGTGTCATGGAAATGGGTATGCGCATTGGCGATGAGGCCAGCTCGCTGGCTACGGCGCTCAAGGGCGAGAAGAAAACCACCGGCAACTGGGGCGAGCTGCTCCTGGAACGCACGCTGGAGCTGGCAGGCCTGATCAAGGGCGACCATTATGAGGCGCAGCCGCGCTTCCGGGACGCCCTGAGCAATGCCCGGCAGCCTGACTTCGTGATCAAGCTGCCGGACGGCAAGCACATGGTCATCGACAGCAAAGTGTCGCTGGTCGACTATGATCGCGCCGTGGCGGCCGACGATGAGTCGCAGGCGCAGGCGGCGCTCGACGCTCATGTGCGTGCCGTGCGCAACCACATCGATGACCTTAGCCACAAAGACTACAGCAATCTTGTGGGCATGCGCAGCCCCAGTTTCGTATTGATGTTCATGCCGGTCGAGCCCGCCTATATCGAGGCCATGCGCCACAACCGCGAGCTGTTCAATTATGGCTACCAGCGCAATGTGATCCTGGTGTCGCATACAACCCTGATGCCCATTCTCAAGACCGTCGCCAATCTGTGGATGGTGTCGCGCAGCAACGAGCAGGCCCACGAATTGAGCGTTCGCGCCGGTGAGATCTATAACCAGGTTGTCCTGGTTGCGGAGCGGCTCAAGAGGCTGGGCGATACGCTGGAAACAGTCAGCAGGCAGTACAACAGCACGGTTACCGCCGTGGCGGGCCAGCAGGGGCTGTACGGCAAGGCGGCGCGCTTTGGCGAGCTGTCTGCGCGGGCCAACAAATCCATGCCCGCGATTGAGCCGCTCAACGTCGATTTCGAGGTGGAGCGGCTCGAGCTCATTGCTGCCGATCCCGGCAATGGCGCCGCCGGCGATGCAGGCAAGCCGGATGACAGCGGTGAAAGCGTCAGGGATGAAGGACGGGAAGGTGCGCAGTCGCGGTAATATCCAGGTGATACACCAGATGAAATAAACGCGACAATGATCAAGAACAGCAATGGCGCGGGCGCCGGCAACGAGGCGGCCGCCATCACGGGCGGCGATGTCCACATCCCCATCGACAACCCTTTTCTGGAGTGGCTGGGCGTGCGCCTGACGCAATGGTCGGACGGTTTTGCCGAAATGCGGCTGCCCCTTTCGCCGCAGTTGGGCAACCGTACCGGCCGGGTGCATGGCGGTGTTCTGTGTTCCCTGCTCGATGCCGTGTCAGGCTACAGCGGCCTGTATGTGGCGCCGGGCGGCCAGGCGCTGCGCGCGCTGACACTGTCGCTCACCACCAATTTCCTGAACAGCGGCGAGGGCAGCGAGCTGGTCGCGCGCGGCTACGTGGAGCGCAAGGCCCGTCGCACTTTCTTTACCCGTGCCGAGGTGCTGCTGGACGGCGACCTTTTGCTGGCGACCGCGGTAGGAACGTTCCAGTACGCCGCGGTCAGGTAGCATAAGCATTTTCAGCCACGGGGAGCCACGCTATGACCACACTGCAGGATGCGCAGGCGCAGCGGCCGCAATACACGGTTGGTGTGTTGTGCCTGGCCATTATTGCTGTTCTTGCGCTGGTCTGGTGGTATGCCGCTGCCACCCCGGGCAATGACATGCTGCTGCATGCCCTGGTCTGGGGAAGCGTTGCGGCCGGCGCGACATCGCTTGGCACCTTGCCGGTCGTCATGTCCTTCCAGTTTTCCCAGCGGGCGAACGATGCCATGCTGGGCTTTGGCGCGGGCGTCATGCTTGCAGCAAGCTCGTTTTCCCTCATTATCCCCGCACTGGATACCGCTCAGAGCCAGGGAGCGGGAAGCTGGGAGTCAAGCCTGACCGTGGGGCTGGGCGTGATGCTGGGCGCCGGGCTGCTGCTCTGGATAGACAAGGCAATGCCGCATGAGCATTTCATCAAAGGGGTGGAAGGCGGAAGCGGATCACGCAAGCTCAAGCGCGTATGGCTGTTCGTATTGGCCATATGCCTGCACAATTTTCCGGAAGGGTTGTCCATCGGCGTCGGGTTTGCGAGCCCGGAGCGGATAGGCGGCCAGATCCTGGCCACGGGTATTTCCGTGCAGGATATTCCCGAGGGCCTGGTCGTGGCGCTGGCGCTCACCGGTGTCGGCTATTCACGCATGATGGCGGTGGGCGTGGCCGTGCTGTCGGGGCTGATCGAGCCGCTGGCGGCAGTCATCGGCGTGGCCATCATCGGCCTGTCGGCAACGCTGCTGCCGTGGGGGCTCGCGATGGCAGCCGGAGCCATGCTCTTTGTCATCAGTCACGAAATCATCCCCGAGTCTCACCGCCAGGGGCATGAAAGCGCCGCCACGATTGGCCTGATACTGGGTTTTGTGCTGATGATGCTGCTTGACACGGCGCTCGGGTGATACGCCATGGCACACCGGCGCCGGGGGGCGGCAGGCTGCCCGTCAAACCCCCACTGCCGCCCAGGGACGGCGTTGCCGCCAGCAGGCTTTATCTGCCTGACGGCCCTTGGCGCGTGCTGGGAGATTTTCTGCCGGGGCGCTTCCCCCATATCCCCCCGGTTATCCTGGCTGCGCGTCTTGCGGCGGGGGACATCGTGGATAGCGACGGCGTGGCGCAGCGGGCCGACAGCCCCTACAGGCCGCGCAGCTGGCTGTGGTATTACCGGGAGGCCCCGGCCGAAGCGTGCCTGCCCTTTGACCTGCCCATTCTGTTCATGGACGACCGGCTGATCGTGGTGGACAAGCCGCATTTTCTGGCGAGCATACCGGGCGGGCGCCATGTCCACGAAACGGCGCTCACACGGCTGCGGCGCACGCTGGATTGCGCCCTGATCACACCGCTGCACAGGCTGGATCGCGATACCGCCGGCGTGCTGGTGTTTTGTCGCGACCCGACGGCCCGGGGAGCTTACCAGACCCTGTTCCAGAGCCGCAGGGTGCGCAAGCAATACGAGGCGCTGGCGCCGGTGCGCGAGGATCTGGATCTTCCGCTCACATGGCGCAGCCGTCTGGAGCCTGTGCCGGGCCGTTTCGTCATGCATGAGGCGCCCGGCGAGCCCAATAGCGAGACGCGGATAGTGCTTGAGGATGTGTTCGACACCACGGGCATTGCTTCCATGCCTGTCCAGGGCGCCGGTCTGAAAAAGGTCGGGCGCTATCGCCTTTACCCGGTGACTGGGCGCAAGCATCAATTGCGTGCGCACATGAGCGGGCTGGGTATTCCCATCCTCAACGATGCTTTCTACCCTGAGCCTTTGCCCAAGGGGCGCGAGGATGACTTTGGCCGGCCCCTGAAGCTGCTCGCCCGCAGCATTGAGTTCGAGGATCCTTATACGGGCAGGCTGCGACGTTTCGAGACGCGGCGCAGCCTGCCGCTTTGACCACGCGCCAAAGCGCAAGCCTTGCCGTTCACGGCCAGGTCAAGCCAGGCCATATCAATGCGGCGCCAAAGGCGCCCCTGCATTGTGGCGCAGAAGGTGTTCTTCACTTTGCGTTCTTTCCGCGCCGGTTTCAGTACCGGTCGAAGCAGGCCTGTATTTCCGCCCGGCCGCCGCCGCGGGCCAGGGCCAGCATCAGCAGTATGCGCGCCTTCTGCGGGTTGAGGGTGCCGGCGCTGACCAGGCCGCGCTTCTCGTCATTGCGGCTGGCCGAAACGGGGCCCGCCCCGGTGCGCGTGGCCCGTACGCAGATAAGGCCCTGCTGCGCTGCAAGGCCCAGGCCTGCTTCGGCCTGGGGCGACAGGCTGCCATTGCCGGTACCTGCCACCACGATGCCGCGAACGCCTGCCCGGATGCTGGCTTCATACAGATGCAGGCCGGCATCCTGATGGTCATACAGAATATCGACAGGCGGCAGGCCGGCGGAATCGCGCAGCGCTTCCATGGAAAAAGGGGTATGCAGCGTGTGAGGGTGGCCGGGTGCGCGCGTGATGGCCACGCGCCCGTCGTATACATGGCCCAGACAACCCTCATCGCCCGAGCTGAATGCCTGTACGTTTGATGTGTGCTGTTTTGCGGCATAGCGTGCGGCGTGCACAGCGCCATTCAGCGTGATCAGCACGCCCAAGCCATGAGACTGCGCCGATGCGGCCAGCAGCACCGCATTGAACAGGTTGAGCGGGCCGTCGGCGCTGATGGCCGAGCCGGGACGCATGGCGCCAACAAGAACTACAGGCTTGCTGCTTTTGAGGACGAGGTTCAGGAAATAGGCGGTTTCTTCCAGCGTATCCGTGCCATGCGTGATGACGGCGCCCTGGATATCCGGCCTGTCCAGCACCGCCTGTACCGCCCGGCCTAGCTCCAGCAACATGGCAGTGGTGATGCAGCGGCTGTCCACATTGAACACCTGCGCGGGCTGCAGCGCCGCCAGGGCCTGTATCTCGGGAACCGCATCGAGCAGAGCCTGCACGCCCTCAGTAACGTCGTAGTCGGTCACTGCGGCCGATTGCGGCGCGGTCGAGGCAATGGTGCCGCCGGTGCCCAGCAATGCAATGGCTGGAAGGCTCGGGGTTGTCATGTAGTGTCCTGAACACGAAGAAACCGGAAGCCGCTATTGTAGTCAGGGCGGCGGCCTGCGGGCGCTGTCCGGGTTCAGGGCGCGCGGCGCAATTCGGCTGGCGGATACTTGATCTGGGCACGATACTTGGATACCGTGCGGCGCGCCACCACAATGCCCTCGCGTGCCAGGCGGCTGGCCAGCACCACATCGGACAGCGGCTCCCGGGGGTTTTCATCGTCTATCATTTCCTGTATCAGCGCGCGCACAGCAACCGCGGAACAGGTCCCGCCCGAGCGCGTGGAAAGCTCGCGCGAGAAAAAGTGCTTGAACTCATAGATGCCGCGCGGCGTGGCCAGGTACTTGTTGCTCGTGGCGCGCGATACGGTTGATTCGTGCATGTTCAGTTCGTCCGCGATTTCGCTGAGCATGAGGGGGCGCAGCGCAACCTCGCCATAATCGAAGAAGGTCTGCTGCCGCGCAACAATGGCCTGGGCGACGCGCTGAATGGTATGGGTGCGCTGCTCCAGGCTGCGCATCAGCCAGCGCGCCTCCTGCAGGGCCTGCGCCATCATGCCGCGCTCTTCATAGCGGGTCTTGCGAAACAGGCGGGCATAGGTGTCGTTGAGCCTGGCGCGCGGCATGGCGTCATTATTGGCCACCGCGACCCACAACCTGCCCACCTTGTATACATAGGCGTCGGGAATCACATAGCAGGACGGATCGACGGAGCCGTAGTGCCGGCCGGGGCGGGGCGTCAGGCTGCGGATCAGCATGCCGGCCTTGCGTGCTTCCTGCACGCTGCATCTTGCGGCCTTGGCCAGCCCCTGGTAGTCGCTGCGGCCCAGCCTGTCGAGCTGGCCGGCCACGATGCGCAAGGCCGCCTCCCTGCCTGGGGTATCGTCCGGCATGGCCCGCAGCTGGAGCGACAGGCATTCAGGCAGATTGCGCGCGGCTATGCCCGGTGTGCCGAGATGCTGCGTCAGGCGCAAGGCTATTTCCCATTCTTCGCGCGATACCGGAGGCGAGAATTGCGTCGGGGCGGCAAGCTCTTCCAGGGGAACGCGCAAATAGCCGTCATCATCGAGCGCTTCGATGATATGAAGCACCAGGCTTTCGTCCCGTTCGCTCAAGGAATAGCCGCAAAGATCAGCCTCCAGCGCTTCGCGCAGGCCGGTCTCGCTACGCGCCCACTGCCCGACATCGGTATCCTTGCCGTCCATGCCGTCCATGCCGCCCAGCCGCTGTGGATAGTCCCCGGTATATTCCTGGGGAATGTCCTGGGCCTGGACATGCTGTATGTCAGGGATATGCTCGGGCACGTCAGCCATGCTTTCGCCGTCGTGGCTGTCTTCAGCGGCATCCAGGGCCCTGCCGGACTGGTCTGATTTTACTGTTGCACTGTCCCCGCTGGGCTGCTCCGGGTGAGCGTCCGCATCGGAGCCGGCATCGTCTTCTTCGAGAAAAGGATTGGTGGCCAGGGCCTGGGCGACTTCCCGGCTGAAATCGAGGGTGGACATTTGCAGCAGCTTGACGGATTGCTGCAGCCTGGGTGTCAGCGTGGCCTGCTGTCGTGCTTGCAGTTCATAAGTGAGTTGCGGCAATTTCATCCCCCTGATCTGATCTTTGCGGCAAGACATGTGCCGTAGGTCCTGACACAGGTTCAAGCAAAAACAATGCCATGTTGCAAACCCAGGGATGGCCATAGGGGAAGGCGGGCATTTTTGCCTGCGCGCCATTGAGAATTCTTACCGCCGCTTGTAAGAACTGCGCTTGACCTTGGGGAGGGTGTGGCGCGTTCTGCGCCCACGCGGATGATTATTTCTCTGGGGGATCGTCAAGCCGTCCGAGGCGGTTGTAAAGTGTTTTAGGGCTGATGCCCAGTGCAGTGGCGGCACGCTGGCGGTCGCCCTCGAAATGATCGAGCGTGGCCATGATGACGGCGCGCTGGGCATTGTCCAGCTGGGTGCCGACGGGTATCTTGAGGCAGCCCTGCTTTACCTCCAGGGCGCTTGGCCGGAAAACAGGGCTCAGCGGCGCGATATGCAGTTCGTCGTCGGCCAGAATGAAGGCGCGGGTGATGGTGTTCTTGAGCTCGCGTATATTTCCCGGCCAGTTGTAGTTCTGAAGATTGTCCAGCGCCGGACGGGCAAATGTCTTGGCGGTCTTTTCCTGTTCGTTCAGCTCATCGAGAAAGCGCTGGGCCAGGTAGGGGATGTCGGACTTGCGCTCGCGCAGCGCGGGCACGCGTATTGGAAATACGGCCAGGCGATACAGCAGGTCAGAGCGGAATTTTCCGGCCTGCACGGCTTCGTTGGGGTCGCGGTTGGTGGCCGCAACGATGCGCAGGTTTACGCTGAGCTGTTCTGCGCCGCCGACGCGGTTGTACCGCCCTGTTTCGAGCACGCGCAGCAGCAGCACCTGCATGACCAGGGGCATGTCCGTCACCTCGTCCAGGAACAGCGTGCCTGGGTTGGCCCGTTCGAAGCAGCCGATGGTGGTGCTGGACGCCCCTGTAAAGCTGCCTTTCTCGTGTCCGAACAATTCGCTTTCCGCAAGCGATGGCGTGATGGCGCCGCAGTTCATGGCGACAAAAGGCTCATCCTTGCGCGTGCTGCGGCGATGTATGGCCCGCGCGATGATCTCCTTGCCTGTGCCGCTCTCGCCCACGATCAGCACGCTGGCCTCGGTTGGCGCCGCCTTGACGATAGATCTGGCCAACCTGAAGGCTGCGGCGGATCTTCCAAGCATTTTGGATGAATTGATCATGAGCGTCGCCTCTTGACCGCAATACCGATTGAATTGAATGTAATATTTAGCACCATAAGATATAAATATTTTCAAATTGTTGCGTCAAAACCGCGTACGATTAGTCGCAGACAAGCCATTACCCTAGGTTGGCAACTGGACAGCAATTTTTGCGCCTGACGCTGCAACTGCCTTTCGTGACGCGAGGGCTGAAACCTCGGCCTGTCGTGGGACAACTCGTGACTGAACCGCTATGCCGCACCTTTTGATCGTCGACGACGATGAGGCAATCAGAGAACTGATTGCCGACATTGCCTCTGAAGAGGGCTATACCTCCGCACAGGCTGCGGATATCCGCCAGGCCCGCATCCAGATCGAGCGGCAGAAGCCGGATGTTGTCTTGCTGGACATGGCCTTGCCGGACGGCAACGGCATGGAATTCTGGAAATCGGCGGACTTGCCGGCCACCCAGGTTGCATTTCTCACCGGCCATTCGAGCGTGGATACCGCCATCGAGGCGCTGCGCTGCGGAGCGGTGGATTACCTGCCCAAACCGGTCAGCCTGCGGCGCTTGCGCGGCATTCTGACCGAGGTCAAGTCTCTGTCGCCGGGGGAGGCCGCGCCCGGCTCGACCGACTGCTTCGCAAAAATGATCGGGAAGTCCCGAACCATGCAACTGCTGTGCGCGCACATTGAAAAAGTGGCGCCCACCCAGGCAACTGTACTGCTTGTGGGCGAGAGCGGCACCGGCAAGGAGCTGGCGGCCGAGGCGATACATCTGGCCAGCCCTCGCCATCAGAACCCCTTTATCCCCATCAATTGCGGCGCGATTTCCCCCCACCTCATAGAAAGCGAGCTGTTTGGGCATGAAAAAGGCAGCTTCACTGGTGCGGACCGGCAGCATAAAGGGTATTTTGAGCGGGCCAGCGGCGGCACCATCTTTCTGGATGAAATCACGGAGATGTCGATGGAGCTGCAGGTGCGCCTGCTGCGCGTGCTGGAATCGGGGCGCTTTATGCGTGTCGGCACAAATGATGAAATACAGGCCAACGTGCGGGTCGTGGCCGCGACCAACCGCAATCCCGAGCTGGCCGTTGCCGAAGGCGCGCTGCGCGAGGATTTGTATCATCGCTTGAGCGTGTTTCCGCTCGAACTGCCGCCCCTGCGGGAACGGGATGACGATGTGCTGCTCCTGGCCAACCATTTTCTGGACATGTTCAATCAGGAGCATCGCACCGCCAAGGTGTTTTCCGAGGCCACCCTGGAGGCCATGAAAACGTATGGCTGGCCCGGCAACGTCAGGGAGCTGCGCAATTATGTTTATCGCAGCTATATTTTGAGCGACGATGTGATAGAGGGTGATTTCAGCACATTCGAGCTGAATGCCCGGCCAGCCGAATGGGGCGATGAGGTGCTTCTGCCTGTGGGCTCGTCTCTTGCCGAAGCCAACAAGCAGCTTATCCTGGCCACGCTGAAACAGTGCGGCGGGGTCAAGAAAGCCGCAGCCAAGACCTTGGGCATCAGTCTCAAGACACTCTATAACCGGCTCGAAGAGTACGGGGCGTCGGACGGCGTGGACGATTCCGACAAGGACCTCCGGTAGAGCGTCAGCCCGCCGCGCGCAAGGGCGGATCGCCCCTGGGCGGCTGTCTCGGGTCGCGTATTTCCTCAGGCGACTCGCGCGGGGGCAGGTCTATGTCGCGATCCGGGATATCCGGGGGCGGCCTCTCGGGCGGTTCCCCTGGCTCGCGTTCGGGAGGAAGGCGCGGATCTCTTTCCGGCGGAGGGTCCGGGTCATGCTCCGGAGGCGTGTCGGGCTCGTATCCCGGGGGCTCTGGAACATGCGCGTCAAGCCATGTCTTTGCCGCTGCGGCATGTGGATACTGTTTCATTCTATCTCCAGTTGGATGAGGGCTGCCCAGGCTGCGTATGCCCCTGTGTCCGGCAAGAGACATGCCTGGACGATCAGGCGGTGCCCTGGCGGTATTCTGGGGTCGGCATGGATATTGCTTCGATCCAACAGGGGAGCATGGCTTCCCCTGATGGCCGGACAGAGGCCTGTATAGCTTTTACGGACGCGCGTATTTTTTACCGGATGTGCTCCGCGCGATATGTCCCGTGGCTGTGCGGCGGCGCTGGCGACCAGCATGCATACCTTCGGTCCTGTGCGAATACTTTGCGCGGCCGCTGCCGAGAGACAAGGAGAATCAACGTGACCCTGAATGTACTAGCTGTCAGTTCCGAAGCCTTTCCGCTCGCCAAGTCGGGCGGCCTGGGCGACGCAGTCAGTGGCATGGTGCAGACGCTCGCGGGAGAGGGTGTGGCAGTCACCTTGCTGCTGCCGGCATACCCGGGCGCCCGCGAGCAGTTGCAGGCCCCGCGCGAACTTGCGGTGCTGCCGGGCTTGCCGGGCGGCGCTGCGACGCTGCTTGCCGGCTACTGCCGGCCACTGGGCATCAGGGTATTGCTGCTGGACAATGATGCCCTTTATGGCCGCGACAGTCTTTACGTCACGGCCGAAGGAGAGGGCTATGCAGACAATCACCTGCGATTTGCCGCGCTGTGCCACGCCGCCGCCGCCATTGGGCGCGGCCTGCCGGGCGTGCAGCGCCCGCACATCGTGCATGCGCACGATTGGCATGCCGCGCTGGCGCCGCTGCTGCTGCGGCAGATGGGCGTGGATGATGTGCGCACCATGCTCACCTTGCACAACCTCGCCTTCCAGGGCGATTTTCCGCTGAGCTGCCTGGCCGAAATCGGCATCGACGCGCAAGGGCCGCTGGCTGCCTCCCCGCTGATCCACGGGCGGGCCAATTTCCTGGCGGCAGGCATACGCTGCGCAGACCTTATCACGGTGGTCAGCCATCATTACGCCCGCGAGATCATGACGCCGGAGTTCGGCTGCGGCCTGCAGGAGCTGCTGCAGGCGCGACGCGCGGATATCATTTCCATTCCCAACGGCATCGACACGCAGATGTGGGATCCGGAGTCTAATCCATATCTGGGAAACTGCAATTTCAGCGCCGCGCAGCCGGGCAACAAGACGCTGTGCAAACGCAGGCTGCAGCGGGAGTTCGGCCTCGATGAGCGGCCTGATGCCGCGCTGATCGGCATGGGCAGCAGGCTGACGACCCAAAAAATGGCCGATCTGGCTGCGGACGCCATACCCATGGTCTTGCGTGCGCATCCCGACTCGCAAGTCTGCCTGCTTGGACAGGGCGACAGGCAGATAGAGCGGCAGCTTGTCCTGATGGCGGGACAATTTCCGGGACGCTGCTCAGTATCCATCGGATTCGATGAACGGCGCTCGCACTTGCTGCATGCCGGGGCGGACATCTTGCTGCATGGCAGCCGCTTCGAGCCTTTTGGCCTGACTCCGCTCTATTCAATGCGCTATGGCACTATCCCTGTCGGCTCGCGGGTAGGTGGCATGGTTGACACCATCCAGGATCCTGGGCCGGGGGCGCCGCCGGGGGCCATGCGCACCGCCACCGGCGTGTTGTTCAGCGGCGAGACTGCATACGATATGGCGCACGCCATGGATCGCGCCTTGTCCCTGTACCGCCAGCCAGAGCTATGGCGGACTATGCAGCGTAATGGCATGCGAGCCGATTTCAGCTGGCACAAGGCCGTCCCGGCATACATCTCCGCGTTCCAGGCCTTGCGTCCCGATGTGGCGCTTGGCAGGATCCCGGAGCTACAGCGCCGGACAGTATTCGGGCCTCGTCTTTGGCAGCCCGCCCGGCCGGGCAATGCGCAGATCGGGCCACAGTTGCCGCAGGCTGTCGCGCGCCGGCGGAGAATGGGGCAGGATGCCTCGGCGATCGGAGGGCAGGAGCCATCGGTCGCCTAGCGCGCCGGCGCCTGGGCGCGGTTCCAGGGTTCAATGAATATTGCCAATGAGCGCTCGCACCGATGCCGCGGCCGGACTGGCCGCCTTTGACTACTCTTTCGGGCCATCGAGGCTGCCTGATGGCAGGGTGCGGTTTCGCCTGTGGGCGCCGGGCGCAGAGCAGGTTCGCATACTGCTGGACGATTGCCGCTCAGAGGTCATGCATCCCGCGGGTGACGGGTTCTTCGAGGCGGTCTTGTCGTGTTCGCCGGGAACGCCATATCGATACCGTATTGGGCCTGATCTGTGTGTGCCAGATCCCGCATCGCGCGAGCAGGAGGGCTATGTGGACGGTGCCAGCCTGGTGCCTGGCTCGGCATACGCCTGGCGCACGCCCGGATGGCAGGGGCGGCCGTGGCGCGAGACTGTTTTGTATGAAGTGCATGTCGGGCTGCTGGGCGGTTTTCGCGGCGTGCAGGAGCGTCTGCCCGACCTGGCGGAGATGGGTGTCACGGCTGTGGAGCTGATGCCGATTGCCGATTTTCCGGGGCCGCGCAACTGGGGCTACGACGGGGTGTTGCCCTATGCGCCCGACAGCGCGTACGGAGGGCCGGATGAGCTCAGGGAACTGGTGGATACGGCCCACAGCCTGGGCCTGCAGGTGTTTCTGGATGTGGTCTACAACCACTTCGGCCCGCTGGGCAATTATCTATACTCCTACGCCCGGCCATTCTTCCGACATGACATCGATACGCCATGGGGGGCGGCCATCGATTTCCGCTGCCCGCAGGTTCGGGCCTTCTTCGCCGAGAACGCCCTGTACTGGTTGCGCGAATTCAGGCTGGACGGGTTGCGGCTGGATGCCGTGCATACGATTGCCGACGATACATGGCTGCCGGAAATGGCGGCCTTTGTGCGGGCGCATATCGAGCCGGGCCGGCATGTGCATCTCGTCCTGGAGAATGACCGCAACGATGCGAACCTGCTGCGGCAGGGATTCGATGCGCAGTGGAATGACGATATTCACCACGTGCTTCATCATATGCTGACCGGCGAAATGCAGGGCTACTATGGGGACTACGCCGATCAGCCGGCCCGGCGCCTTGCGCGCTGCCTGGAACAGGGGTTTGATTACCAGGGCGAACCCAGCCCATTCAGAGGCGGGCGGCCGCGAGGCCAGGCCAGCGCCGGCCTGCCGCCGGATGCCTTCGTGTTCTTCCTGCAGAATCATGACCAGATCGGCAATCGTGCGCTGGGCGAAAGGCTGGCCGAGCTGTGCTCGAGGCGGCCGGACGCGCTGCGTGCCGCCATTGCCTTGCAGCTGCTGTCTCCTTCCATACCACTTGTATTCATGGGAGAGGAATACGGCGCCACCGCGCCATTCCTGTATTTCACGAGCTTTGAAGACCAGGAGCTTGCCCGTGCCGTGAGCGAGGGGCGATACAGGGAATATGCAGGCCTGGTCCAGGCCGCTGGGCTGATACCCGATCCCCAGGATATCCGGACATGGGAAGCATCCCGGGCATTGCCAGGCCTGCAGACGAGCCGCAATCAGGCCTGGCGCGCGCTTTATTGCCGGCTGCTGCGGATCAGGCGGGAATTCATCGTGCGGCATCTCGATGGCGCGGCAAGTCTCGGCGCCCGCCCTATTGGGCCATTGGCAGTACAGGCCGCTTGGCGTATGGGCAATGGCGATGTGCTATGCATATACTGCAACCTGTCAGACCGGGAAATTGCCTTGGCTGACAGCGCGCCCGGTGCCGCCAGAATCATTTTTGCGGGCCGTGAAGAACGCGAAGGCCTGACCCGGACGGACAGCATGCTACTGCCGCGAGACACGATTGCCACCTTGACGCCGAGGCCAAAATGAACAGCGTGCGCGCGACGGTACGCCTCCAGTTGAATGCAGGGTTTACATTGGATGATGCACGCGCGCGCCTGGACTATTTCGACAGCCTGGGTATCAGCCATCTTTACCTGTCGCCTGTTTCATGCGCCAGGCCAGGCTCCATGCATGGCTACGATGTCGTCGATCACGGCAGGGTCAATCCGGAACTGGGCGGAGAGCCGGCCCTGCGCGAGCTTGCCCATGCCGCGCGGCTGCGCGGTATGGGCCTTATCCTCGATATCGTTCCCAATCACATGGCTACCGATGCGAACAATGCCTGGTGGTGGGATGTGCTTACCCTGGGGGCGGACAGTGCATACGCCCACTGGTTCGATATCGACTGGCGGGCGACGTCGCGGCGTCTGCGCGGAAAGGTGCTGGCGCCTTTTCTTGCGCAGTCGTATCTGCGCAGCCTGAACAGCGGGCAGATTCAGCTGGTTTTTGACGGAGCGGCCGGGCAGTATTGCGTGTCGGCGTCGGGAATGCGTTTTCCACTTGCGCCGGGCTCGTTCGACGAGGATGGGCGTGCGCGGCACGAGATACTGAAGCGCTATGAGGCTGCCGATTCCGACGGACGCCGCCGGCTGCATGCCTTGCTGGGCCGCCAGCACTACATGCTGGCATGGTGGCGCAGCGCCGCGCGCTTTATCAACTGGCGCCGCTTCTTTGAAATAAGCGATCTGATCGGCATGCGGGTGGAGAATCCGGAGGTATTCGATGCCGTGCATGCATTGACGCTGCGCCTGTACGCGGAAGGGCTGATCGACGGCGTGCGAGTGGACCACGTCGATGGCCTCGCCGATCCCCCCGCATATTGCCGCAATCTGCGGGCGGCGCTGCAGGAGCGCATCGGCCTGCGCCCCCCCGAGCTGCGCGGCCAGGAGCCATGGGTGCTGGTAGAGAAGATTCTGGCGCCGGGAGAGGCGCTGGATGACAGCTGGAATGTGGACGGCACCACAGGATACGACTTCATGGATCAGGTGTCCGCCGTGCTGCACGACGAGCGCGGCAGGCGGCAGCTGGGTGATGCCTGGCGGCGGATCAGCGGCGACACGCGCACCGCGCGCGAGCATGTTCGCGGCGCCCGCAGGCAGTTGCTGCGCAGGCACTTCGTGGCTGAAAGAGCCGCGTTGCTGCGCGGCGTGGCGGCGGTCGCACCTGACGAGTTGCTGCGCTGGGGGCCCGGGCTGTCCGGCCAGCTGGTAGACGGCATCCTGGTGTCGTTTCCCGTTTATCGCAGCTACCTGGATCCTCGCATCATTCCTGGCGGCCCCGCGCGCGAAGCCTTGATCCGCTTCCAGCAGCTTACGCCGCCACTGGCGGCCAAGTCGCTGGAAGATACCGTGTTCTACCGCTACGGACGGCTGCTTTCCCGCAATGAAGTGGGATCCGACCCGGATATGTTTGCCATCACGCCAGATGCGTTTCACGCGCAGGGCATCAAGCGGGCCCAGGCGCTGCGGGGCGCGATGCTGGCCACGGCTACGCATGACCACAAACGCGGCGAAGATGCCCGCATGCGCCTGGCCGTCCTGAGCGAACTGCCACGGGCCTGGGGTCGTGCGAGCCATCGCTGGCTCCACTGGCCCGACACTGGCTACGCGCTGTCGGGCCGCCTGCAGGCCGGCGAACGCTACATGCTGTTCCAGACGATTGTCGGCGCCTGGCCGGTGGACCTCGGGCTGGATGACGATGACGGGCTGCGCAGTTTCGTGCGGCGCCTGGTGCAATGGCAGACCAAGGCGTTGCGCGAAGCCAAGGTCAGCTCGAGCTGGTTCACGCCCGACTGCTGGTATGAGCAGCGGGCCGAAGATTTTCTGATCAGCCTTGTGCTTGAGCATGAAAACCATATGCTCATCCGCGATATCGGACGATTCGCGCAATACATTGCGCCCGCGGGCGCCCTGAACAGCCTGGCGCAGCTGGTCCTGCGGCTCACCTTTCCTGGCGTGCCCGACCTGTACCAGGGAACCGAATGGTGGGATTTCAGCCTGGTCGACCCCGACAACCGGGCGCCTGTGGATTTTCCTGCCCGCGAGCATGCGCTGGCCGAGCTTGATGGCGATGCGATGCTGACCCTGGCCGACACAGAGGGGACGGGCGATGTGCGCTGGGCGACCAGGCGCCTGCTGGCGCAGTGGCGTTCAGGCCGATTGAAACAGGCGTTGCTGTGCCGGCTGCTCAGGCTCAGGCGCGAAGCGCCCGGCCTGTTCGCAAGCGGAGACTATCAGCCCCTGGCCGTCAAGGGGCCGCGCAGCGGCCATGTGATTGCCTTTGCGAGGCTGTGGCAGCGCAGCATGGCGATTGTTATCGTGCCGCGCCTGTGCGCGTCCGCCATATGCGGCGATGATCTTGACGGCGCCGCGGCGCCGGGCGATGCAGGGGGGGCGCACCCCTCATCGGTGTCGTGGCATGACGAGGATCCGCCGGCAGAGGCGCGCCTGCCTTGCGTGCCTTCATCCTTCTGGGCGGGAACGCGCGTCATGCTGCCGCCTCACATGGCGGGCATGACGGTGCGCGACAGGTTGGCCGGCGCGGCGCACCTGGCGGACCAGGAAGGCGGGCTGGCGCTTGCCTGCGTGCTCGACCCTCTGTCTATGGCGGTGCTTCAGCCCGAAGGCGGCGGCATGGCTGCCTGAGCGTCACGCCCGCCCCCGTGTGTGCCTGATAAGCAAGCGTCAGGGGTACAGGCCGCGTACTTCGCGAGCTTCCAGTATGCGTGTGCAGGCGGTAATGAACGCGGCTGTGCGCAGGCTGACCTTGTGCTCGCGCGCCACTTGCGCCACGGACGCATACGCCGCCCACATGATGGCCTCCAGGCGATGATTGATCTCGGCTTCGGTCCAGAAGAAGCTGGAGAAATCCTGCACCCATTCGAAATAGCTGACCGTGACGCCGCCAGCGTTGGCCAGCACATCGGGCACGATTACCGTGCCCTTGGAGGTGAGAATGTCGTCCGCTTCGGGGGTGGTCGGGCCGTTGGCGCCTTCGATCACCACCTTGGCGCGGATGGAGCCGGCATTGTCTTCGTTGATCTGGCCTTCCAGGGCAGCGGGGATGAGCAGCTCGGTTTCCAGTGCCCAGAAGTCGGCGGCGCAGATCGCGTCGGCGTGCGGCGCTCCCGCCACGCCGTCATGCTCCTGTGCATAGGCTTGCAGCGAGGGGATCTCCAGCCCGCCGGCATTATGCACGCCGCCCGTGTGATCAAGTACGGCGATGACCTTGGCGCCCGCATCGTGAAACAGACGGGCGGCCGTACCGCCTACATTGCCGAAGCCCTGAATGACCACGCGGGCGCCTTCGATAGTGATGCCTGCATCGCGTGCCGCTTCGCAGCCCACGACAAACACGCCCCTTCCAGTGGCTTCGACACGCCCAAGACTGCCGCCCAGGGAGATAGGCTTGCCAGTCACCACGCCAGTGGCGGTGGCTCCCTCGTTCATGGAGTAGGTGTCCATCATCCATGCCATGGTCTGGGCATTGGTATTCACATCGGGTGCGGGAATGTCTTTGTTGGGGCCGATGATCACGCCGATTTCGCTGGTGTAGCGGCGGGTGATACGCTCGAGTTCCGCCCGTGAATAATTATGCGGATCGATGCGCACGCCGCCCTTGGCGCCGCCGAACGGCAGATTGACAGCCGCCGACTTGACGGACATCCATGCCGAAAGCGCCATGACCTCGGAGAGCGTGACGTCCTGGTGGAAACGCACGCCGCCCTTGCCGGGACCGCGCGAAGTATTGTGCTGCACCCGATAGCCCTCGAAATGGGCGATGGTTCCGTCGTCAAGCTCCACAGGCACGTCCACGATCAGCGCGCGCTTGGGCCGTTTCAGTGTTTCCACCCACTTGGCAAGCTTGCCAAGATAGGGGGTGACGCGCTCCACCTGTTCCAGGTAGATGCCCCAAGGCCCCAGGTGTTTTGGGTCGAGATATGAGGGCAGTGCGTGCTTGGGATTTTCTGACATGACTTCAACCTTCGTTTTTCGAGTGGTTTGGACTGCGGGTGACAATGCTCGCCAGCACGTCCGCCCCAGGCTGCAGAACCTGGAAGAGGCCGCGCCGGCCTTGCTAAGATGATCTTCATTCTAGTGCAACAATGCAATACGTCCCCTGTTTTCATGCAGAAAAATATATAGGGACGCATCTTCCCTGTTTCATCTGTGCGACGCCCCTGGACATTGCCGGCCTGACACGGGCTTGTCCTGATTTCGTTACTGTTGAATCAGTTGCATAATCTTGAATCATGAACCATTCAAGGAGGCACATTTCATGTCCATAACACTCAAGGCGCTCAAGGTGGCGGTGGTCACCGGGCTCATGACTATCGTGACCGCAGGCGCGCAGGCGGCAGGCTGGCCCGAGCGGCCAGTGCAGTGGGTAGTGCCTTATCCGGCGGGCGGCGGTTCGGATGTGATTGCGCGTCTGGTTGGCGCCGGCCTGGAAAAGTCGCTTGGCCAGACTGTCATTGTGGAGAACAAGCCGGGCGCGGCAACCATCATCGGCGCGACCTATGTGCAAGGCTCCTCCCCTGACGGCTACACCTTCGGTACCGCCGATTCGGGCACGCTGGCATATAACCCTTCGCTCTATTCCAAGCTTCAGTACGACCCTGCCAAGTTCACCTACATCGGCGGGCTGGCGCGCTTTCCGCTGATGCTTGCCGTCAACGCAAGCTCGCCATTCAAGACGGTGAAGGATGTCATCGACGCAGCGCACAAGGAGCCCGGCTCGCTTACCTCCGCTTCTGCGGGCGCCGGCTCTCCGCATCACCTGGCGCTGGAAATGTTCAAGCAGCGCGCGGATGTCAATATTCTGCATGTGCCCTACAAAGGCGCGGCACCTGCCTTGCAGGACTTGATAGGCGGGCAGGTGGATATCGGCTTTGTCGACTCCGCGGCCGCGCTGTCCAACATCAAGGCGGGCAAGCTGCGCGTGCTGGCTGTCGCAACACCTGAGCGCATCGGCCTGTTGCCCGATGTTCCCACCATGGCCGAAGCGGGTGTCGAAAACTTTACCGCCTATGCCTGGCAGGGGCTGGTAGGGCCGGCAGGCATGCCTGCCGATGTCGTGGCCAAGCTCAGTGGTGACTTGCAGCAGGCGCTCAAACAGCCCGAGGTCGCACAGAAAATCGAGGCTATGGGTGTGGAGCCTATGCCCATGACCGCTGCGGACTTCAAGTCCTATGCGGACACTGAGCGCGCCCAGTGGGCCGAAGTCATCAAAAAGGCAGGCATCAAGCTGGATTGATGAAGGCCGGGCTTGCGTTGAAGCAAAGCCAGGCCTGAAGGCCTCAAAGGCCGTAGTTTCTGAGCCCGTCCAGGTCGAGCACCTGGACGGCGCCATATTCGACCTTGACCAGCTGAGCAGCTTCCAGGGTGCTGAGCGCCTGGTTGGTGCGCTGACGCGATGTGCGTGCCAGAAAGCCGATTTCTTCCTGGGTGATGTCCAGCCTCATCTCGCCTTTTCCAGGATAAAGCAGCGGGTTGAACAGCTCTGCCAGGCAGCGCGCAACGCGTGCATCCGCCGCCAGCAGGCGGTCATATTCCGCCTTGCCGATGAATTGCCCCACACGTTCGTTCAACTGATGCAGCAGGTAACGGTTGAACGGGATGCTGGTGTCGAGCAGCCAGTTGAACGTGCTCTCGGGCAGCCGCGCAATGACACTGGCGCGCAGCGCAACCACATCGTACTTGCGCGCCTCGCGCTTGAGCAGCGATCCTTCGCCTATCCAGCCGCCGGCGGGTACGCCGGTGAGAGACGCCATCTTGCCATCCAGATTGCCCACGGATACCTTGATCAGCCCGCTGTATACGCCTATCCATGCACAGGCCCTGCCGCCCTTGCGTTCCACGAATGCGCCGGCCGGATAGCTGGAAAACTGCACCTCCTCCAGTACACGCGCCTGCTGGTTTGCGTCGAGGACGTTGAACCAGGCGGCTGTGTCTTTCAGGGATTCTTTCGGAAACATGGGGATTTACCCTAGGAAATGTGGGAATGTCGCGTTGGTGACAGTTATAGGCGCGTGCTATCTATAACTTTACATGCAGCATGATTAAAAAATAAAACAACTCGATACATCAACCCCCGGATAACCCCGTCAGAACGCGGGCCCTACCAGGAGGAGACATCATGGCGCAGACACAGCCCCCAGAGCTGGCGCAGGCAAGGCCACAAACATTTCCCGCACTGGTGATGCATCATGCCAGCGTGCGCGGAGAGCGTCCCGCCATGCGCGAAAAAGATCTTGGCATATGGCAGACCATCACGTGGGCGGAGCTTGCGCGCCAGGTGCGGGAACAGGCAAACGGGCTGGCCGCGCTGGGAGTGCGGGCCGGGCATCACGTGGCCATTGTAGGTGAGAACCGGCCGCGCCTATATCTGTCGATGATGGCGGCGCAATTCATCGGTGCGATTCCTGTGCCGCTCTACCAGGATGCGGTTGCGCAGGAAATGCTTTATGTCATGCAGGACGCGGAGATCCGCGTCGCCGTGGTCGAGGATCAGGAGCAGGTAGACAAGATGCTTGAGATCGCGGACCAGTGCCCGGCGCTTTCCTGGGTGGTCTATGACGACCCCAGGGGCCTGCGCAACTATACCGATGAATGCCTGCTCTCTTTCGATTCGCTGCGGGATCGCGGCCGCGCATTCGAGCGCGAGCATCCCGGCCACGTCGACGCGGCCATGGCGGAAATTGAGCCAGGCGATCCGGCAGCCATGTTCTATACCTCGGGCACGACTGGCCGGCCCAAGGGCGTGGTGCTCTCGCACAATGCGCTGATCGATCGGGGCGTGGCCATCCAGGAACTGGAACGGCTGACCGACAAGGAAGATGTGCTGGCTTATCTGCCGCCTGCGTGGATAGGACAGAACATGTTCTCGTACACGCAATTCCTGGTCACAGGCTTCACAGTCAACCATCCGGAATCTCCCGAGACTGTCTCTATCGACATGCATGACATCGGGCCCACCTATTACTTCGCGCCGCCGCGCGTGCTTGAAGGCTTGTTGACGCATGTGATGATACGCATGGAGGATGCCAACGCGCTCAAGCGCCGCATGTTTCATGCCTTTATGGGCCTGGCCAGGCGTGTGGGCGTGCGCATACTGGACGGCGACAGCTCGGTGGGCATGTGGGACCGGCTCAAATACGCCATCGGGAATCTGATGGTCTATGGACCATTGCGCAACGCGCTGGGCATGAGCCGCGTGCGTGTGGCCTACACGGCAGGCGAGGCAATAGGCCCGGACCTGTTTGTTTTCTATCGGTCTATTGGCGTGAACCTCAAGCAGCTCTACGGCTCAACCGAGACTTCCGTTTTTGTCTGCGTGCAGTCGGACGGGCATGTGCGCGCCGATACAGTGGGGCCGCCCGTCAAGGGCGTGCAGCTGCGGGTTGCCGACAATGGCGAGATACAGGTGCGCAGCCCGGGGCTGTTCACCGGCTATTACAAGAATCCCGAGGCGACGGCCGAATCGTTCACCGAGGATGGCTGGTATCACACAGGCGACGCGGGCTATCTTGACGGCGACGGGCAGCTCAAGATCATCGACCGCGCCAAGGATGTGGGCAAGCTTGCCGACGGCAGCCTGTTCGCGCCCAAATATATCGAGAACAAGCTCAAGTTCTTTCCCCATATCAAGGAAGTGGTTGCTTTCGGCAATGGCAGGGATCAGGTGTGCGCCTTCGTCAATATCGACCTGGAAGCCGTGGGTAACTGGGCTGAGCGTCGCGGGCTGCCTTACGCGGGCTACACCGACCTGGCGGGCAAGCCAGAGGTCTATGCGCTGATACGAGACTGCGTCAACCAGGTCAACGCGGATCTGGCCACCGATGAAAAGCTTGCAGGCTCGCAGGTAGCGCGCTTTCTCATCCTGCACAAAGAGCTTGATCCGGATGATGACGAGCTGACCCGCACCCGCAAAGTGCGGCGCGGCTTCATCGCCCAGAAATACGGTGTGCTCGTCGAGGCGCTGTTCGAGGGCAAGGATCATCAGTACATCGAAACCGAAGTGAAGTTCGAGGATGGGCGCTCCGGGAAGATATCGGCCGACCTCGCTATCGCCGAGGCGACGGTCTATCCGGTCAACAGCAGAAAGGCGGCATGATGCAGGATGCACGAGAGCAGCGGATCGGGGATGTCGTCCTCGACCTGAAGAATATTTCCCTGGCCTTTGGCGGGGTCAAGGCGCTGACGGATATTTCTTTCGATGTGCGCGAGCATGAGATCCGGGCCATCATCGGCCCCAACGGCGCAGGCAAGAGCTCCATGCTCAATGTCATCAACGGCGTCTATACGCCGCAGCAGGGCGAGATCATGCTGGGCGGCACGAAATTCGCAAAGATGAATTCGCGCCGCGCTGCTGAAATGGGCATTGCCCGCACTTTCCAGAACCTTGCCCTGTTCAAGGGCATGAGCGTGCTGGACAACATCATGACGGGACGCAACCTGCGCATGAAGAGCGGGATCCTGGCGCAGGCGTTTCGCTTCGGTTCCGCGGAGCGGGAAGAGATCGCGCATCGGGAGTTCGTCGAGAACATCATCGACTTCCTGGAGATCCAGGCGTATCGCAAGACTCCGGTGGGCCGCCTGCCTTATGGCTTGCAGAAGCGGGTGGACCTGGGCCGGGCGCTGGCGATGGAGCCACGCATACTGCTGCTGGATGAACCCATGGCGGGCATGAACATAGAAGAGAAGCAGGATATGAGCCGCTTCATCCTGGATGTAAACGACGAGTACGGCACGACGATTGTTCTGATCGAGCATGACATGGGTGTGGTGATGGACATCTCTGATCGCGTCGTGGTGCTGGACTATGGCAAGAAAATCGGCGATGGCATGCCTGACCAGGTGCGCCAGAACCCCGAAGTCATCCGCGCCTATCTTGGCGCGGGGCACTGAGAGAGGGAGAGCGGCATGGCATTTTTTCTGGAAACCCTCTTCGGCGGCCTGATGACGGGCATGCTGTATTCGCTTGTGGCCCTGGGCTTTGTGCTCATTTTCAAGGCGTCGGGCGTGTTCAATTTCGCGCAGGGCGCCATGGTGCTGATCGCGGCGCTGTCCATGGCGCGCTTCTCGGCCTGGATCCCGCACTGGCTGGGCTTTGAAAGCCTGATCCTTGCCAACATCCTGGCCTTTGCGGTGACAGCCATCTTCATGTGGCTGATCGCAATAATCATCGAGCGCTTTGTGCTGCGCTACCTGGTCAACCAGGAAGGCACGACCCTGCTCATGGCCACCATAGGCATCAGCTATTTCCTGGACGGCATGGGCCAGCTCATCTTCGGCAGCAGTGTCTATACCATCGATGTCGGTATGCCCAAGGATCCCGCCTTCATTCTGGAATCGGTATTCGAGGGCGGCGTGCTTGTCAGCCTGGAAGATCTCACTGCTGCTGTCGTCGCTGCCGCGCTGGTCGCCGTGCTGGCCTTTTTCTTCCAGTACACCTCTGTTGGCCGGGCCTTGCGCGCGGTGGCCGACGATCACCAGGCGGCGCAGTCCATCGGCATTCCACTGAACCGCATCTGGGTGGTGGTATGGACAGTGGCGGGCCTGGCTGCGCTTGTGGCCGGTATTGTGTGGGGATCCAAGTTCGGCGTGCAGTTCACGCTGTCCACGGCGGCGCTGCGCGCCCTGCCCGTGGTCATTCTGGGCGGGCTGACTTCGGTGCCGGGCGCAATTATCGGCGGGCTCATCATCGGGGTGGGCGAGAAACTTTCGGAGGTCTACCTCGGCCCCTATGTCGGCGGGGGTATCGAGATCTGGTTCGCCTACATGCTGGCCATGGTGTTCCTGCTGTTTCGCCCGCAGGGCCTGTTCGGTGAAAAGATCATAGACAGAGTGTAGGCAGCGGCAGGCGCGCGGGTGGGCAGCCCGCAGCCTCGCAGGCAAGTTGTCGCAAGAATTCGCATGCAGCATATGCAAGCAGACCGGGAAACGAGAATATGTTCTATCGTGAAAATGGCCAGTTCAAGAGCAGTTACCGCGCCGACCAGCAGATATTCCCCATCCGGCAGGACCGCATCTTCATGCTCGGCCTGCTGGCCGTAGCATTTGTCGCGGTGCCTGCGCTGGCCTCCAATTATTTTCTGCAGGCCATCTTCATACCCTTCCTGATACTGGCGCTGGCAGCCATCGGGTTGAACATCCTGGTGGGCTATTGCGGCCAGATTTCGATTGGTTCGGGTGCTTTCATGGCGGTGGGAGCCTACGCAGCCTGGAACTTCGGCGTGCGCATACCGGCCATGCCGCTGGTCTTGCAGATTCTGTTGGGCGGGGCCTTTGCGACCATTGTCGGTGTGATATTCGGAATACCCAGTCTGCGCATACGCGGCCTGTACCTGGCCGTGGCCACGCTTGCCGCGCAGTTCTTCGTGGACTGGGCCTTCCTGCGCATTCCGTATTTCACCAATTACTCATCGTCGGGCAACGTTTCAGTGCCTGCGCTGACGGCCTTTGGCCTGCCGGTGCAGACACCCATGCAACGCTATCTGTTCGTATTGGCCTTTGTGCTGGTGTTTGCCGTGCTGGCCAAGAATCTTGTGCGCGGCGCGATCGGACGCCAGTGGATGGCCATTCGCGACATGGACGTGGCTGCATCGGTCATTGGCATACGTCCTGTCTATGCCAAGCTGACAGCCTTCGCCGTCAGTTCCTTCATCATCGGCGTGGCCGGCGCCTTGTGGGCCTATATCCATCTGGGTTCGTGGGAGCCGCTGGCATTTGACCTGACTCGCTCGCTGCAACTGCTGTTCATTGTCATCATCGGCGGCCTGGGCTCGATTGTCGGCAGTTTCTTCGGCGCGGCCTTCATGGTGCTGCTGCCGGTATTCCTGACCAATGTGCCGCATATGTTCGGCCTGTCCCTGGCCGTGGACACCGCGTCGCACATCGAGCACATGGTCTTTGGCGCGCTGATCGTGTTTTTCCTGATTGTCGAGCCGCATGGCCTGGCGCGGCTCTGGAGCATAGGTAAGGAGAAGCTGCGCATCTGGCCATTCCCGCATTGATGCGCGGGTTGGCTTGCAGCGGCCATACGATTTTGCAGCACAGACGTTTCAGACTTGACCCGCAACTTTTTCTGACATGCAGTACCGCAGCACATCAGCAGAACGGCCAGGCGGCGACGCCCGGCCTCAACAAAACGGTGCCAAAGACACCACAGGAGGACTGGAGATGAAAGCACGCTTTAAATTTGCCGCCGCAATGCTGGCGGCCGCCGGAACCCTGGCAACCGCCATACCGGCGAGCGCCTCGGCCGAGGAAACCCAATTCATACCGCTGCTGGCCTACCGTACTGGTTCGTTCGCGCCGCTGGGCATTCCCTGGGCCGATGGCAAGATGGATTACCTCAAGCTTGTCAACGAGCGGGACGGCGGCATCAACGGTGTCAAGATCGTGTACGAAGAGTGCGAAACGGGGTATGCGACCGACCGCGGCGTGGAATGCTATGAGCGCCTGAAGAACAAGAACGGCGGCGCTTCGAGCTTTGATACCCAGTCCACGGGCATCACGTTCGCAGTGACCGACAAGGCATTCACTGATCATGTCTCGGTGCTGACCGTGGGCTACGGCCTGTCGCAATCGGCCGATGGCCGGGTGTTCAAGTGGAACTTCCCGCTGCTGGGCACATACTGGACTGCCGCCGACATCATGATGCAGGACATCACCAAGAAGCTGGGCGGTGAAGACAAGCTCAAGGGCAAGAAAATCGCCCTGATCTATCACGATTCGCCCTTCGGAAAAGAGCCCATTCCGCTTCTGGAGGCCCGCGCCAAGGCCCAGGGTTTCGATCTGGAGCTTTACCCGGTCACCGCTCCGGGCGTGGAGCAGAAGTCCACCTGGCTGCAAGTGCGCAGGACACGGCCTGACTTCGTGCTGCTCTGGAGCGCGGGCATCATGACGCCGACAGCCATCCGCGAGGCGCAGGCAGTCGGTTATCCGCGCGACAAGATGTATGCCATCTGGTGGGCCAGTTCCGAGAACGATGTCCAGGACCTGGGGCAGGTCGCCAAGGGCTACAACGGCGTCACCATCCACAACAGCGCCGACCATGGCCGCGTCCACGAGGATCTGAAGAAGTACCTCTATGACAAGGGGCTGGGCACGGATACCGACGGCAAGTACTTCGGCACGATTGGCTATACGCGCGGACTCATGATTTCCATGCTGCAGGTCGAAGCGATCCGTACGGCGCAGGAAAAATTCGGCAAGGGCAAGCATATGACGCCCGAGCAGGTGCAATGGGGCATGGAGAACCTGAACCTGACAACGGAACGGCTTGAGGAACTGGGCTTCGCAAAGCTGATGCGGCCTGTGAAGACGAGCTGCGAAGATCATATGGGTGACGACTGGGCGCGCATCATCCAGTGGGACGGCAGCAAGTTCAATATCGTCTCCGACTGGTACAAGTCCGAGAAGAAGTATGTCGAGCCGCTCATCAAGGAGCTGGGCGCGAAATATGCCCAGGAAAAGAAGCTTGAGGTGCGGGACTGCTCCAAGGCGTCCTGACAGGGGTGGCGCGACCGCGCCAGCGGGGGTGATTGCCCGCAATGCAGCAGCCAGCCTGGTGCTGTATTGCGGGGCCGCCTCCTTCGGCATACATACCGCCGTGGAAACACGGCGTGCGTACGCCTCAGAATAGCGGGACTATATTCATGAATGCGAATGTGCAGACCGTAGCGGATGGACAGAATGCACCGGCGCAGGCCGGCAGCAACATATTGCTGAACGTCAACGGCATAGAGGTCATCTACAACCACGTCATCCTGGTGCTCAAAGGCGTGTCGCTGTGCGTGCCGGAAGGCAGGATCGTCGCCCTGCTGGGCGCGAACGGCGCTGGAAAGACCACGACGCTGCGGGCGGTGTCGAATCTGCTCAAGGCCGAACGCGGCGACGTCACCAAAGGCAGCATTGATTTTCGTGGCGAGCGCATCGACCGCCTGACGCCCGCCGACCTTGTCAAAAGGGGGGTGGTCCAGGTCATGGAGGGGCGGCATTGCTTCGCCCACCTGACGATAGAGGAAAACCTGCTGACCGGCGCCTACACGCGCAGCATCAGCCGTGGCGAACTGAATGCCTCGCTTGAGCGGGTCTACCAGTATTTCCCTCGCCTGAAGCAGCGGCGCGGCAGCCAGGCTGGCTATACCTCGGGTGGCGAGCAGCAGATGGCGGCAATCGGGCGCGCGCTCATGGCCAGCCCGAACATGATTCTGCTCGACGAGCCTTCAATGGGGCTGGCGCCGCAGATTGTCGAAGAAATTTTCGAGATCGTGCGCGACCTGAACCAGCGCGAGCGAGTCAGCTTCCTGCTGGCCGAGCAGAACACCAATATTGCACTGCGGTATGCGGATTACGGCTACATCCTGGAAAACGGGCGCGTCATGATGGATGGCGAGGCTTCGGAGCTGGCCGAGAACGAGGATGTCAAGGAATTCTACCTGGGCGTGTCAAGCGGCGAGCGCAAGAGTTTCCGCGATACCAAGTTCTACCGGCGCCGCAAGCGCTGGCTGGCATAGGCAGGCGGGCACGGGATCAATATGGTGCAAGCAAGAGCGGCGCATGCGTGAGACGGATGTATGACCACGCGCCAAAGCGCAAGCCTCGCCGTTCATGGCGAGGTCAAGCGAGGCTATATCAATGCGGCGCCAAAGGCGCCCCTGCATTGTGGCGGAGAAGCTTCGGCCTCAAGGCCGGAGCTCTTCACAGGCGGCAAGCAAGGAAGATACATGGAAAGCTACTACGAAGAGCGGGAAACGGCCGAAAGGCAGGAGCGCGAGCAGGATCTCTTCGACCGGTTGCCCGAGGCGCTGGAGCGTGCGCGTCGCCGCGCGCCCGCCATCGCCCGGCAGCTGCAGGGCGTGGCGGCATCGGAAATCCGTTCGAGAGCAGACCTGCAAAGCATACCGGTCATACGCAAAAGCGAACTCCTGCAGGCGCAGCTGTCAATGCGCCAGGGAAAAACGGGTGATGGCCTGTCGCCTATCAGCAGAATCTTTGGCGGGTTTTCGGCCATAGGCTGGGGGGAGGCTGCACGTGTGTTCGCCTCCCCCGGGCCTATCTATGAGCCGGAAAGCAGGCGTCCCGATTACTGGGGGTTTGCCCGCTCCCTGTATGCCGCCGGCTTCCGGCCCGGCGATCTCGTCTATAACTGCTTCTCGTATCACTTCACGCCGGCCGGGTCCATGATGGAAACGGCAGCACATGCCGTCGGCTGCACGGTGTTTCCGGGTGGCGTGGGGCAGACGGAATTGCAGGTGCAGGCCATGGTCGATCTGCAGCCAGACGGCTATGTCGGTACACCGAGCTTCTTGCGCATCATCCTGGAGAAAGCTGAGCAGATGGGGGTCACCCGGTTGTCGCTGCAGCGCGCCCTGTTTTCGGGTGAAGCCTTTCCGCCATCGCTGCGCGACTGGTTTGCGGCGCGCGGCATCGAGGGCTATCAGGCATACGGCAGCGCCGACCTGGGCATGATGGCCTATGAAACGCGGGCGAGGGAAGGGCTGGTGACCAATGAAGACATCATCCTGGAAATCGTGCGTCCGGGCACGGGTCAGGCGTTGCCCGACGGCGAGGTCGGAGAGGTCGTCGTCACGACCCTCAATCCCGACTATCCCCTGGTTCGCTTCGGCACTGGCGACCTGTCTGCGATCCTGCCAGGCAAGTCGCCTTGCGGGCGCACCAATATACGCATCAAGGGCTGGATGGGGCGGGCGGATCAGACCACCAAGGTGCGCGGCATGTTTGTGCACCCTGGCCAGATCGCCGGCGTGTTGCAGCGCCATCCGGATGTGAACAAGGCCAGGCTGGTGGTCAGCGGCAGCATGGGCAACGATATGATGGTGCTCAAGGCTGAGATTGCATCGCCCGACCCGCAGATTCTGGCTGGGCTTGCCGATTCTGTGCGCGAGCTGACCAAGCTGCGGGCGGAGATCGAGCCGGTCGCGCCCGGTTCGCTGCCCAATGATGGCAAAGTCATCGACGACATCCGCAGCTACGATTGACAGCGGCTCGCGCCTTGCGCGCGGGCGTGCCGGCTATAAGCTTATGCCTGCAAGCAGTCAGCCCCTGCCGAAGATTGAAGTAAGATGCGAAAAAGCATCTTGTTACCAACAGGGGAAATATCATGCACAAGTTCAAATATGCCTTGGGAGCCGCATTGTTGCTGGCTGGCCTGCAGGCTGCCCAGGCGGGCACGCTTGACGTCGTCAAACAGCGCGGCGTCGTCAACTGTGGCGTCACGACGGGGTTCGCGGGCTTTTCCGCGCCGGATGCAAAAGGCCAATGGCAGGGGCTTGATGTCGATATGTGCAGGGCGGTCGCCGCGGCTGTACTGGGCGACGCCAGCAAGTTCAAGGCTGTTCCGCTCAATTCCCAGCAGCGCTTCACCGCCCTGCAGTCGGGCGAAATCGATCTGCTGGCCCGCAATACCACCGTTACCCAGCAGCGCGATACGGCCCTCGGGGCAATTTCCGCCGGCGTGAATTTCTACGATGGGCAGGGCTTTCTGGTGTCCAAGTCGCTGGGGGTCAAGAGCGCCAAAGAACTCAATGGCGCATCTGTATGCATGCAGACGGGCACCTCCAATGAGAACACCATGGCCGACTGGGCGCGTGCCAACAACGTGCAGTACAAGCCTGTGGTGATCGAGCAGTTCAACGAGGTCGTCAACGCTTTCGCCGCAGGCCGCTGCGATGTGTTCACCACCGATGCGTCCGGTCTGGCATCGATCCGAATTTCCAAACTGACCAATCCAGACGATTATGTCGTACTGCCCGAGATCATTTCCAAGGAACCGCTGGGCCCCTTCGTGCGCCAGGGCGACGATGGCTGGCTCAACATTGTGAAATGGTCTTTGCAGGCAATGATAGGCGCCGAGGAACTGGGAGTCACGTCAAAGAATGTGGACGAACAGCTCAAGAGCACCAATCCCAATGTGCGCCGCCTGCTGGGCGTGACCGAGGGCGCCGGCAAGAATATGGGCCTGGACGAAAAATGGGCCTATAACATCATCAAGCAGGTAGGCAACTACGGCGAAAGCTTCGAGCGCACCGTCGGGCAGGACAGCCCGCTCAAGATCCAGCGCGGCCTGAATGCGCAATGGACGGATGGCGGCCTGATGTACGGGCTGCCGATACGCTGATCGGGCAGGCGCGCCGCCGCGCGCCTCTCCCGCGGCTAGCGTTTGCGCCTGTAGACGAGCGCGATGCGTGCGAACGCAATCTGCAATTCGCGCGTTCCGGCCTGGAAAACGACAGGCCGGCCCCTGCTGGTAAAGCAGATGAGACGCTTGGAGGCGACCAGGGGTATGAATTTGGCGTACTGGATGTCCTGCCAGGCGACGCGCCGCTGGCCCAGCCACGACTGCTCGATACCGTCTTCGGTGATGCGGGTCTGCGAGACCAGCATGAAGCGCGCGAGCACGATAAGGCCGACGTAGCAGAGAATAATGCTGCCGCTTACCATCGGGCTGAGGTTCTGGCCCAGCGGGGTCGCGGCCACCTGGCCGATCTTGAGCCCAATGAGCACCAGCACGATAACGGCAAGAGCCTTGATCCAGTTGGGCCAGGCCTTGCCCTGAAGGGGCAGGGGGCCGATGTCGCCGAGCAGCTTTTCCTGCTCGGCGGGGTCGGGAGGGTGCAAGCCGAGAAAAGCCATTAGGCGGCCTTGCGGGCGGCCAGGGCATTGCCCGCGCGGCTGCCGCTCTTGCGATCCATATGGCCGGACATCCACTGGCCGATGTCGACGACGGCGTCCAGGTCTACACCTGTCTCGACACCGAGGCCCTGCATCATGTAGAGCACGTCCTCCGTGGCCACGTTGCCGGTGGCGCCCTTGGCATAGGGGCAGCCGCCCAGCCCGGCGACGGAGCTGTGGAAGATGCTGATGCCGGCTTCCATGGCGGCCAGGATATTGGCGACGGCCTGGCCATAGGTATCGTGGAAGTGACCGGAAATGCGCGCGGGATCGGCGATCTCGGTAACGGCTCGCATGACCTTGCCCACATGCGTCGCGGTGCCGGCGCCAATGGTGTCGGCCACATCGATTTCGTCACAGCCCAGGGCCAGCATGCGGCGGACGACATCGACAACGGATTCAACAGGCGTTTCGCCCTGATAAGGACAGACGAATGAGCAACTGATGCTTCCGCGAAGCCGGATGCCGGCATCCTTGGCCGCCTGGGCGACGGGTTCGAATCGTGCTATGGATTCGGCGATGGAGCAGTTGATGTTTTTCTGCGAGAACGCCTCGCTGGCGGCGCCGAAGATGACGACCTCGTCGGCCCCGGCTTCTTTCGCGGCCTCGAAGCCGCGCATATTGGGCGTGAGCACGGAATACAGGGTGCCGGGCCTGCGCGTGATGCCGGCCATGACCGCAGCGCTGTCGGCCATCTGGGGGACCCATTTGGGCGAGACGAATGAGGTGGCTTCGATGTTGGGGAAACCTGCCTGGCTGAGCCTGTCTATGAGTTCTATCTTGATGGCGGTATCAATGAACTGCTTTTCGTTCTGCAGACCGTCTCTTGGGGAAACTTCGACGATCTTGACTTTGTGCGGGAGGGCCATGGTCTCTTCCTGATATATATGTTCTGTTGCGCGGCGCGGGCCGGGTACTCAGCCTATTTTATGCGAAGCCGCACCAGTCTGTACCCTTCGGCTCTTTCCTGACCGGCGCGGCATGGGCGGGGTGGCGCAGGCGAACTTGAGCGTGCCGAGTCCGGGCCTTGGGCGGCGGGAAAAGCATGCGCGCTTGTTCGAGCACCGTTGCCGTCCGGAGGGCGGCAAAAGGGCGAGTTCGCGCATGCCCGCCGGCCGGGGCCTGGGCGAGGGGAGCCCCAACGGGGCCACGCGATCGTGAGCCTGCGCCACCCCGCCCATGCCGCGCCTCGCGGCTGAGCTGGAGGGGGCTCATTCTGACGGTGGCAGCCGCTGGTAGCTGCCATCGCTCTGGCGGGCGATGATGCCGTCCAGTTCCAGTTCGAGCAGAATGGGGTGCAGGGCGATGACGGTCAGACCGCTGCGGGCGGCGAGGGTGTCTATGTGGACGGGATCGTAGCCCAGGGCCTGGAGGGCGGCCTGGGCGTCTTTGCCGTACCGGGCTGCAAGCTCCGTGTCCTGGGTAGCGGTGGGAGCGGGTGCCTTCGGCGCGGGGCGGGGCATGCCCAGTTCCTCCAGAATATCCTGGCCCGACTCGACAAGGCGGGCGCCCTGGCGTATGAGAGCATGACAGCCACGGGAAAGGGGGGAATGGATGGAGCCGGGTATGGCAAAGACTTCCCTCCCCATTTCCGTTGCCAGGCGGGCAGTGATGAGCGATCCGCTCTGCCTTGCGGCTTCGACGACAAGCACGCCACGCGCAAGACCCGCGACGATACGGTTGCGGCGGGGAAAATGATGGGGCAGGGCGCGCATGCCCATGGGAAACTCGGAAATGAGGGCGCCCTGGGCAGCGATGCGGTGCGCTAGGTCGCGGTTGCTGGCGGGAAACACGATATCTATTCCAGTGCCCATGACGGCCACTGTGCTTCCGCCTTGGCTGCCTGCAAGCAGGGCGCCTTCGTGGGCGGCGGCGTCGATGCCTCGCGCCAGGCCGCTGGCGATGCACCAGCCCTGGGCGGCAAGGTGCCGGGCAAAGGCTCGTGCGTTTTCCTCCCCTGCCGGAGTCGCGCTGCGGGCACCGACGAGCGCGATAGTCGGGTGTGACAGCAGCGACGCATTTCCGTTGACATACAGAAGCGTGGGTGGGTCATGGCTGTCAAGCAGGCTGGGAGGGTAGGCGGGATCCGCCAGCGTAAGGATATGGCAGCCGGGTGACTGTGACCAATCAATGGCGCGGTCGATTGCGCTGGCGACCTGGCTGTCGGGCGCGCTCCTGATCTGCGCGGCCAGGGGCGCAGGCACCAGCCTGGACAGGGCCGAGGACGACGCGGCATAGACATCCTGCGGCAGCCCTATGGCGCCCAAAAGGTTGCGCGTCTGCGAGGCGGGCAGGCCGGGCTCCATGGACAGGCGCAGCCAGGCGCGCAATTCTTCTTCAGGCAGGGTAGCAGGCATGCGTAAAGTACAGGGAAATGGCCATCCATCAGTGTGGCATGAAATTGCGAACGAATTATGCTCCGCGCGGTCAAAAAGTCAGCTTTGATTTATCATATAAGCTTGATTTAGATCGAATTACCGGATTCTTCCCCCTATGGCTATCCTTCCTATCCTCCGCTATCCGGACGCGCGCCTGCACAAGGTCGCCAAGCCGGTGCAGGTTGTTGACGATCGCATTCGTCAACTGGTGCGCGACATGGCCGAGACCATGTACGATGCGCCTGGCGTTGGGCTGGCGGCCACCCAGGTAGATGTCCATGAGCGTGTCGTTGTCATAGATGTATCCGAAGAAGGCAATGACCTGAAGGTGCTCATCAATCCCGAAATCACCTGGAAAAGCGATGAAACGCAGGTCTACGAAGAGGGCTGTCTCTCTGTTCCCGGCATCTACGACGAGGTCAAGCGCGCCGCGCGCATACACGTCAAGGCCCTGAATGAGCAGGGCGAAGCCTATGAGTTCGACGCCGACGGCCTGCTGGCTGTATGCGTGCAGCACGAGCTCGATCATCTCCTGGGCAAGGTGTTTGTCGAATACCTCTCCATGCTCAAGCAGAACCGCATCAAGACCCGCCTGCGCAAGCAGGAGCGCGAGATACTTCGCGCCTGATACGGCCCCGCCTGCCGCGCACCTCTCGCCGGCCGTCAGCTGAAAATATGGCCGCCCGGGTTCAAGCCGGGGCGGCCATTCTGTTGTCGAGTCTGGATGTTACCGGGCAGGCATACTGTTCCCGGCCTCCTGTTGGGAGGCGATATCAGGCTGCGGCATGGCTTCCAGCCAGCCGCCGCCCAGTGCCTTGTAGAGCGTGATCTCGCTATTGAGCTGGGCCAGCCGGTCCTGTATCTGCTGGTTCTGAGCATCATAGAGCTCACGCTGGGCATCAAGCACGGTCAGATAGCTTTCCACGCCGGCATCGTAGCGCTGTTGTGCCAGGCTGACATATACATGCGTGTTTTCAACGCGCTTTTGCTGGGCTTGCAGCTGTTTGCCGTAGGTGCCCTGAGCTGCCAGGCTGTCAGCCACTTCGCGAAATGCATTCTGTATTGCGGCCTCGTATTCCGCCACGCTGATTTCCTTGCTGATCTCGGCATAGTCCAGGCTGGCACGCAGGCGGCCGGCATTGAAGATGGGTATCGTAATCTGAGGCATCAGATTCCACATGCCCGAGCCGCCCTCGAAAAGGCCGCCCATTGCCGCGCTGGCGGTGCCTGCTTGGCCCGTCAGGCTTATGCTTGGAAAGAAAGCGGCTTTTGCGGCACCGATATTGGCATTTGCCGCCTTGAGACGATGCTCTGCCTGCAGAATGTCAGGCCGGCGCAGCAGCAGTTCGGATGGCAGGCCCACGGGCACTGGCGCCAGGGGCTGCGTGTCCATTTTCAGTGGCTGCGCTTCTTTCAGCGTCGGCGGCAGCTTGGTGCCGACCAGTACCGCCAGCGCGTTTTCGTCCTGGGCGACCTGACGGATGTAGCGCTGTATCTGCGCCGTTGCACTATCGACCGCAGTAGCCGCCTGCTGGACGTCGAGCGCCGACGAGGCTCCGGCCTGGTGTCGGTCCTGCATCAGTTTCAGCGTCTGCTCATAGGTGTCCAGTGTTTCGCGGGTCAGCTCAAGCAGCGCCCGATCGGCCTGCCAGGTGAGGTACGACTGGGCAAGGCTGGCAACCAGTCCGATATGGACGTTGCGTTGTGCCTGTGCCGTGGCGAGATACGATTCCAGCGCCTGCTCATTCAGGCTGCGGATACGGCCGAAAAAATCCAGCTCATAGCTGAGCGTGGCGCCGACACTGTACTGGCTGCTGATGCCGGCAACGCCTGCCTGGCTCAGATCGGCAGGCAGGCGTTGCCGCGTGCCCGCGGCTTCCGCCCCGAGCGCCGGCAGCAAGTCTGCGCGCTGGATCCGGTACTGTGCCTGGTATGCCTGTACGTTGAGCGCCGCCACTTTGAGGTCGCGGTTATTCCGCAGGGCAGTCTTGACGAGATCCTGAAGTACGGGGTCGCGCAGAAATGTGCGCCATCCCAGGTCTGCCGCGACACCCCCTGTCAGGGTGTCAGGGTAAGCCTGACCTTGGGGCCAGGCGTCGGGGACGGGGCTGTCAGGCTGCTGGTAGGCAGGCGCCAGGGCGCAGCCCTGCAATGCCGTGGCCGCAGCTACCGCGAGCGTGATGCATGCGCGTCTCATGCCTGCCCCCCTTCGATAGCCTGCTGGCCAGACGGTGCTGCCTGCCGGCGGCGCTTGCCGCGTTCAGCCAATGCAACCACGACGACATAGAACAGCGGAACGAAGAACACAGCCAGCACCGTGGCTGAAATCATCCCGCCGACCACGCCGGTGGCGATGGCATGCTGGCTGCCTTGTCCTGCGCCGTCGGCAAGCGCCATGGGCAGTACGCCAAAGGTAAACGCCAGCGAGGTCATCAGTATGGGCCTCAGGCGTAGCCGCGCCGCCTCCACCGCCGCCTGGACCAGTGTGCGGCCCTGGGTTTCATACAGCATTTTTGCAAACTCCACGATAAGGATTGCGTTCTTGGCCGAAAGGCCTATGGTGGTCAACAGGCCAACCTGGAAGAACACGTCATTCGACAGGCCGCGCCCCAGTGTTGCCAGCACCGAGCCGATCACGCCAAGCGGTACCACCAGCATCACGGATGCGGGAACCGACCAGCTTTCGTACAGGGCGGCAAGGCTGAGAAAGACGATAAGCACCGTCAACGCATAGAGCATGGGCGCCTGAGAGCCCGTCTGCCGCTCTTCAAACGACAGGCCGTACCAGGACAGGCCGACGCCAGAAGGCAGTGTCTTCACGATCTGTTCCACGGCCTCCATGGCTTCGCCAGTGCTGTGCCCCGGCGCGGGCGCGCCTTGAATCTGCAGGGCAGGCACGCCGTTGAATCGCTGCAGCTTGGCGGGCCCATAGGTCCATGCGCCCGTGGCGAAGGCCGAAAACGGAACCATGTCGCCCGAAGCATTGCGCACATACCATTGTCCGAAGTCTTCCGGCGATATGCGTGACGAGGGGATGCCTTGCAAATACACCCGCTTGACCCTGCCGCGGTCTATGAAATCATTGACGTAGGACGATCCCCAGGCGGTGGACATGGTGGTGTTGATGTCGCTGATGCTGACGCCCAGCGCCCGGGCTTTTTCATCGTCGATCAATACCTGATACTGAGGCTCGTCCGATTTGCTGTTCGGGCGCACCATGGACAATGCGGGATTGGCATTGGCTTTCTGCAGCAATTCCCCGCTGGCTGCCATGAAGGCCTGGTGATCCAGCCCGCCGTGGTTGACGAGGTAGAAGTCGAAACCGGTGGCATTGCCCATTTCGGGGATGGCTGGCGGCACGATGGCGAAAATGGTGGCATCCTTGATCTGCGAGAATCGCGCATTTGCCCGACCGGACAAACTGAACGCATCGTGTCCCTTGGCGGTGCGCGCCTCGAAGGGCCGCAGGCGGACAAAGGCGAGAGCCATGTTCTGGCCGCGGCCCGAGAAACTGAATCCTGTGACGCCCATGACAGATTCGACTACATCCTTCTCGTCGTTGAGCAAGTAATCGCGCACTTCTTTCAGCACCGCGTCGGTGCGCTCCACTGTCGCATTGGGAGGAAGCTGCACTTGCACGAACATCGTGCCCTGGTCTTCATCCGGCAGAAACGCAGTGGGTATGCGGGTGAACAAGACCCCGAGCACGGCGACGATCAGCACAAAAGCCAGCATGTAGCGGCCGCGGCGTTGCAGCCAGCCGGATACCCCGCGTGCATAGCGGTCAGTGCCGCGCTCGAAGCAGCGGTTGAACCATCCGAAAAAGCCTTTCTTCTCATGATGGTCGGCGTCTCCAGCCCTGAGCAGCGTTGCGCACATGGCAGGCGTAAAAATCAGCGCCACCAGGACCGAGAGCGTCATGGCCGAGCCAATCGTAATGGCGAACTGGCGATAGATGACCCCTGCGGAGCCGCCAAAGAAGGCCATGGGCACGAAGACGGCAGACAGCACCACGCCTATGCCTACCAGCGCGCCCTGTATCTGGCCCATGGACTTGTGCGTTGCTTCACGCGCGGACAGCTTTTCTTCCGCCATCACGCGTTCTACGTTCTCGACCACCACAATGGCATCATCGACCAGCAGGCCGATGGCCAGGACCATGGCATACATGGTCAGGATATTTATGGTGTAGCCGAATGCGGACAGGACGCCGAACGTGCCCAGCAGCACTACGGGAACCGCCATCGTGGGGACGAGCGTTGCCCTGAAGCTCTGCAGGAAGAGATACATCACAAGAAAGACCAGGACGATGGCCTCAAACAGGGTATGCACCACTGACGAGATCGATTCCTGGACCACTGGCGAGGTATCGTAGGGGAAGACATACTCTACCCCTTCAGGCAAATAGGGCTCCATCTGATCGAGCACATTGCGCACGTTCCGGATTGCATCCAGGAGATTGCCCCCGGTGGCCAGCCGCAGGGCCATGCCCGAGGCCGGCTTGCCGTTGTAGTCGCTGGAGATAGACAGGTTCTCGCTGGACAGCCCCACTTTGGCCACGTCCTTGATGCGTACCTGCGAGCCGTCGGTATTGACCTTGAGCAGAATGTTCTCGAACTCTTCGGGCGTCTGCAGGCGCGACTTGCCGATGACTGTTGCATTCAGCTGCACGCCGCTCAGGGAAGGCAGGCCGCCCAGCTGCCCGGAGGAAACCTGCACATTCTGCGAGCTGATGGCATCCGCAACATCGGAGGGTGTCAGGCGATAGTTATTCAATTTGGCCGGATCCAGCCAGATGCGCATTGCGTACTGTGAGCCGAAGAGCATGAAATCGCCCACGCCCTCGGTGCGCGACAGCGGATCCTGCAGCGTGCTGGCGATCAGGTCAGACAGATCCGCGCCAGTCATGCGGCCGCTCTCGTCGACTACGCCAACGACCAGCATGAAGTTGGTCTGATACTTGGCGACGCGTATACCTTGACGCTGAACCTCTTCAGGCAGCAATGGCGTGGCAAGCTGCAGCTTGTTCTGTACCTGAACCTGCGCAATATCCGGATCGGTGCCCTGGTCGAACGTCACGATGATGCTCATGCTGCCGTCGGAATTGCTTTCGGATGCCATGTAGCGCAGTCCGTCTATGCCATTGAGCTGTTGCTCAATGACCTGTACGACGGTGTCCTGCACCGTCTGGGCGGACGCGCCGGGGTAGGTGACGGAAATCGACACGGCGGGCGCCGCGATGTCAGGATACTGGTTGACCGGCATACGCAGGATAGACAGTGCGCCTGCCAGCATGACCACGATGGCCAGCACCCATGCGAAGATGGGGCGATTAATGAAGAATCGGGACATGATGTCTGTTTATCCTCTGGAAGTTGACGCCGTGTCCGCGAGCGGCGGCCCCTGTTGCAGGTCGAGCACCGGCGCAACATTGGTGGCAGGGGCAGGCTTTACCTTGATGCCTGCGCTCAGCCTTTGCACCCCTTGGGTGACCACTTGCTCGCCACCTTGCAGCCCGCTGCCGATGAGCCACTGATTGCCCACTGTGCGCACCGTCTCAACGGCAAGCTGGCGGGCGGTGTTCTGTTCATCGATCACCCACACACTGGCCTGCCCTGTAGCGTCGCGCTGTACGGCCTGCTGCGGAACCAGGATGGCGTTGTTCTGCCGGCCCTGCACCAGTTCTGCCCGCACGAACATCCCGGGCAGCAGAATACCGTCAGGGTTGGGAAATTCGGCACGCAGCGTGACGGAACCGGTGGTCTGGTCTACCGTCACCTCCGAAAACTGCAGCGTTCCTTCCTGTGAATAGGCCTCTCCGTCATCCAGTTTCAGGCGCACCCTGGCTTGGTTGCTGCCTGCCTGTGCAAGCTGGCCGGATTGCAGGGCGCGGCGCAGCGTGAGCAGTTCGGACACTGGCTGCGTCATGTCGACATAGATGGGATCCAGCTGCTGTACCGTGGCCAGCGGCTCGGATTGTCCTGCGGTGACCAGGGCGCCTTCGGTGACGGAAGAACGGCCGATGCGTCCTTCAATAGGCGACAGCACCTTGCTGTATTGCACGTTGATACGTGCAAGATCCACACTGGCCTGTGCCTGCTTCAATGCGCCTTGTGATTCTTCGACCTGCTGCCTGCTGATGGCAGATGTTTTCTGCAATTGCAGATTGCGTCTTGCCAGCGGAGCGGCTACATCGAGATCCGCCTTGGCCTGCTTGTATTCGGCCTGATACACGGCGTCGTCAATCTGATAAAGCTGTTGGCCCTGTTTGACCTGCGCGCCTTCGGTGAACATGCGCTTGAGAACCACCCCGCTGACCTGCGGCCGGATCTCGGCAATCCGATAGGCAGTGGTGCGGCCGGGCAGGCTGCGGGTGAGCTCGAGTTTTTGCGGAGTGACGGTGTAGACGCCCACTTCAGGCTCGACAGACTGTGGCGCGGCTGCCGGTTCAGAGCATGCAGACAAAACAAAAGCGGCGGCCATCAGGGCCGCCGCGGAAAACGTGCGGGAATGCGAAGAATTCATTTTGATTGACCATTTATAACCGTACTGTACGGTCAATTTAACCTTGACAAAAAAAGGGTGTCAAGCAAAACTTCATGGTTGAATAGCGGAGGGCAGTCTTGAGAACCAAAAGCGAAACACGGCGTGAGGCCATTTTGCAGGCCGCTCTCGAAGTGTTTCGGGAGGTCGGCTTCGACGCCGCGTCCATGTCCCAGATCGCCGCTCGGGCGGGCGGATCCAAAGGCACGCTGTACAACTATTTCCCATCCAAGGAAGATTTGCTGCTGGCGGCCATGGTGGATCAGGCCCAGGCGTTTTCAGACTCTGTCATCGGCCAACTGCACGAATCCGGTTCGTTGCGCATCCGCCTGCAGCGCTTCGTCAACTCCCTGCTCAGCGAGCTTCACTCACCGGACGTCATCAAGATCCTGAGGGTTGCGATTTCGGTTGGGGGCACTACAGATGTGGGCATACGATTTCACGATCTGAGCACGTACGATTGCTGGCAACACATTGTTGCCGTGCTGCAAGAGGCCACAGACAAAGACGAACTGCGGTGCGAGGACCCGTGGAAAATGGTGGATCTGCTGCGTTGCCAGTGCGAATCCGGGCTGCTCGCCGCGCTCATGGGGGTGAGCCTGCCGACGGGCGAAGATGCCCTGCGGCAGCAGGCGGAAAGCATTATCGACATCTTTCTGCGAGCATACGCGTCGGAAAAAAGCCCCAGCCCTGATCACTGAGCAAAGCCTCCAGGCTCTTCATGCCCGCTTTTCCCTGTCCTGACAGGGCGGGGCGATGGTCCGGCATACGACGGCCTGGTGGGCGATTGGTATTATGCTGGGCAAGCCAACCCAAATTTTTTCTGTTCTGTTTCCATGCGCATCGTATTCGCGGGCACGCCCGACTTCGCCAGACTCGCCCTGGACGCCCTTCTTGCCGCCGGTCATGACATCCCCCTGGTCCTGACCCAGCCCGACCGCCCCTCAGGCCGGGGCCTCAAGCTGACTGCCAGCCCCGTCAAGCAGGCGGCCCAGGCGGCAAGCATCCCAGTCATCCAGCCCCGCAGCCTGCGGCTTGATGGCAAATACCCGGACGAAGCCAGTGAAGCACAGTCAGCCCTTCAGGCCGCCGCGCCCGAACTCATGGTCGTCGCTGCCTACGGGCTGCTCCTGCCCCAGTGGGTGCTGGACCTGCCCGCGCATGGCTGCTACAACATACACGCCAGCCTCTTGCCGCGCTGGCGCGGCGCAGCGCCCATCCAGCGCGCCATCGAAGCAGGCGACAGCGAGACAGGCGTCACCATCATGCAGATGGATGCGGGCCTGGACACCGGGGACATGCTCCTCGTCCGCAGCATCCCCATCACCGCTGAACACAACGCAGCCCGCCTGCACGACGAGCTCGCCCAGCTCGGCGCCCAAGCCATCATCGACGCCGTAGAGCAGCTCGCCCGAGGCGAAATCACGGCCACCCCGCAACCTGCCGAAGGCGTTACCTACGCCGCCAAGCTGAACAAATCAGAGTCCCCCCTGGATTTCACCCAGCCAGCCCAGGCCCTTGCGCGCCGCATTCGCGCATTCGACCCTGTCCCAGGCTCTACCTTCAACCTGCCCGGCCTTCCAGGCCCGCTCAAAGCCTGGAACGCCATAGCGCTCCCATATCCCAGCCCGCCCGGCATTCCTCCCGGCGAACTCATCCAGGCAACCGCCCAGGGAATAGACCTCGCCACCGCCGACGGCATTCTGCGCATCCTCGAACTACAGAAACCAGGCGCCAAACGCCAGCCCACCGACATCTTCATCCGCGGCTGGAACCCTTGATCCTCGCACCGGCATTCAATGCGAGGCCCATCTGGACTTATTGCGACTGCGGCGACTACGAATGCAATCCGCACTCACGCCAGCATTCAATGTGAGGCTCATCTGGACTTATTGCAACTGCGGCGACTACGAGTGCAATCTGCACTCACACCAGCATTCAATGAGAGGCCCATCTGGACTTATTGCGACTGCGGCGACTACGAATGCAATCTGCACTCACACCAGCATTCAATGTGAGGCTCATCTGGACTGGGGCGCGCAGGCGAACTTGAGTGCGCCGAGTCTGGGCGCTGGCTGGCGGAAAAAGCGTGCGCGCCTGTTCGAGCACCGTTGCCGTCCGCAGGGCGGCAAAAGGGCGAGTTCGCGCACGCCCGCTGGCCAGTGTCCAGGCGAGGGCAGCCCCCAGTGGGGGGCCGCACGATCGTGAGCCAGCGCGCCCCAGTCCAGATGGGCCGCCTTAAGAAAACTAGATGGGCCGCCTTAAGAAAACTAGATGGGCCGCCTTAAGAACACCAGATGCGCCGCCTAAACAGCCTCCCCATACAAATCATACTCATCCGCCCCCGTCACCCGAACCCGCAACATATCCCCCGCCTTCACCGTACGGTCGCTCGAAACAAACACATTCCCGTCAATCTCAGGCGCGTCACCCATCGAGCGGCCAACAGGCCCGTCCTCATCCACCTCATCCACCAGCACATCAATCTCCCGCCCAACCTTCGCCGCCAGCCGGGCAGCGGAAATCTTCTGCTGGTGCGCCATGAAACGCTCCCAGCGATCCTGCTTCACCTCATCAGGCACGGCATCGGGCAGCTCATTCGCCCGAGCGCCCTCGACCGGCGAATACTGGAAACAGCCCACCCGGTCCAATTGCGCTTCAGACATCCAGTCAAGCAAATACTGGAAATCTTCTTCCGTTTCACCAGGGAAGCCCACGATAAAAGTGGAGCGCAGCGTAAGATCAGGGCACGTTTCCCGCCATGTCTTGATGCGCGCCAGCGTCTTGTCCTCAAAAGCGGGGCGCTTCATCAATTTCAGGATACGCGGGCTCGCATGCTGGAAAGGGATATCCAGATAGGGCAAGACCTTTCCCTGCGCCATCAGCGGGATCACCTGATCGACATGAGGGTAAGGGTAGACATAATGCAGCCGAGTCCACACGCCAAAGCCCGACAGCGCTTCGACCAGCTGCGTCATATGCGTCTTGATCGGACGGCCATTCCAGAACCCGCTGCGGAATTTCACATCCACCCCATAGGCACTGGTGTCCTGCGAAATGACCAGCAGCTCCTTCACACCCGCCTTCACCAGGCGTTCCGCCTCGCTCATCACATCGCCGATGGGGCGGCTCACAAGATCCCCTCGCATCGAGGGGATGATACAGAAGCTGCACCGGTGGTTGCAGCCTTCTGAAATTTTCAGGTAGGCGTAATGGCGCGGCGTCAGCTTCACGCCCTGGGGCGGCACCAGATCAACATAAGGATCGTGATCGCGGGACGGCGGCGCAGCCTCGTGCACTGCCCGAACCACCTGCTCATACTGCTGCGGCCCCGTGACTGCCAGCACAGCCGGATGCACATCGCGGATCAGTGATTCCTCGACCCCCATGCAGCCCGTGACAATCACCTTTCCGTTTTCGGCGATCGCCTCGCCAATCGCATCCAGCGATTCCGCCTTCGCGCTATCGATGAAGCCACAGGTATTGACCACCACCACATCCGCATTGTCATAATCGGGCGTGATCGCGTAGCCTTCGGTGCGCAGCTGCGTCAGGATGCGCTCGGAATCGACCAGCGCCTTGGGGCAACCCAGGCTGACGAAGCCGACTTTTGGGGAACTCATATTAACCTCGATGAGCCGGCGGGCTCGGTAAGAAAAGATAATAGTGAGGGGTGCGGATGGAATTGATGATACAGTCCCATCAAAGTGAACATCCCCCAGGTTTTGACTGTTGTGCCTGAACAAACTTCCAAGCAAGCCCACGGTGCGGCACTGAGCGACATCATGCTGGCCAGTGCACACAACGTGCGCGCCGTGCTGGCTGGACGCTCCCTTTCCGACAGCCTGAGCCAGACTCCGGCCGCGCTGCGTGCGCCCGCACAGGCCATCGCCTTCCACGCCATGCGCCACCTCGGCCTGGCGCGGCAGATCAAGCAGATATTGCTGCGCCGCACCCCGCCCGACCCGCTCTTCGATGCGCTGCTGCTGGTGGCCATCACCCTCGTGGAGACGGCTGCCGGGCATGCCGAGGCACGCTCCGATGACAGCATGAGCGCAGCGGCTACGCCCGAAGGCCTGTCTTCGGCCGATCGCCACATACCCGTCTATGCGGTGCACACCGTTGTCAATCAGGCAGTGACGGTTGCCGGGCAGCAGCGCGGCATGCAGCGCTACAAGGCCTTGCTCAATGGCGCGCTCAGGCGATTCCTGCGTGAACGGCCCGCCATTTTAGCGCAGGCCCGCCAGAATCCGGAAGCGGCCTACAATCACCCCGCATGGTGGATCAAGCGCCTGCGCAACGACTACCCCGACGACTGGCAGGCCCTGCTGCGCGCAGCCAATCGGCCAGGGCCCATGATCCTGCGCGTCAACGTCAGGCGCTCATCCATTTCCGACATGCTGCGCGAACTCTCCTCAGCCGGCATCGATGCCCATCAAGCAGGCATGGACGCCATTTTGCTGCCCGAGCCGCGTCCTGTGCAGGCCATACCCGGTTTTGACGAGGGCAAGTGGTCGGTGCAGGATCTGGCGGCCCAGCAGGCTGCCAGGCTGCTGCCGCTGCAGTCTGGCATGCGGGTGCTGGATGCCTGCTCGGCGCCAGGAGGCAAAACGGCGCACATGCTCGAGCGGGCCGACCTGAACCTGACGGCGCTGGACGCGGATGCCCAGCGTCTGGCGCGCGTCAGCGATAATCTGCGGCGCCTGCGGCTGGACGGGCCGCATGTCCAGATGCATTGCGCCGAGGCAGAAAATCTCGAAACATGGTGGGACGGGCAGGCTTTCGATGCAGTGCTGGCCGATGTGCCCTGCACCGGTTCGGGCGTGGTCAGGCGCCATCCCGACATCCGGTGGCTGCGCCGCGAAGATGACGTCGCCCGAACATCGGCGCTGCAGGCGCGCATCGCCGACGCACTCTGGCGGACAGTCAGGCCGGGCGGGCATCTGCTCTACGCAACTTGCTCCATTTTTCATCAGGAATGCGGGCAGCAGGCGGCCGCGTTTGCCGCGCGGCATGCTGATGCGCAGCCCATGCCGGCGCCCGGCCAGATCCTGCCGCTGGAACGGGATGGGGTTGTGACCAGCGACGGCTTCTTCTATGCCTTGTTTGCCAAGAAAGCGTGAGTCGTCAAAAATAGCGCTTTGGCTGGCTGTGTTTCATTGGATTTGGTGGCTCGATGTTGCGATTCCTGCTTCCCGTGCTGTTGTGCGTATCCCTGCTTATCGGGGCGCAGGCAGATACCGACGCGCCTACGCGGGGCGAGAGGGTTGTGCGCGTCGATCCCGCCGTACGCGACGGCAAGCTGTATATTGATGCCGATGTCGATTTCTCCGTGGTCGGGGACTTGCGCAATGTTGCCGAGAAAGGCGTGCCGCTGTATTTCACCGCCGATCTCGAGATCGTCAGCAAGCGCTGGTGGTGGTTCGACAAGACAGTTGTGGATGAGCAGCTCACATGGCGCATCGTGTATAACGCGCTGACGCGGCAGTGGCGGGCCGGCACAGGCGACCTGTCCCTGCCCGAATCCTCGCTTGACGATGCCCTGTCGCTGGTGCGCAATATCAGGGGCTGGGCGGTTGCAGATCTGGATGAGCTCATGCTCGACAAAGAATACACAGGCCGCATACGCGTGCGGCTGGATACTTCGATGCTTGCCCGCCCCTTCAGGGTCGATGCCTATAACAGCAGCGCCTGGTCGCTCGCGACACCATGGAAAGATTTCACTTTTTCGATTTCCGTCGACGCGCACCAACAGTAACCCGCTGGAGCCTGCGCATTGCACTGACGGTCGCCGCCTGTAGCGCCCTGGCGCTGCTGGTGCTGCTGGGCTGGTCCACCGGAAACGCCTCGCGCTATGCGCAGCAGTACGATACCCTGCTGGTACTCAATGGCGTACTGGCTGTCGCCCTGGTGTCATGGGTGGTCGTGCTTGCCGCCCGGCTGGCCAACCAGGTGCGCAAGCGGCAGTTTGGCGCCCGTCTGACGGGGCGTTTCGCGCTTTATTTCGCACTGATCGGCGTGGTGCCGGGCGCGCTCATCTATGTGCTGTCTGTGCAGTTCATGTCCCGTTCCATCGAATCCTGGTTCAATGTGCGTGTGGACAGCGCGCTCGAGGCCGGGCTGAATCTGGGCCGCGCCGCGCTCGATTCGCAGCTCGAGTCGCTCAACAGCCGCGCCAGAGACATGGCGGCCCGGCTGAGCAATGCGAGCGACTCGGACATGTCGCTTTCCATCACCCGCCTGCGCGAGTCTGGCGATGTGTCCGAAGCCATGGTATTTACCGGCAACGGCAGGCTGGTGGCATTCTCTTCCTCGGCCTATGGACAACTGTTGCCGGACATGCCGCCGCCAAACGTCATGAATCAGCTGCGCGTGTCGCGCTACTACTCGGCTGCGGAGGCCGACGAGGCAACTGACGCTTCCTCCGCGAATGCCCCCTCGGCCACAGGCCTGCATCTGAGGGTTGTGGTCCCCATCAGCATGCCGGAGCGCCTGGCTTCGGCGCTCGGCGTGTCCCAGGATACGCGGTGGCTGCAGGTCGTAGAGGCAGTGCCGGAGCAGATCGCGCGCAACGCCAACCAGGTGCAGCAGGGTTTTCGCGATTATCAGGAGCTTGCGCTGTCGCGGCTGGGGCTGCGCAAGCTGTATGGCATTACCTTGACGCTGGCCTTGATACTGGCCGTGTTTGCCGCCATGGTCGTTGCGCTGGCGGTATCGCGCAGGCTGGTGCGTCCGCTGCTGTCGCTGGCGGCCGGTACGCAGGCCGTGGGCGTGGGCGACTACAGGCCGCTGCCGGAGCCTCCCGAGAAGGACGAGGTAGGCCAGTTGACGCGCTCTTTCAATGCGATGACGCGGCAGCTGGACGACGCCCGGCAAATGGTTGAAAACAATCGGCAGCAGCTGGAACGTTCCAATGTCTACCTGGAATCTGTGTTGAGCCACATGTCTTCGGGGGTGCTGGTCTTCGATGAAGGTTTCCGCGTCACGCTGTTCAACCAGGGAGCGCAGGACATCCTCAGGGTAGACCTGCGTTCGGTGAAAGGCGCGCCGCTGGAAACCGCCGACGGTGCCTTTGAACTGGCGCACCTGATCCGGCAGGCGTTTGCAGCGCATGCGGCCGTGGGTTCCGAGCGGCTCTACTGGCAGCAGCAATTCGAGCTTGAGCTTGAGGCGGCCATCGACAACGAAAAGAAAAAGCACATTGTCACGCTGCTCGCGCGCGGCACGCACCTTAGCGTGGACGGCCGCGGCAATGGCTATCTGGTCGTGTTCGACGATATCAGTGAGGTAATCTCGGCCAACCGTACTGTCGCATGGGGCGAGGTTGCGCGGCGCCTGGCGCATGAAATCAAGAACCCGCTCACGCCAATTCAGCTGTCCGCCGAGCGTCTGGCCATGAAGCTGGACGGCAGGCTGGGGCCGGAAGATTCCGCCATGGTGACGCGGGCTACCAATACCATCGTGAACCAGGTGTCGTCGCTCAAGAAGATGGTGGACGATTTCCGCGAGTATGCGCGCACGCCGCCGGCGCAGATGCAGCCGATAGATATCAATGCCCTAGTGGCCGATGTGCTGTCTCTCTATGGCTGGGATCCAGCGGGCGGCGAAGCGCGCGCCGACGGGCGCGTGCCGGATATGGAGATCAGCTTTGACCCGCAGGTTCCCCGCATCGAGGGCGATCCGACGCAGCTGCGCCAGGTGATTCATAACCTGCTGGCCAATGCGCGCGATGCGGCCACGCAAGACAGGGACATTGCCGATGCGAGGATATTCGTGCAGACTCGCCTGGCGCATACCTCGCCGGAGAATGGCGACGATCATCCGGCTGTGCGCCTGACGGTGTCAGACAATGGTCCGGGCTTTGCGCCGCAAGTCATTGCGCGGGTATTCGAACCTTACGTAACAACCAAGACAGGCGGTACAGGCCTGGGTCTTGCTATAGTTAAAAAAATCGTTGAAGAACATGGCGGCAGGATAGACGTTTCGAACCGGCGGGAAGGCGGTGCGCGCATCTCCATCTTGCTGACACGTCTTGCTGATTCAGGCATCCCGCTGGACGCGGGCGCGCAACGATACGATAATTCAGAAAATAAATAGGTGAAGCCATATGGCCAGAATTCTGGTTGTTGACGACGAAATTGGTATTCGTGAACTCTTGTCGGAGATTCTTTACGACGAAGGTCACACGGTTGAACTTGCCGAAAATGCAGCGCAGGCCAGGGCGGCCCGGCTGCGGGCCAGGCCCGATCTCGTCCTGCTCGACATATGGATGCCGGATACGGATGGCGTGAGCCTGCTCAAGGAATGGAGTTCGCAGGGCCTGCTTGACATGCCCGTCATCATGATGAGCGGCCATGCCACGGTTGATACCGCCGTTGAAGCAACGCGCATCGGCGCTGTCGACTTTCTGGAAAAGCCCATTACGCTGCAAAAGCTGCTCAAGACCATTGCGGCGGGCCTTGCTCGCCCTGTGGTCACGCCGGCTGCTGTGGCAGCGGCGCGTGCCGAGCAGCTGGAATCCCCCGCGCAGCAAGCCCAGCGTCCGACGCTGGCTGCGCCTGTTTCAGGCGAGCAGGTCGACGATGCCGCACCCGCAGCCAACAATTCGCTGCTTGGCAGTATTTCGCTCGATCAGCCACTGCGGGATGCGCGCGACGAATTCGAGCGCATCTATTTCGAATATCACCTGGGCCGGGAAAACCACAGCATGACGCGCGTGTCCGAGAAGACCGGGCTGGAGCGCACCCACCTTTACCGCAAGCTCAAGCAGCTGGGAATAGATTCTTCCCGCCGCAAGCAGTCCAGCAACCAGTGATGTCCTGTGTGCCGGCTGCCATGATCCGCGGCGGCCGGTGTCGTGGCAAGCGGGCGCCGGCTGACGGCGCCCATTTTCATTGGCCAGGCTTGTTGCCTGCGCGCGGGGGCGTCCATGGCCCCGTCGGCGTGCCCCGGCCAATCGAACCGATAGAGATCCGCGTTTCGCCCGAAGGCAGACGCCGCGAGGCGGTGCGCCACGCATGGCCGTAGGCGACTTCCATGCTCAGGTGTATGGTGCCGTCAATATGGCGCTGGGCGGAAAGCGCATCCAGCAGCCGCTGGCGCCATGCGCGGCCCGGCAGCCCGGGCCGCCGGTCCAGGCAGGCATTGCCGCCCAGCACTGACAGGTCTTCCAGCAGCTTCCCGGGGGTGCGGTAGGTGAGGGTAATGGTTTCCTGGTCCATGACTGGATCGGCAAAGCCATTTTCAATCAGGAGATCGCCGAAATCATGCATGTCGACGAATTCGGCGATGGCTGTCCCCAGGTTCGCGTCGTGGATGGCCTGCCGCAATTCCTTGAGCGAGCCGGGCCCCAGGCAGGAGAACATGACGAGCGCATCAGGCTTGAGCAGGCGGCGCCATTCGGCCAGCACGCGATGCGGCTCAGGATGCCAGTGCAATGCCATGTTGGACCAGACCATGTCCAGGCTTTCGGGCGCAAGTACGGGCTGCGCCATATCCGACTCCACAAACCCCACGGGAGGCGTCGGCTTGTTGCGCAGTTTCTGCCAGAATCCAGGTTTGGCCACATAGCGCTCGCGCGCCACAGCGAGTAAAGCGCCGCAGACATCCAGACCTGTGTAATTCATGGCCGGATAGCGTGCGCGCAGGGGCTCCAGCGCATGCCCCGCGCCGCAGCCGGCATCCAGCACCGCCTGCGGATCGATCCGTATCGCGCTCAAGCGCTGCAGCATGCGCTGCGCAATTTCGCCATAGAAGAATTGGGCGGCATCCAGCGGGCTGCGGCGGGCGAACTGTTGAGAGACATGTTGCGTACTGAGGCGCAGGGAAGGTGGCTGTGACATGTAGAGACGTGGGGGATGGCAGGCGTGGCCGGCGCATGTTGATATACAGCCTGTGCGCAACCAGCTTGCCCCCTGGGGCAAAAGTCTCATTATGAACCATCCTCCGCAGCCGCGCGAACCGGTGTCCCCCACGCGAGCAGGGCTATTGGCCTCTGCCTGCCGCGCGGGATGCATGGTGCCGGGCCGCATGCTCACCGGGCTTGTCTCCGGGCCATGCCCGCTGTGCCGTTGCCGTACGCGGGCCGGACGCCTGTGCGCTACCTGCCACGAGGCGGTGGTGCGCTCCATGCGCGATGGGGAATCATGCAGCCGGCATGGCCCTCGGCCTTCTTCCGCAGAGGGCGGATACGCTGCTTGCATGGCGCGTATCCCCGATGTGGATCATGTGGTAGCTGCCTTCGATTATGCCGAGCCGGGCGATCTGCTGCTGCGCAGGTTCAAGTCCGGCGGACAGTTCGTCCTCGCGCCCATATTGGCGCGCCTGCTGGCAGAGGCTGTGCGTGCCGCGCGGGGTCCGCTGCCCAGGACTACAATTCTGGTGCCCGTGCCGTCGAGCCGGGCGGCGTTGTTGCGGCGGGGCTTTAATCCCGCGGCCGAGCTGGCGCGGTATCTGGGGCGTGAGCTGGGGCTGGATTGCGTTCTGTCTCTGGTGCGCCGGGAGCGGGAGGGGGGCCGGCAAGCCAGCCTGCCAAGGCCTGACCGCCAGCGCAGCGCCAGCAGCCTTTATTCATGCGCGCGCCGGATAGATGGCGCCAGCGTGGCGGTTGTCGATGATGTGCTGACGACCGGCAGTACGCTGGGCAGTATCGCCAGCGAGCTGCGCGCGGCCGGCGCCGGCGCTGTATGCGGGCTGGTGCTGGCCCGCACACCAAGCCACACAAGCCACATGCGCCAGCGCAATGCGGCCCCGAAGTAAACCCGACTGGAAAAACATGTTTCACATCGTTCTGGTAGAACCCGAAATTCCGCCCAATACGGGCAATATCATACGGCTGGCCGCCAATACCGGCGCGCAGCTCCACCTTGTGCGCCCGCTGGGATTCGAGCTGGAGGATGCAAAGCTCAGGCGGGCGGGCCTGGATTATCACGAATGGGCCCGCCTGCGGGTGCATGACAGCCTGGAAGATGCGCTTGCGGCGACCGGCAGCGATCCGGCGCGTCGTTTTGCAATGACCACAAAAGGGTCGAGCCTGCTTGGCGGCTGCGCGTTGCAGCCAGGCGACGTTTTTGTTTTTGGCCGTGAGACGGCGGGCCTGTCCGCGACCCAGCTGGACCTCTTTCCCGCGCACCAACGCCTGCGTCTGCCCATGCTCCCCCAGCAGCGTAGCCTGAACCTGTCCAATGCGGTCGCAGTGACCGTGTATGAGGCATGGCGGCAGGCCGGCTATGAGGGGGCGATATAGGCTTGCGAAGCAGGGTGGGGAGCCGTTCCTGATATTCGTATGCGGCTGCGGAATGCTTTATTATTTCTATAGGTTATAAACAACTTCCAACTAGTTGGTCGTGGTTTTATGCAGTAACTGGTAATGTGACATGTCTCCTTATTCTTGATTGTTATCAAACATACGCATGAACGCCGCTTCCTCTACCCCCCGCAGTCTATCCCGTTTCTTCCGCAGTATTGCAGCCTCCGCTGCTATGCTGGCTTGCGGCACCGGCTTCGCAGCCGATTGGCCGGATCATCCCGTCACCATGCTGATGGGGTTTCCGGCGGGATCGGGCGTCGATGTTATCGCGCGGGGCATACAGGAACCTCTGCAGAAAGCGCTGGGGGTGCCGGTCATCATCGATTACCGTTCCGGTGCGGGCGGCAATCTCGCCTCGGCTGCCGTGGCGCGCGCGCATCCCGACGGCTATACCATTCTCCTGGGTACTGCCGCCACGCATGGCATCAACCCGGCCATCTACAAAGAGCTGGCTTTCGATGTCGAGAAGGACTTCACGCCTATTGCGCCGCTGGTGGATGTGTCCAACGTCCTGACCATCAACCCGAAGGTCATCGATGTCAATTCCGTGGAAGAATTCATTGAAGAGGTCAAGGCCAATCCCAACAAGTATTACTTCGCTTCCACCGGCGTAGGCACGGGCACGCAGCTCGCGTTTGAGGAATTCAATGCCAAGGCCGGGCTGAAGATGGTTCACGTGCCATACAAGGGCGGCCCTGAAGCGCTGCAGTCCGTCGTCAAGGGCGAAACCTGCTGCATCTTCAATCAGGTCCAGACCGTGCTGGGGCAATACAAGGCAGGCACAGTTCGCCTTCTTGGCGTATCGACTGCCAAGCGCATCGATGTGGTCAAGGAGGTGCCCACCATTGCCGAGAAGGCTATTCCGGGCTTTGACAGCTATATCTGGTTTGGCCTGTTCGGACCCAAGGGCATGGACCCCGCGCTGGTCGACAAGATCAATGCCGCAGCCACTGAGGCTGTGCAGGATCCCGAAGTGGTCAAGCGTCTGACTTCAACCGGCAACACTGTTCATACATCGACGCCGGCCGAGTTCGAGCAGCTGGTGCGCGACAATCGCGAGAAATGGGCCAAGGTTGTCGAGGCGGCAGGCCTGACGCCGCAATAAGACCCATTCCTGCGGGTTGCCGGCCAACATGGCCGCCGGCGCTTGCGGCAGTGTATCCGGACAGCCCCGGCGGGATGCAGATCCCGCCGGGGCGTTGTTCGGGCCTTCAGCCCTGCCGCGCCAGCTCGGGTTCGCCCAGATTGAGCATCAGCCGATTGGCCCATGCGAAGATTGCCGCGGCATGCAGAAGATCGAGAATCTCGGCATCGTTCAGACCCACATCCTTGAGCGCCTGGATATCGGATGGGCCTATTTCCTCGGGGGCCTGCGTGATGCGGATGGAGAACCGCACAATGGCTTTCTCGCGGTCGTTCGCACCCGCGCTGGCTGGATCATCAAACACCTGGGCCACGGTGTCGTTGCGCTTGGCCAGCTGCTCGAAGCGCTGGGCATGCACAGACGCACAGTAGACGCAGCCATTGATGCGCGACACAGCGAGGGAGCTAAGCTCCCGATCTGCGCGCGCCAGGCCGCCCGGAGCATACATGATGGCGTTGAACGCCTCCGAGCGCTGCCGCAGAATGGCGGGCTGGTGCGCCAGGAAACGATAGTAATCCTGCACCTTGGCCTTGGGATGGCTCATCTCGAGAACATCCATCTGTTCGGGCGTGGCCCTGTCCAGATCGACCACATCCAGCCAGGCCTTCCAGTCCAGCGTTTCGTTGGTAAAACCGTTCTGTTTGATGATGGTGCTCATGCTTGCTCCAGTGCTTTCATGGCTTTCAGGCCGGCGACAACGCGGATCTGGTATGACAGGTAGGCGATCAGCTGCGCAAGGGTGACGATGTCGGGCGTGGCGATGCCCGCGGCCTGCAGCCGCTGCAAGGCATTCCTGTCGCCTTCGATGGGGCGCATGATGAGGGTTTCGGTGAAAGCCAGCATTGCTTTCAGCCGGGTGTCGGGCAGCCCGGAAATATCGCCGCGCTCAATGGCCGCAAGCGCCTGCGCATCGGGTTGCGCCTCGTCCAGGGCCTGGCGATAGTGGGCGGCCAGGGGCTCGGAGCGTGACAGCAGGCTGGCGTGCAGCGCCACCATGAGCCGGTCTTCCAGCGGGATGCTGTCACCCTCGGGAGCGAAGAAAAGCTCCTGGCTGGCCTGTGTCGCGTTCACCACTTTGGCTCGCGCGTGGCGTGTGGCGTACAGCGCGTCGCCGGGCGTCAGGCCGACGAGCGTGTCGATCAGGTCGGGGGCTGTGCCCGCTAGCGTATCGTTCATGTTTCAACTCCTATGGGCCGGCGCCGGTGTGGCGGCGGCCTCTTGTCAGCCGCATCAGGCATGCGGGGAAATGGGAGAGGCGGCGTGTGTCAGTCAGCCGGTGTCCACTCGTCGCCAAAAATCTCTGGGTCGTCGTAGGCCTGCAGGATGGCAAACTGAGCCTCTATGTTTTCGGTGAACAGCAGGCTGCATATACCGCGCGCCAGACGCTGCGCGCCATCGCTGACGGCCGGTATGTCGCCGGATACCTGGCCGTGCGTAAGCGTGGCCGGGTAGCAGAAGCAGTGTATGCGCTCCAGCCCCGGCAGTGCGCCTGCTGTCTTTTCCTGGAACTCAAAGGCAGGCCCGAGATCCGGGGAGTCGCGCAGTTCCTGGTCATCCGCTCCTTCCTCGGGAAGAAAGCGGTCGGACCAGACCCGCAGATGCGGCGCGATGCGGGCATATTCGGGCCGCTTGTTCCAGTCGATGGCAAAGCCGGTGGACAGCACCAGGAAATCAAACTCGAATGTCTTTCGCGGCGTGCTTACCTTCAGGCCATTGCCGGCCTGTTCCACGCCCAGTACCGGAGCGCCCAGGTTAAAGCGTGCGTTGTCATGGCGGGAAACCCGCAGCACGCTGCCGCGCGGCGGCGGCACCTGCTGGACATTGGTGTAGTGGCGCAGCCGCCATTTCCATGCGTCGGGCAGATGCATATAGCCATGGACATAGCCAGGGCTGCCTGCCCCTTTGTTTTTATTGATGCGGGGCAGTTCCGCGCGGCGGATCAGCAGGTCAACACTGGCCGCGCCATTCTCCAGGGCGGTGGCGGCGCTGTCCATTGCCGAAGCGCCCGCGCCAACCACACCCACGCGCTTGCCGCGCAATGCAGCGTAGTCTGTGTCGTCCGAGGAGTGCGCCCAGTATTTCCTGTCTATGCCTTCCATGAACGCGGGAATGCTGGCGCCTCCCAGCCCCGCGCGGCCTGTGGCCAGCACCACGCGGCGGGCGCGCACCTTGCAGTCGCCGCCTTGGGTACGGATCTTCAGCGCGACATGATCCGCCTCTGGAGCGATATCCAGCACTTCATGCCCATTGCGCAGGTCAACCTTCATCACGCGTCGGTACCAGCGCAGATAGTCCATCCATTGCAGGCGGGGAATTTTGTCCAGAGCCTCCCACGCGGGCACGCCATACTGCGCTTCGAACCATGCGCGGAAAGTCAGCGAGGGCAGCCCCAGCGCAGGCCCTGTGAGGTGCTTGGGCGAGCGCAGCGTTTCCATCCGCGCTGTCGTGGCCCAGGGGCCTTCATATCCCTCGGGGGCGGCATCGAAAACGACTGTGCGCACGCCAAGATGCCTGAGCGCAGTGGCGGCGGCCAGGCCTGCCATGCCGCCGCCTACAACGGCCACATCCAGCAGTTCTTCACCGTCTATGGTCGCTGGCGGCGCCCAGGGCTGGGCAGGAAGCTCCAGCCGAGACAAGTCCTGGGCAAGCCGCTTTTCAAGGGCCTGCAGCCCTTGCTCGCCGGTTGGGGATTGTTGCGTGGTATCCATAATGCGTGTCGTATGTTCCGTGAGTGATGCATGGGCTTTTGCGCCAGCCCGGGGCGAGCCCCGCCAGTGTGGAAGGGACATGCTGCCATGCAGCCGATATACGCTAGTCGAGCGACAGGCCGAGCCGGTCGATGACTTCCTCCCAGCGCGCTTTTTCCTTGACGACCAGTTCCGAGAGTTCCGCTGGCGTGGACGGGGCGGGCGTGAAATACAGCGTGGCCATTTGCTTGCGCACGTCGTCGCGTTCCAGGATCTTGCGGATGGATGCATTCAGGCGTTCGACAATGTCGGCTGGCGTGCCTGCGGGAACGAAAATCGCATCCCACGAGATGGATTCGAATCCTGGATAGCCCTCCGCTGCCATGGTGGGAATGCCGGGCAGCACATCGCTGGGCTGCAGGCTGGTGATGGCAAGCGCGCGTACCTTGTCAGCCTTGATCTGGGGCATCGCAATGCCCGGCACCATGAACCCGGCCTGGACATCGTTGTTGATGACACCCATGATTACCTGAGGGAATCCGGGGTAGGGAATCTGCTGCAGTTCTATGCCGGCTTCATGCTCCAGCATGGCCATGCCCAGGTGAGAAGAGCTGCCGGGGCCCACCGTGCCATAGTTCAGGCCGCCTGGCGACTTCCTGGCCAGGTCGACAAAGTCCTTGACATTCTTCGCCGGCGAAGCCTCGGGCACCACCAGGACATTGGGGCTGGTGCCCACCAGGCTGATGGGGGCGAGATCCTTCAGGGGATCGTAGCCCAGGGTTTTCTTGTACAGCGCCGGGGCTGTCACCATGGGGCCGTTGATGGTCAGCAGGATGGTATAGCCATCCGGCTTCGCTCGGCTGGCATAGCGGGTGCCAATATTGCCGCCGGCCCCCGGCTTGTTCTCTACGATGACAGGCTGGCCCAGGTCCGCCGAAAGCGGATCGGCAATCGCGCGGGCGAGCGTATCCGGCGATGAGCCGGGGGGAAAGGGCACCACCATTTGCACTGGCTTGGTCGGCCAGGCGGCATGTGCGGACATCGACATTGCCAGCGCGCCCGCGCCCGCCATCCATGCCAGCGACCTGCCAAGGCTGCGGCAGGCAAGAGAAATCGTGTTCATGTGAGTTCCTGTGTCGTTCTGATTCTGCGAAAGTCTTATGCAATGTCGGTGTTGGTCTTCGATGCATGTCGTCGGCATGTGCCCGTGGCCGGACTCCTGGCCCGGTCCTCAGTTGGGCGCTTCGGGGCGCGCTTCCCGGGACAGCAGGCTTGAAACGGCCTCGCACGGGGACATGCCATCGAACAGTACCCGGCATACCGATTCCGTGATCGGCATGTCGACACCCGCCTTGCGCCCTAGCGCCAGCGCGGCCCGCGCGCAGCGCGCGCCTTCGGCCGTGATGCCGCCCGCAAGCGCCTGTTCCAGGGTTTTGCCCTCGCCTATGGCTATGCCGACCTGCCGGTTGCGCGACAGGGGGCCTGTGGCTGTCAACACCAGATCGCCCAGCCCGGTAAGCCCCGCAAAGGTCTCCGCACGGCCGCCAAGCGCCTGGCCCAGGCGCTGCATCTCAGCCAGGCCGCGCGTAATGAGCGCCGCCCTGGCATTGGTGCCCAGGCCCAGGCCGTCGCTGATGCCGCAGGCAATGGCCATGATGTTCTTGAGTGCGCCGCCGACCTCGACGCCCACGATATCATTGCTGCTGTAGATGCGCGCAAGACTGCCGTGCATCACGTCGGTAATGCCTTGCACCGTGCCCGGATCGCGGGTGGCGATGGTGAGCGCGACAGGCAGGCCTCGCGCCACCTCGTGCGCGAACGAGGGGCCCGAGAGTACGCCCAGGCCGACGTCGGACAGGCCGGCAAAGGCCTTGACGGCGATTTCGTGGGGAAGCTCCCCGGTTTCAGGCTGAAAGCCCTTGCAGGTCCAGATCACGCTCAGCCCCGCATGGGGCTTGCCCGCCAGGCGGGCGGCGATCTCCCGGCAGGTCTGGGCCAGGCCCGCCACGGGAACGCCCAGGATAATGATGCCGGCCTGGGCTGCTTGCCCGGCGCCTGTGACGTTTCGCTGCGGATGTGAAAGGGGTGCTATATGCGCGATGGCGTCGTCCAGGCTGGATGTGGCACGCAAGGACGCAGGCAGCGGGATGTCGGGCAGATAGCGGGGATTGCCACGGCCCGCATTGATGGCCTGGACAATACCCGGATCGCGAGCCCACAGCAGGGTATCCGCCCGCGCGCTGGCAAGCGCCGCCAGTGCGGTGCCCCAACTGCCCGCGCCCAGTACGGCGACCCGGCGGCGCGCAGCCATGGAAAGCCCGCCTTCCCGTTATTGGCGCGTGGCGCCAGGAGGAACGTAAAGACCCGAATCCTCCTTCTTCTGCTCTTCGGCCATCTGCGCCAGGCGCTGCTCGTACAGGCCCTGGAAGTTGACCTCGGTCAGGTGCAGGGCCGGCAGCGACGTGCGGTTGATGGCGTCGGCGATGTTGGCGCGCAGATAGGGGTAGAGCATGGTCGGGCAGACGATGCCGATCAGCGGATCAAGCTGGTCGGCGGGGATGTTGGCGGCCTCGAAGATGCCGGCTTGGGTGGCTTCGACCAGATACAGTACCTTGTCCTGGATGCGGGTGGTGACCGTTGCCGTGACAGATGCCTCGTACACGGTGTCGGCCAGGCGCTGGCCGCCCACATTGATGGAAACTTCAACCGTGGGTGTTTCCTGCTCGAGGAAAATCTGCGGCGCGTTGGGCATTTCCAGGGACAGGTCTTTCACGTAAGTGCGCTGCAGGCTGAAGCTGGGCGCGTTTTCCTGTTTTTCCTGGGAGTTGGTGTTCTGTTCGTCGGCCATGTCGGTTCCGTTGGATGATAGCTGTGGGTGGATTGATGGGGAAAAGCAGTGAATCAGGCTGCCTGCAGCAGTGGCATCAGGCCATTGGCCCGATCCAGCGCTGCAAGATCGTCGTAACCGCCGACATGCGTGTCGCCGATATAGACTTGCGGCACGGTGCGCCGGCCGGTGCGCTCCATCATGACAGCGCGCTGCGCTGGATCGAGGTCTATGCGGATTTTCTCGATCTCGGCAACGCCACGCTGCTTGAGCAACATTTCGGCGCGCACGCAATAGGGGCACACGCCGGTGCAGTACATGGTGACCTTGGCCATGATGAATTCCTCGCTAAACTGTGCGGTCAATGCTTCTTGGACAGAGGCATGCCAGCCTGCACCCATCCGCGCAGCCCGCCCTCCAGGCTCACGGCCTGCGCATAGCCTTGCTTGCGCAGTGTGCCGGCGATGCGGGCGGACTCGCGGCCCTGGTCGCAGAAGACGATAATGGGCTTGTCCTTGGGCAAAGAACCCAGTTTAGCTTGAATATCGGCGGCGGGGATGTTGCGCGCCTGCGGGACGCTGCCGGTCTTGAACAGGTCGTGGCTGCGCACATCGACGAAGATGCCGTCTTTCTGGTTGGCCAGCTGCACCGCCTGGCTTACGCCCACGGTTTTGGCATTACCCTTGAGAATGGTGGGCAACAGCAGCATGATGCCGGAAGCGACCGCCGTAAAGGCAAGAATGAGGTTGGTCTGTTCTAGAAAAAAATTCACGATGTATCCCGTATGTAACCGCTTTGGGCGGCCAGTTCGCAGCCCCGTTGGCGAGGCAGAATCCGGGGATTATAAAATGGTCGGCGATTTTCAACTTTTAGGCGACTCCCATCATGTACAAACTCGTCCTCATGCGCCACGGCGAAAGCCAGTGGAATCTCGAAAACCGCTTTACCGGCTGGAAAGATGTCGATCTTTCGGAAACCGGCCGCGAGCAGGCCTGGAAAGCGGGCGAACTGCTCAAGGAAAAGGGCTTCGAGTTCGACCTGGCGTTTTCGTCGGTGCTCAAGCGCGCCATCCGCACCCTCTGGATCGCGCTGGACGCAATGGACGCCATGCACACCCCGGTGGGGCTGAGCTGGCGCCTGAACGAGCGCCATTATGGCGCCCTGCAGGGCCTGAACAAGGCCGAGACTGCCGCCAAGTACGGCGACGAGCAGGTGCTGATCTGGCGCCGTGCCTATGCCATCGCGCCCGAGCCCATGGATCTGGACGATCCCCGCCATCCACGCTTCGATTCGCGCTATGCCAAGATTCCGGCGGACCAGCTTCCCGCCACCGAATGCCTCAAGGATACTGTCGCGCGCGTGCTGCCGTTCTGGAATGATTCGATCGCGCCGGCCATCCGTTCCGGCCGCCGCGTTCTGGTGGCCGCGCACGGCAACAGCCTGCGCGCCCTGATCAAGCATCTGGACGGCATTTCCGACGATGATATCGCCCAGCTCAACATCCCCACCGGACAGCCGCTGGTGTATGAGCTCGACGAGAATCTCGAGCCGCTGCGGCACTACTACCTGGGCGATGCGGCCGAGATCGAGGCCGCCATGGCGGCCGTGGCCAACCAGGGCAAGGCAAAGCAATAGGCATGAAGCGCGCGATTGCGGGTCTGGCGCTGGCGGTGTGGGCCGGCATGGCCTGGGGGGCGGATTCCTCCCTGGCCCGGCAGCAGGAAGATGCCCGCCAGCGGCAGGCCGACCTGCGCGCCCGCATCGCGACGCTGCAGAAGGAAATCGAAGGCCAGGAGTCGGCCCGGCGCGATGCGGCCAATGCGCTCAAGGATTCCGAATCGGCCATTTCCGACATCAACCGGCGGCTGGCGGATATCGATGGGCGCCGCGGGCATGTCCAGGAAACCCTGGACGAGCTGGGCCGGCAGGCTGCGAGGCAGAAAGCCACGCTTGCCCAGCGTCAGCGAGAATTGGGCGACCAGCTGCGCGGCCAGTACGCCGGCGGCCTTTCACCGTGGACCGCGCTGCTGTCAGGCGATGATCCGCAGGCGATAGGGCGCGACCTGGGCTACCTGAGCTATGTCACCCGTGCCCAGACCTCAGCCGTGCATGCGGTCCGACAGGCGCTGGATGAGCTGGCGGCCACACAGGAAAGGGAGCGAGCCGCCCAGCGTGAACTTGAGGCGCTGGCCACGGAAACCGCGGCCCGCAAGCAGGAACTCGAGGAGCAGAAGCAGGAACGTAAGACCATCCTGGCCCGTATCGAAAGCCAGTTGGCGGAACAGCGCGGGCAGGCGGAGCGGCTGACGCGTAACGACAAACGTCTGGGCGAGCTGATTTCGGGGCTGGAAGCGGAAATCCAGCGCCAGGCCGAGCTGGCCCGCCAGGAAGCTGAGCGCCGCCGTATCGAGGCGGCCCGCAAGGCGGAAGAAGCGCGTCAGGCAGCGGCCAGGCGCAAGGAGGAGCTGGCGCGGCTGGAGCGGGAGCGTGAGCGTGCGCGCGAAGCGGAACTGGCCGCGCGCCAGGCCCAGCAGCAGGCTGAGCGCCAGCGGCAGGCCGACGAGGCCGCCCAGGCGCGGGAGCAGGTGGAGCGGGCCCGGCAGCAGGCCAGGGAAGCCGAGCAGGCCGCCCGGCGCGCCCGGCAGCAGGCGCAGGACGAGCGCGAATCAGCGCGGCAGGGCAGCAGCCTGAAGGGCACGGCGGCAGGCCTGCGACCGGGGGCGTCAGGCCCGGCAGCGGGCTCCCCCGCGGCGCTGCGTGGCCTGCCCAAGCAGGTTCCGGCGCCCGTCAAGGGCGAGGTGCAGGGCAAGTTTGGTGCGCAGCGCCCCGATGGCGGGTTGTGGCGCGGAATCGTGCTGCGCGCGCCCGAGGGCACTCCGGTGCATGCCGTCGCGGCGGGCCGGGTGGTCTATGCCAACTGGCTGGCGGGCTTTGGCAACATCATGATTGTGGACCATGGCGCAAAATACCTGAGCGTGTATGCTTACAACCAGAGCCTGCTCAAACAGGTCGGCGACATGGTTCAGGCCGGCGACACCATTGCCGCCGTCGGGGCGACGGGGGGGCAGGTCGAGCCAGGTCTATACTTCGAGATACGCCATCAGGGTACGCCCGTGAATCCCCTGCTATGGCTGTCGCGCTAATTTCGGTACTATGTGTTTAAGCCTCGCAGGCGATATCGCTTGTATACGCGTGAATAAAATTTTGCAATTATTTCAGGAAGATGCATGGGCACTCGCAGGTTAGGCAGTTTTGGTTTGGTAGCGGCGGGCGCGCTGGGAGGTGTGCTGATCAGCCTGGGCATTACCGCGGCTGCGCAGCGGGGCGACCCCTTGCCGCTCAAAGACCTGCAGCAGTTTGCCAATGTCTTCGGCGCGATCAAGAGCAGCTACGTCGAGCCTGTGACAGACCAGCTGCTCATTCAGGACGCCATAAAAGGCCTGTTCAGCGACCTGGATCCGCATTCCGCCTATCTTGATGCGGAGGCTTTCAAGGAAATGGAAGCCATCACCCAGGGCGGCTTCGGCGGCCTGGGCATCGAGATCGGCAGCGAAGATGGCATGCCCAAGGTCATCGCGCCTATTGAAGACACCCCTGCCGCGCGTGCAGGCATCCTGGCGGGCGACCTGATCACCCACATCGATGGCAAGCCCACCAAGGGCATGACGCTGAACGAGGCCATCAAGCTGATGCGCGGCGAGCCCAAGACCAGCATTGAGCTCACCATACAGCGCGAGGGCCGCGACAAGCCCCTGGTCGTGCATATCGTGCGCGATCTCATCAAGGTGCGCAGCGTGCGCAGCAAGATGCTGGACGACGGCATCGCCTACGTGCGCATTGCGCAGTTCCAGGAACGGACGGTGCAGGACCTGACCAAGCAGCTGGGCGATCTGAGCGAAAAGAGCAAGCCCAAGGCCCTGGTGCTTGACTTGCGCAACGATCCCGGCGGCCTGCTCGACAGCGCCATCGGCGTGTCGTCGACATTCCTCAAGCCCGATGTACTGGTCGTTTCCACCAAGGGCCGCATCCCGTCCTCGAACCGGAAATACTATGCCAAGCCTGCGGACTACATGCGCGGGTATTTCGACGTGGCCAATTCGCAGAGCGATGGCTCCAAGGTGGCCGACTGGGCCAAGTCCGTGCCCATGGTGGTGCTGGTCAACGTAGGTTCCGCATCCGCGTCCGAGATCGTGGCCGGTGCGCTGCAGGATCATGGCCGGGCCAAGATTCTGGGCAATCGCACCTTTGGCAAGGGCTCCGTGCAGAGCGTGCTGCCGCTCAGCGACGATACCGGCATCAAGCTGACAACGGCGCGCTATTACACGCCATCGGGCCGCTCCATCCAGGTTACCGGTGTAGAGCCGGACATCACGGTTGACGACACCGCGCAGGGCAATCTCTTCCGTCTGCCGCGAGAGGTCGACCTGCAGCGCCACCTGGTCAACGGCACAGCTGCCGAGGATGCCGCGACGGTGCCCGAGGTCGACGAGTCGGAGTCCGATGCCGCGCCCAAGATGTTCGAATTCGGCGGCGACGACGACTACCAGCTGCGTCAGGCTGTGAACTTCCTCGAGGGCCGCCAGGTCAAGAAGAACGATCCGCAACTCGTCGCCAAGGCTGACAAGGCCAAGGCAAAGAGCGAAAAAAGCAAATCCGCAGACAAGACAGACGCCAGGGCAACTGGGGCGCAGGCAGAAAAAAAAACTCCAGCGAGAGCCGGTGATGCCCACGGCGCCGAAGTAAAACGCTTCCGTGTCACGCCTCAGGGGCTGGAACCGGTCACGCCATGAACGATCAGCAGCTCATGCGCTATGCCCGGCACATCCTGCTGGATGAGTTCGGCATAGAGGGCCAGGAGCGCTTGCTCGCGTCCCGCGTCCTGATCGTAGGGGCCGGCGGCCTGGGTTCGCCTGTGGCAGCCTATCTGGCTTCGGCGGGCGTGGGCCATCTGGTGCTGGCCGATGATGACGAGGTCGATGTCAGCAACCTGCAGCGCCAGATATTGCATACGACGGCGCGGGTAGGCTGGCCCAAGGCAGATTCGGGCAAGCACATGCTCGAGGGCATCAACCCCGAGATCCGCATTGATTCGCTGGTGGCGCGGCTGGCCGGAACGGTGCTGGATGAGCAGGTGGCGCAGGCGGACCTCGTGCTCGATTGCTGCGACAACTTCGCGACGCGCCATGCGGTCAACCGTGCCTGCGTCAAGGCGGGCAAGCCGCTGGTATCCGGCGCAGCCATACGTTTTGCCGGCCAGGTCAGCGTTTATGACCTCAGGCGCGATGAGGCGCCGTGCTATCACTGCCTGTTTCCCGAGCACGAAGGCGCGCGGGAGCTTTACTGCGCGACGACAGGCGTGCTGGGCCCACTGGTGGGCATCATAGGCAGCGTACAGGCTGCCGAGGCGATCAAGCTGCTGGCCGGCATGGGCGAGCCCCTTGATGGCCGCCTGCTATGCCTGGATGCGCTGACAATGCAGTGGCAGAGCCTGGGCTTCAGCCGCGATCCCGCCTGCCCGGTATGCGCAGGCCGCAGCGTCCCACAAGAAGCGTCCCAATCGCATTGATTCTTGCGTCCACATAGTGGCTGCGGCCATTGTGGCCGGAGGAAAAGGGCGTGCCCGGGTGAAATACGTGTACGGTACGCATGCCCGCCTGCCGCGCGCCGCGCAGGTTGCGCAGCGTATCCTCGATCAGCACCACGCGCCGCGCACGCACGCCCAGGCGCGCCAGCACCTGGCGCATCAGCGCCGCCGAAGGCTTGGGCCGCATGCGGCCCTGCAGGGTCATGTGGTCTATGGCCCAGATAGCGTCGAAGCAATGCAGAATGCCCAGGGTCTTGAGCACCTCGCGCGCGTAGCGCAGCGGGGCATTGGTCAGCAGTATCTTGTGGCCATGCAGGCGCGCCAGCTTGCGCGCCAGGCCGTATTCCGAATGGACCAGCGGGGCGATCTCGAAACTGTGGCTCAGCTCAAGGAAGTCATGGGCGCGCACACCGTGGTGACGCACCATGCCGATCACCGTGGCGCCATAGCGTCGCCAATAGTCCTTGCGCACGGCATCGGCTTCGGGCGTGTCCAGCCCCAGCGTGCCGGCAACGGCGGAAGACATGGCCGAATCGATGGCGCCGAAGATTCCGCGCGAACAGTCGTGCAAGGTGTTGTCCAGATCGAACAGCCAGACAGGCGCCTGGCCGCCCGGCAGCCTGCGCGCGCGCAACCTGTCTGCCTTGCGCGAGCTGCATGGCACTGGCTTATGTGGAGATGCGGGGGCAGGAAGGGAAGGCGCGCCCGGCGCGCCATCGTGCAGATGCGGCACGCCCTGAGGCCTAATGGGAGCTGATCATCGTGCCGACGCCGCGGTCGGTCAGGATCTCGAGCAGCAGGCAGTGGGGAACGCGGCCGTCGACCACATGCACGGATGTCACGCCATTGCGCGCGGCATCGAGCGCGGACGATATCTTGGGAAGCATGCCTCCCGAGATGGTGCCGTCGGTGAAAAGCTCATCTATGGTCTGCGCCGAGAGGCTGCGCAGCAGTTCGCCATTCTTGTCGAGCACGCCCGGTGTGTTTGTCATCATCACCAGCTTTTCGGCGCCCAGTACCTCGGCTATCTTGCCGGCCACCACATCGGCATTGATGTTGTAGGCCATGCCGTCTTCGCCGTAGCCGATGGAGGAAATGACGGGGATGAACTGGTCATCCTGCAGCGCCTTGACCACCGCTGGCTCGATGACAGTGATGTCGCCGACGTATCCGATGTCCAGCTGTCTGCCAGGGTTTTCGGCATCGTCCATCATTTTCTTGCGGGCCTGGATGAGGCAGCCGTCCTTGCCGGTCAGGCCGACAGCCTTTCCGCCGGCCTCGTTGATCATCATCACGATGTCCTGCTGGACCTGGCCGCCGAGCACCCACTCCACCACCTCCATGGTTTCGGCATCGGTGACGCGCATACCCTGCACAAAAGTGCCTTCCTTGCCGATGCGCTTGAGCGCGGCATTGATCTGCGGGCCGCCGCCGTGTACCACGACCGGGTTCAGGCCGACCAGCTTGAGCAGTACGACATCATGGGCGAAGCTGCGCTGCAGCGCCTCTTCGGTCATGGCGTTGCCGCCGTACTTGATGACCACGGTCTTGCCGTGGAAGCGGCGGATATAAGGCAACGCCTCGGAGAGTACTTCCGCCTTGATGGACGCGGAATGGCCCGCCGGGTCGATGGAAGAGGTCATGAGCTTAACTGGCCAGCGCCTTGTTCACAGTGTTCAGGAATGCTGTCTTGTCATAATTGCCAAGATAGCGTTTGATGATATTGCCCTGCTTGTCGATCAGGAAAGCAGTAGGCGTGAGCTTGACATCGCCGAAAGCCTTGGCCAGCTCGCCCTGCGCATCGATGACGACCGGGAAAGGCAGCTTGCGGGTTTCGGTGAAGTTCAGCACATAGTTGGGAGGATCGTACTGCATCGCCACGGCAATGGTTTCGAAGCCATCGTCGTGCAGGTCGCGGTAATGGGCAATGGTATCGGGCATCTGCGCCACACAGGTGGTGCAGCTGGTCGCCCAGAACTTGACCAGAACGACTTTGCCGCGCAGGTCGCGCATGGATGTCTTCTGGCCGTCGAGCGTGGTGAACGTGATATCGGGGGCTGCCTGGGCAGAGCCTCCGAACTGCCAGAGGCCCAGCCCGGCCAGGGCAACCACTGCGACCAGGCCGATGATGATTTTCTTCATTGTACGGGTAAGGCTTGCGCGCCTTCTTCCACAGTTGTGCCGGGAACAGCCATGGATGCGCCGGCGCTGGAGCCGCCCTGCGGGGCAGCCGTGGAAGCGTCCGGATCAATCAGGCTTTCCGGCGAAATGATCTCGAATAATTTTACTACTTTGTTTACCCCGCTCACGCCGGCGGCCGCCTTGGCGGCGCGCTGGCCTTCGGCATCGGTGACCTTGCCCAGCAGGTAGACAACGCCGCGCTCGGTCTGGACGACGATGGTGCGGCTGGGAACTTCCTTGGTGTTGATCAGCGCCGTGCGTACCTTGGATGTGATCCAGGTGTCATTGGTGCGTACGCTGATGTCGGTAACCGGGCCGACCCGCAGCTCGTTGACCACGCGCTGGACCTTTTCTATTCGGGAAACGATGTCGCCGGCCTTCTGCTTGTCTTGTGCGGTGGGTACGTCCCCCGTGAGCAGCACCAGCCCGGCGTACGAGGTGGCCGCGACACGACCGTTGTCGCCGACCAGCTTGCGCATTTCGGAGCCCGCCTTCAGCTCGATGCTCTGGTCTTCGACCTGCTCGCCTGCGGTGCGCCGGTCAGTTGCGACGACTGCGGTTGTTGCGGCGGAGCCGCCTACGACCAGCAGGCCGCAGCCCGACAGGGATGCGAGGGAGGCAAAGGCCATGCTGGCCAGGAAAAGGCGGCGGGAGGCGATGCGGTGGGTCGGGGAAGGCATTACAGAGTGTCTCCGAGAAGTAGCGCGTCAATGCCGTCGCAAAGGGCGTGCAGCAGGACGATATGGACTTCCTGGATGCGCATTGTGCGGTCATGGGGGACGCACAGGTGCACATCGGTTTCGTGCAGCAGCGACGTGATCTGGCCGCCGCCCTTGCCGGTCAGGGCAATGACGGACATTTCGCGGTCATGCGCTGCCTCAATAGACCGGATGACATTGGGGGAGTTCCCGCTGGTGGAAATGGCGACCAGCACATCACCCGGCTGCCCCAGCGCACTGACCTGGCGCTCGAAAATGGAATCGAAGCCATAATCGTTGCCCACCGCGGTGAGAATGGATGTATCGGTATTGAGCGCCACACCGGCCAGCGGCAGGCGATCCCGCTCGAAGCGGCCAACCAGCTCGGCAATGAAATGCTGCGCATCGGCCGCCGAGCCGCCGTTGCCGCACGCCAGCACCTTGCCATTGTTTGCCAGGGTGCCGAACACCAGATCGACCCCCACGGAGAGTGGAGCCGCAAGTTCCTGCGCGCTGGTCCGCAAGGCGTCGATGGCATCATCGAAATGCGTCGTCATATGGGATGTCATGTCCATGGCAGCCATTATCTCATGTTCAAGTGAATTCTTTGCAAAGGGAAGTAACGTCTTGCCGTGACCACGCGCCAAAGCGCAAGCCTCGCCGATCACGGCGAGGTCAAGCGAGGCCATATCAATGCGGCGCCAAAGGCGCCCCTGCATTGTGGCGGAGAAGCTCCGGCCACAAGGCCGGAATCCTTCACATCATGATTGTGCCGCGAAGGCGTCGCGTATCCAGGTGAGCGTCCCGCCGTCGAGCCCGATGACATCGAAGCGGCACGGTGGCGTACGGCCGCCGTAGTGGCGTGAAGCCAGGAGGGGCAGCACGGCATGGGCAGTGCGCACGAGCCGGCCCTGCTTGGCCGCATCGACGCTGGCGGCGGCGCCGCCGTGGGCGCCTGAGTTGCGCAGCCGCACCTCGATGAAAACCAGAACGCCCGAGTCGTCGGCGGCCAGGTCGATCTCGCCGGTACGCGCCCGCAGATTTTGGCCTAATATAGTCAGTCCTTGGGACGAGAGGAAACGGCTGGCTGCCTGCTCGCCGCGCATGCCCTTGCGCTGGGCGGGGGAATAAGCCACGGGATCCTGTCCCCGCAGCCGGCGCCCGTCTTCCCGAGGCTGCCGGCCATTGCGCGCGCGAGCCTGCCGTGTCCGGCGGCCCTTGCGCGCCGCTCGCAGGCGGGCGGCGCATGCCAGCTCAAAAGGCAGAAGGTCTTCGGGAAACATGATCCACGGGGCGCCGCTCAGGCTCACAAACTAGGTTTCAGGCAACAGTATGAATGATATTTCCGCTTTTGCGGACTCCAGCCAGACGTGGGACCGCCTCTTGCAGCGCGTGGGCGCCCAGCACTGGCCAGCGTCCACGCTTTATGTCGTGGCCACGCCCATCGGGAACCTGGGCGACCTGACCCTGCGCGCCTGGCAGGCGCTTGCCCGTTGTGACGTGATCGCCGCCGAGGATACGCGCTCGAGCCGCACGCTGCTCGATGCCTGGGGGGTGGATACCCCCCTTATGGCGGCGCATCGGCATAATGAGGCCCAGGCGGCGCAGGCCATTATCGCGCGGCTGGCGCAGGGCGAGCGGGTTGCGCTGGTGTCGGATGCGGGGGCGCCGGCAGTCAGTGATCCAGGGGCGCGCATCGTGCGCGAAGTTCTGGCGGCCGGCTATGGCGTGGTGGCATTGCCGGGCGCGAGCGCTGTCATTACGGCCCTCATGGTCAGCGGGGTGACGACAGATGAGAACCCTGCGTTTATTTTCGCCGGTTTCATGCCCCCCAAGGCTGCGGCCCGCCAGAAGTGGCTGGAACGGTGGTGTGCCCAGGCCGCCCCCGTGGTCATGTTCGAGTCCCCTCACCGTCTGGCTGCGGCGGTCAGGGACCTGCTGCAAGTGTGCGGTCCTGAACGCCGGCTAACGTTCGCGCGCGAGCTGACCAAACGCTATGAACAGGTGCACACGCTGCCGTTGGGCGAGGCGTCAGAATGGCTGGCGCAGGACGCGCACCGTGGGCAGGGTGAATTCGTGCTTATCGTGCACGAGGCGGCGCACCGGGCTCAGCCGGCCGGAGCGGCTTCCGTGTCCGCCGATGTGCTGCTCGATGCGCTGCTCGAAAGCCTGTCTGTGCGGGATGCCGCCCGGGTGGCGGCCCGGGCCACCGGCCTGCCGCGCGATGAGCTGTATGCGGCGGCCCTGGCGCGCAAGCAGGCCGCTGGCAGCTAGGGCTGTTTCAGAGCAGCGCCAGCGTCGAATCCAGCCCGGTCTGTTCCTGGATCCGATTGGCCGCATTGACCGCCTCGGTGCGCGAGGCGTAAGGGCCGATCCTCACCTTGTACAGCTTGCCGCCCGCCTGCACCAGCGCCTTGCGGTGTTCCACCCCGGCAATCCTGGCATTGAGCTTGCTCGCCAGGTCATTGGCGCTTTGTGCGGCGCTGAAGGCGCCGAACTGGAGGTAAACGCTTCCAATGCCGCCAGCCACAGATTCCGGTGAGGAGGTGTCCTGCGGCCCGCCGCCCGGCTCAAGGGCGTCAGCCTGTGCGAGCGTGCTGGCTGCGGAAGGCAGGCTCGCACTGTCCTGGCCGGCGGGCGGCATAGTCAGCGCCTGCAGGGCATCGGGCGTTGTCTGGCCGGCTTTGGCGGGCTGACTGTTGCCTTGGCTTCCGGCGGTCGCCTTCAGGGGCCTGGGGGCCGTGCGGCTGCCATCAGGCGCGACGGTATGCACGGTGAGCGATGGCTGCGGCGAAACGTCTGCTTCGGCGCTGGCCATTATGCGGGGTTCGGGCTGGGGCAGGTCGGGCACGACTCCCGGGGCGTATCTGCCGTTGCGGATGTCTTCATTGGTAATGGCCTCGACGATGACCTTTCCGCTGCCGGGGCCGATCAGCCCGAGCTTGGCTGCCGCCACATAAGACAGGTCTATGATGCGCGAGCTGTGGAATGGGCCCCGGTCATTGATGCGCACGATCACGGATTTGCCTGTGCCTGCCCGGGTGACGCGCGCGTAGCTGGGCAGGGGTAGCGTCGGATGCGCCGCCGTCATGGCATACATGTCGTAGGTTTCGCCGTTGGCGGTCTTCTTGCCATGGAATTTGCGCCCGTACCAGGATGCGGTGCCCACTTCCCGATAGGTGCTGTTTTCACTGACAGGTACGTATTTGCGCCCGAACGCGGTGTATGGCCTGAAGTTCGCCTTGGAATGCTGTTCGATGCGGGGTACGGCATTCGGGATGTCCTGGATATCCGCGGGGATATTGGATCCGGGGCCGTCGTCCTTGTAGTACCCCCCGCCCGATACTGCGCGTCCGCCTCCCGACCCGCCTGGGCCGGCACAGCCAGCCAGCACGGCCAGGGAAAGGGAAAGCAGGGCGACACGTAAAAAACTGGAACTGATCATGGGATATCGGGGGGAGGCTGGTTTCGGTGCCTTATCAGAAGTGGGGAATGGTCGGCGAACTTCAGGGCGAGCTGCTCCGTGACGTATACCGACCGGTGCTTGCCTCCGGTACAGCCGATCGCCACGGTCAGATAGTTGCGGGTGTCCTGCATATACAGGGGCAGCCAGCGCCGGATGAAGCTGGCAATGTCTTCGATCATGGTCTCGACACTGCCAAACTGCGACAGCCACTGCGCCACGGGAGCGTCCTTGCCGGTCAGGGGGCGCAGATCGCGGTCGTAGTGAGGGTTAGGCAGGCAGCGTACATCAAAGACGAGATCCGCATCGCCTGGAACGCCGCGTTTGTATGCAAATGATTCGAATGTCAGCACGACCGGGGCGCGATCCGCCTGGACAAGATCCCGCACCCAGGCGCGCAACTGGCCGGGCGTGAGATCGGAGGTGTCGATCACATGCTCCTGCTCCCGCAAGGGCGCCAGCAGCTCCCGCTCGGTGTCGATGCATTCCTGAAGCGAGGGAGACTTGCCCGCCTTTTTTAGGCGGTCAGTCAGCGGGTGTCGGCGCCGCGACTCGGAATAGCGCTGCTGCAGGGTGTGATCGTTGGCATCGAGGAAAATGACCCGGAAGGCCACCCCCATGGCGCGGAGGCTGGTGATGACGCCCGGCAGCTCCACCAGTTCCCCCGGCGTGCGCACATCGATGGCCACCGCGACCCGCTCGATCTCGCTTTCCCGCGTGCTGGCGATGAACTCATGCAGGAAACGCACCGGCAGGTTGTCGACACAGGTGTAGCCGGCGTCTTCGAGCAGCCGCAGGGCAACTGATTTGCCTGAGCCTGAGATTCCCGTGATGAGTACGATCTTGAGCATGTCAGAGAAGTGCTTCCGTTTTGTTGCGGACCGCCGCGGCCTGGCCGGACAGCCCGGTAAGGTGAACAAACTACGCGGCGCGGCTTTGCGCGGGCCACGGTGCGGAACCGGGAGCGGCGAGCAGGCCTCCCGGCAGGTTCAGTCGTTACGGCCGCTGCTTTCCATGATGGCGATTGCCTGGCGTTCGATGAAATCGCCCATGGTGTCTATGCCGCGCAGCGTCAGGATGGTATTGCGCACGGCGGCTTCGACCAGCACGGCCAGGTTGCGGCCCGCAGCCACCTGCAGCATGACGCGGCGGATGGGCGTGCCAAGTATGTCTTCGGTCTGATCCTGCACTGGCAGGCGTTCGAATGCCTCAGGCGTGGACCGGATGAGGTGCACCACCAGCTTGAGCTTCATTTTACGGCGCACCGAGGTTTCCCCGAAAATGGTGCGTATGTCCAGCAGCCCCAGGCCACGGACTTCAAGCAGGTTTTGCAGCAGCGCCGGACACTGGCCTTCGATGACATTGGGCGCCGTGCGTGACAGCTCGACGGCGTCGTCGGCCACCAGGCCGTGCCCGCGGGAGATCAGTTCGAGGGCCAGCTCGCTTTTTCCCAGGCCGGACTCGCCCGTGATCAGTACCCCCAGGCCCAGCACGTCCATGAACACCCCGTGCGCCGTCGTGCGGGGCGCCAGGCGCTTGCCCAGGTAGATGCGCAGCAGGTCAATGAGCTGGGCGGCATCGACAGGCGTGGACAGCAGGGGGATCTGCTGCAGGTTACAGAATTCCCGCAGGTCATCGGGCGGGGTGATGCCTTCGGCCATCAGAATGGCCGGCACGCCGCCCGCCACCAGGTCTTCCATGTGATGGATGCGGCGCTTGGCGTCGAAGCGCATGTAGTACGACAGCTCTTCGCTGCCGAATACCTGTATGCGGGAAGGGTGGATGAGGTTCAGGTGGCCGACCAGGTCAGCCGCGGACATGCCCAGGTCGGGAATGAGCCGATGGGCGGCGCCCTGGCCGGCGATCCAGGTGAAAGGCGTTTTGTCCGCGTTGTCGCTGACGAGTTCTTGGATGGTGAGCATGGTAGGCGAGGCCTCAGGCCGTTGCGCCGGTGAGCAGGCCGTGGATCACGGCTGGATCAGTTTCTGTATTCAGGGCCTGGCGCAAGTTGGGGTCGGCCATGAGTCTGGCGATTTCAGCCAGCAGATCCAGGTGCAGCTGGGTGGCGGTTTCCGGAACCAGCAGGATGAACAGCAGGCTCGCCATGCGTCCATCGGTGGCATCGAAGCGCACGGGGTCCGCCAGACGGATGAAGGCCGCACAAGGCTCCCGCAGATCCTTTATGCGGCCGTGGGGAACCGCGACATGATGGCCGAGTGCGGTCGAGCCCAGGCGTTCCCGGGCGATAAGGCTCTGGAATACCGCTGTGCGGGCGATGCCCTGGTGATTCTCGAAGAGCAGGCCTGCCTGCTCGAACGCTCGCTTTTTGCTGGTGGCTGCCAAGTCGAGCACGACGTTCTGCAGCGGCAGGATACGCGACATTAAATTCATAAAGGGATTATATGAGCGAGATGCCAGCATATGAACATAGCATATATCCAGAATCGGCGTCATGGCCCTTGCGCCGGACAAACACAAAGGCCTCAATCTGCTATCCGATTGAGGCCTTCCTGGGCTGACCGACAGGATCCGACGCTTATCTGGCCGGTCGACGGTCTGGCTTGTGGTCTATTGCTGGACGGAAGGAATTTCCTGCCGTTTTACTGGCTCGTGAGCGTGGTTCTGCAACTGGCTCTTGTACTTGATGACCTGACGGTCGATCTTGTCTGCGACAAGGTCAATGGCTGCGTAGAGATTTTCGTCGATGGCCTGGCAATGTATGTCTTTGCCGCGCAGGCGCATGGTGATATCGGCGGTATGCCTGAGGCGTTCTACCGAGAGTATGACCTGTGTGTCGATGACATTATCGAAATGTCGCAGCACCCTTGCCATCTTGTTCAGGACATATTCGCGGATGGAAGGGGTGACTTCAATGTGACGCCCACTGATGCTCAGGTTCATAAAGGACTCTCCTTGCAAAAAAACGGGATGCGCCGCTGGCGCGGGTAAATATCGTCGTTTCTCCTCTTGGTTCGTTGCTGACATGCGCGGACTGCGGCCGGCACGCTGGCCGGCACGGGCGGCGACGCCGGACTGGGCCGTCACTGCACCGTCATGATTCCAGTGTATAGATTATGTGGCGTAAATCAAGGGGGGCAGATGGCGGGCGGGATGCAATCCCTGATGCCGATCAAATCAGTTGCGCGCAGGTTGCGGGCGAGGTTGCCGCGTGAAGTCCGCAGTTGCCATTTTTTCCGGAAAACTGCTTCGCCCGCAGGCTACATCTTGAAGTTCTTGCCCAGATATACCTTGCGCACCGCCTCGTTGTCGATGATTTCGGACGGGTGGCCGTTGGTGAGTACCTTGCCTTCGCTGATGATGTAGGCCCGGTCGCAAATGCCCAGGGTTTCGCGTACGTTGTGGTCGGTAATGAGCACGCCGATATTGCGGTTCTTCAGGAAATGGACGATACGCTGTATTTCAATGACCGCGATCGGATCCACGCCGGCGAAAGGCTCGTCCAGCAGTATGAAGCGCGGGTGCGTGGCCAGGGCGCGGGCGATCTCTACCCGGCGGCGCTCGCCGCCCGACAGAGAAATGGCGGTGTTGCGCCGTATGTGGCCGATCTGCAATTCGTCGATCAGAGATTCGAGGTTCTCGCCTATGCGCGCGGAAGACAGCGGGCGCCCCTGCTCATCCTGCTGCAGTTCCAGCACCGCGCGGATGTTTTCCTCGACCGTCAGGCGCCGGAAGACCGAGGCATCCTGGGGCAGGTAAGACAGGCCCAGCCGCGCCCGCTTGTGCATGGGCATGCTGGTGATCGCCGTATCGTCGATCTCGATGCGGCCCGAATCGGTCGGGACGATGCCCACAATCATGTAGAAACTGGTGGTCTTGCCCGCCCCGTTGGGCCCGAGCAGGCCGACAACTTCTCCGCTGGCGACGGAAAGCGACACATCGTGCACGACCGTACGCTTGCCATAGGTCTTGCGCAGGCCGGTTGCGCGCAGGCTGCCGGGGGTTGCACTGGTAGGGCGGGACAGGCCCGGCCTGGATTTTTGAGAATGAAACATGGGCAAGAAAATTGGGGCGTGAGGCCCTTACCGGGTAGAGGCTGATTTTTTCTGGCATTCGGCCAGCGCGGCATCGGTTTTGGCGCGGGGCTGGGCCAACGACCTGACGCGGCCTCCCGCGGCGGCCGACTGCGGGCCGCTGAAAGCCTCATAGGTATCGGTTTTCTGGTGGTATATGACGCGCTCGCCCTTGATGTTATCGAAAGGCTTGCCACAGATGTAGCGGGTGATGACGGCCTGGCCGGTCATGGTCAGGGTTTCCTTCTTGCCATCGTAGTCGGCGCGCAGCCCCTGGGCTTCGATCACCTCGTATTTTTCAGGGTTTTCCTGGCGGACATTGACCAGCCCGCCCTTCGATACTGTTGCAGTGCCATACTGGAAGCCTTGGGGATCCTCATGCATCACCAGCTTGTCTGATGTGAGCTTGAGCAGCCCCCGGGTCATGATGACATTGCCGGTGAATACGCTTTCGCGCTTTGCGTCATCGTAATGCAGGGTGTCGGACAGAATCAGCGTGTCGGGCTCCTCGGCGGGCTGGCCCGATGCGGCCGCGGGCGTGCCTGCCTGGGCGTCTTGCGGTGCCTGGGCCATGGCCAGTGGGGCTGTGAACGCCGTGGTTGCCAGCCAGGCGGCCAGGATGGTAGCGCGTCGTAGTGTCATGGTTGTTCTGCTTTTTGCTGGCTGGAATCGCTGCTCTTGGATTCGGTGCCGGATATTTTCACGTCGGTTGCGGAGTAGACCTGCAGCTGCCGGGTGTTGTTATCGTAGCGCATACCCTTGCCATTCATGGTGGAATTGCCCCGCACGACCAGGGCGGGCAGGTCGGTTTCGACGATATTGTCGTCGGGCAGCAGCGTGAGCTGCTCGCTGGTGACATCCAGCGGCGGGTTGTCGGCGTCGGGCATGCGATGCACATGTGCATTGCCTTTCATGACGACGCGGGCGCCGTCCTGATCCATGATGGCGACATCGGATGTGCCGATGGTGACGGGGGAGTTGGGCTGCTGGCCCACCGCTCGCGCATGGGTGATTTCGTAGGAATCATCATCGGGATAATGATGCATCATGTCGCCTTCGAGCCGGTTGATCGCCATGCCGGCCTCGTCCGTGCGGACCATGACAAAGTCCTGCGCCCAGGAATCGGGCTCGTGCGTCAGCCTGCGCGGCGGGTCGATGGGGATGGCCCGCTGGGCATAGTCGGCCGCCCACCAGGTGCCCAACACCAGCGAGACCAGCAGCAAAATTGCGATAAGGGCCGGGGCGCGTTCTCTCATGGGCGTCTACTGCAGCGCCCCGCTCATGCGCGAGGCGGCATTGGGTGCGAAAAAGGCGCCCAGCCTGCGCTGGGAGGACAGGATAAGGTCACAGCATTCACGCACCGCGCCGGCGCCGCCTTCCCGGCTGGATATCCAGTGGGCTGCCTGCGAAACATAGGTGGGGGCGTTGGGAACGCTGGCGGCAAAGCCGACGCGCTGCAAGGCGGCAAGATCAATAATGTCGTCGCCCATATAGCCTGCTTCAGCCAGGGTGCAGCCCTGCTCCTGTACAAGCTCCGCCAGGGCCTGGGCCTTGTCGCGCACGCCCTGGCGCACCAGGGCGATGCCCAGCTCGGCAGCCCGGCGGGCGACAATAGGGCCTTCACGCCCCGTGATCAGCGCGACCGCGATCCCCCCTTCATGCAGCAGCTTCAGGCCGTGGCCGTCCAGGGCATTGAACCGCTTAAGATGCTCGCCGTGTTCGCCGTACCAGAGGCTGCCATCCGTCAGCACGCCGTCGACGTCGAATGCCATGACGCGGACCTGGCGGGCGCGCTCGATGACCGCCGGGGCGATCTTGGCGAGGATAAGGGCTTCGGCGGGGTGGGTGATGTCGGGCATGTTCATGTCATATTACCTTCGCGGCAAGCAGGTCGTGCATATGCAAAGCGCCTAATAATAGCCCGTCGTCGTCGACCACGAGCATCTGGTTCAGGCGCCCGGCATCCATCTGGGTGGCTGCCTCGACCGCGAGCGCCCCGGGGCCTATGGCCTTGGGCCCGCGGGTCATGCCGACGCTCACAGCCAGCGGGCGGATGTCGCCGTGGCTGGCAATAAGGCGGCGCAGGTCTCCGTCGGTAAAAATGCCGATCGGACGCCGGGCGTCGTCAAGCACGATGGTCATCCCCATGCCTTTGGCCGACATCTCTGCCAGCGCCTCGGGAACCGGCGTGTCCGCGCGCACGACAGGCAATGCGTCGCCCTTGCGCATCACATCGCGCACCAGCGTCAGCAGCTTGCGGCCCAGCGCTCCGCCCGGATGCGAGCGGGCAAAATCTTCCCGGCTGAAGCCGCGCGCCTCAAGGCAGGCTACCGCAATTGCATCGCCAAGCACAAGCGCGGCGGTGGTGCTGGCGGTGGGAGCGAGATTGAGCGAACAGGCTTCCTGCTCCACATGAGCGTCCAGATGCAGGTCCGCGTTGCGCGCCAGATCCGAGTCGGGATGCCCGGTCATGGCGATGAGGCGGGCGCCCATGCGTTTTACGACCGACAGGATGGTGAGGAGTTCCTGGCCTGCGCCTGAATACGAGAGCGCCAGCACGACATCCTGGCCGGTGAGCATGCCAAGGTCGCCATGTATGGCTTCGGCGCTGTGCATAAAAAAGGCCGGCGTGCCGGTGGATGCCAGGGTCGCGGCGATCTTGCGGGCGATATGCCCCGATTTGCCTATGCCTGTGACGACGATGCGGCCTTTGCAGCCAAGGATGATGTCGACGGCCTGCTCGAATGATGCGTCCAGGCGCGCGTCCAGCGCCTGCAAGGCGGCGATCTCGATGCCGAAGCTGCGGTGCGCGGAGGCCAGGATGGCGCCTGGGGTGTCGGCTTGTGGATTCTTCATCTGGCGATTTTAAACAATCCTGCCCGATACGGGGTATCCGCCTCCCGCCCCGGATGCGGAGGGCTTGCCTGTCATGACTGTCATCCGCCTGTCGCCTGTAACATCCTGTGGCGCGTTATAGTGTGGCTTGCTGATTCCTTCCATCCTCCTGGCAATTGACCATGCACACAGATCCCGCAGACTACGTTCGCAATGCAATACGTAGCGTTCCAGACTGGCCCAAGCCTGGCATAACGTTTCGCGACATTACGCCCGTGCTGCAGGATCCGCGCTCTTTCCGCGTCCTGGTCGATATGTTCGTCTATCGCTATATGCGCCAGCGGCTCGATCTGGTCGCGGGCATCGATGCGCGCGGCTTCATCCTCGGCTCGGTGCTGGCATACGAGCTCAATCTGGGCTTTGTGCCAGTGCGCAAGAAAGGCAAGCTGCCGTTTCGCACCGTGGCCGAGGAATACACGCTTGAGTACGGCAATGCGACGGTGGAGATGCACACCGATGCCGTGCGCCCAGGCCAGCGTGTCTTGCTGATCGACGATCTGATCGCCACAGGAGGCACCATGCTGGCCGCTTCCAAGCTGCTGCAACGCCTCGGCGCCAATGTGATCGAGGCGGCGGCCATCATCGATCTGCCCTATCTGGGCGGATCGAAGACACTCAAGGATACCGGCCTGCCCCTGTATACGGTCTGCAGCTTTGACAGTGAAGGCGCAAGGGATGAAGGCGGAACCGCCTGAACGGAGTCCAGGGCAGTTGCCGGGCGGAGACCGCCCGGCGGGGGGCTAGACGAGCACCCGCTCTATGCCGCCCTGATTGGCATCGCGAACATAATTCTGCATCCAGTCCTCGCCCAGGATATGGCGGGCCATTTCGATGACAATGTAGTCAGCCTGCATGCCAGTATCTCCCTCATAGCGCGAGAGGCCTTGCAGACAGGACGGACATGACGTCAGCATCTTGATGGGGCCGGTGTAGCCATCCTTGCGCAAGGTGTCCACGTTCTTGCCCAGCTCTTCTTCCTTGCGGTAGCGCACCTGGGTGGAGATGTCGGGCCGCGAAACGGCGAGCGTGCCCGATTCCCCGCAGCAGCGATCAGTCTTGATGGCGCCGTCGCCCACCAGGCTGCGGACGGTTTTCATCGGATCCTGCAGCTTCATGGGCGTGTGACAGGGGTCATGATACATATATCGCACACCCTGGACGCCCTGTATCTGCACGCCCTTTTCCAGCAGGTATTCGTGGATGTCGATCAGCCGGCAGCCAGGGAAGATCTTGTCGAATTCATAGCCCGCGAGCTGGTCATAGCAGGTGCCGCAGCTGACCACCACCGTCTTGATGTCCAGGTAGTTCAGCGTGTTCGCCATGCGGTGAAACAGCACCCGGTTGTCGGTGATGATTTTCTCCGCCTTGTCGGTCATGCCATTGCCGCGCTGCGGGTAGCCGCAGCACAGGTAGCCCGGCGGCAGCACTGTCTGCACGCCCGCATGCCATAGCATGGCCTGGGTCGCCAGGCCTACCTGCGAGAACAGGCGCTCCGAACCGCAGCCCGGGAAGTAGAACACCGCTTCGCTGTCGGCCGATGTGCCAGCGGGATTCCGGATGATGGGTACATAGCTCGGGTCTTCGATATCCAGCAGCTTGCGCGCCGTCTGCTTGGGCAGCCCGCCAGGCATCTTCTTGTTCACGAAGTGGATCACCTGCTCGCGTATCGGCGCCTTGCCGACAGTGGCGGGCGGGTGGTTCGCCTGCTTGCGGGTGGGAGCGGCCAGTACATCGTGCGCCAGGCGCTGGGCCTTGTAGCCCACCTCGATCATGGCAGTGCGGGTAGCCTTGATCACACGCGGATCCTTGGCGTTCAGGAAGAACATCGCCGCCGTCGTGCCGGGGTTGAAGGACTTCTTGCCCATGCGGCGCAGCAGGCTGCGCATCTCCATGGAGACATCCCCGAAGTCGATGTCGACCGGACAGGGGTTGAAGCACTTGTGGCAGATGGTGCAGTGGTCGCCCACGTCCTCGAACTCTTCCCAATGCTTCAGGCTCACGCCGCGCCGCGTCTGCTCCTCATAAAGAAAGGCTTCGATCAGCAGCGATGTCGCCAGGATCTTGTTGCGTGGAGAATAGAGCAGGTTGGCGCGCGGCACGTGGGTGGCGCATACGGGCTTGCACTTGCCGCAACGCAGGCAGTCCTTGATGGCGTTGGAGATCGAGCCGATTTCGCTGCGCTGCATGATGAGCGATTCGTGTCCGAGCAGATTGAAGCTGGGCGTCCATGCATTGCGCAGATCCGCGCTAGGCAACAGCTTGCCGGCGTTGAAGCGGCCATCGGGGTCGATGCGGCGCTTGTAGTCCTGGAAGGGGGCCAGCTCTTCCTCGGTCAGGAATTCATACTTGGTCAGGCCTATGCCGTGCTCGCCAGAGATGACGCCATCGAGGTTGCGGGCGATCTGCATGATGCGGGCGACGGCCTCATTGGCCTCGCGCAGCATCTCGTAGTCGTCGGAATTGACCGGAATATTGGTATGCACATTGCCGTCGCCTGCGTGCATGTGCAGGGCGACGAACACGCGGCTCTTGAGCACGCGGTCGTGTAGGGCCTGGATCTGCGCAAGAATGGCGGCATTGTCCGCGCCGGCGAAGCAGCGTTCCATGGTGCTTCGAACTTCTGTTTTCCAGGAAATGCGGATGGTGTGGTCCTGCAGCGCCTCGCACACGGTCGCGTCATGCTGCAGCGCAAGCCGCTGCTGCAGGGCGGGAAGAATGCCCTCCAGGCCCAGGTCCCTCAGCGTGTCCATGGACTGCGCCAGCGGCATGTCCAGATGTTCCAGCAGCCATTGCCAGCGCGCGCGCACCAGCTTGATATGATCGAGCGCATCCTGGCGCCGCTCGGCCAGTATCTCTTCGCGGGTATGCTCGGCGTCCTCGTGATCCTCGACCTTGCCGATAGGCAGATCGCCGTTCAGGAAGATTTCCAGCTCGTCCAGGAAACGCAGTTTATTGCGTGTGGACAGTTCGATGTTGATGCGCTCGATGGCATCTGTGTATTCGCCCATGCGATTGAGCGGGATCACGACATCTTCGTTGATCTTGAAGGCATTGGTGTGCCGTGCGATCGCGGCAGTGCGGGAGCGGTCCAGCCAGAATTTCTTGCGCGCCTCGGCGCTGACCGCCACGAAACCTTCGCCATGGCGCGAATTGGCGATGCGCACCACCTCGCTGGCCGCCAGGGCGACGGCGTCCGCATCATCGCCGACGATGTCGCCTATCAGCACCATCTTGGGCAGGCCGCCCCGCTTGCTCTTGGTCGCGTAGCCCACGGCGCGCAGGTAGCGTTCGTCCAGGTGCTCCAGGCCGGCCAGAATGGCGCCGCGCTCGCGGCCCTCGCCGTCAAGATAGTTCTTGACCTCGACGATGGAGGGCACGGCGTTGCGCGCCTGTCCGAAAAACTCCATACAGACCGTGCGGGTGTGGGATGGCATGCGATGCAGCACCCAGCGGGCTGCGGTGATCAGCCCGTCGCAGCCTTCCTTCTGCACGCCTGGCAGGCCGGCCAGGAACTTGTCGGTGACATCCTTGCCCAGGCCCACCTTGCGGAAGGCCGAGCCGGGAATGGTCAGGATTTCGGTGCGCAGTACAGCGGCGCCGGGCAGAGCCTTGCCATCGGACCATTTCAGTTCGAAACGGGCTTCCTGCGCGTCGTGGATCTTGCCCATGTTGTGATCCAGGCGCGTGACATCGAGCCAGTTGCCTTCCGGATCCACCATGCGCCACCAGGCGAGGTTGTCCAGGGCGGTGCCCCAGAGCACGGCTTTCTTGCCGCCGGCATTCATGGCGACGTTGCCGCCCACACAGGAAGCATCGGCCGATGTCGGATCGACGGCGAAGACGAACCCGGCCGCTTCGGCGGCTTCAGCCACGCGGCGAGTGACGACGCCTGCGCCGGTGAGGATGGTCCGCACGGGCTGCGCCACGCCAGGCAGGCTGGTTTCTTCCACAGCGCCGATGGCGTCCAGTTTTTCAGTATTGATGACCACGGAACGCGGAGACAAGGGGATGGCGCCGCCGGTATAGCCCGTGCCGCCTCCGCGCGGGATAATGGTCAGGCCCAGCTCGATACAGGCGCGCACCAGCGCAGCCATTTCATTTTCATGGTCGGGCGTCAGCACCACGAAGGGGTATTCCACCCGCCAGTCAGTCGCGTCCGTGACATGCGAAACGCGGGACAGCCCATCGAACTTGATGTTGTCCTTGCGCGTGATGTGTGACAGCAGCCTGACCGCCTTCTTGCGCAGTTCGCCTGTCTGGATGAAGTCCTGCTCGAACTCGGCCACGGCGCTGCGCGCAGCGGCCAGCAGGCGGGCGACCTTCTGGTCGCGTTCGTTGACGCTGGCATCGCGCCGCTGGTCGATGGCGTTGAGTCTGTGCTCCAGCGCGTGCGTAAGTTCATGGCGCCGCTTGGGGTTCTCAAGCAGATCGTCAAACAGATAGGGATTGCGCCGCACGACCCATATATCGCCGAGCACCTCGAACAGCATGCGGGCCGAGCGGCCGGTGCGCCGCTCGCTGCGTAGTTCGGACAGCAGTTGCCAGGCGTCATCGCCCAGCAGCCTACAGACGATCTCGCGGTCGGAGTAGGAGGTGTAGTTATAGGGAATTTCGCGAAGGCGGGGGGCGGTGTTGGCCGCCTGGGTGGCAAGCAGATGACTGGCTAGGGGGGCGTTCATGACCGGAAAGAAAAGAGGGCCCTTAAAGACATAGTGTAAGGGAAAACACCAAATTTAATCCAGGATGGCCCCTTCTGCGGTTCTGGCGGCGGCCCCTGGCGGTCTGTCCGCAGCCTCTTGCTGCGGCTCCAGGGCGTGGCCAGCGCCTCACGCCGCCCGACGGGCCGGCGGCCATGGCAGGCCGCCAGAACCGGATCTAGTGAAGGATTTTCTGCAGAAAATCGCGCGCCCGCTCCGATTTCGGCGCGCTGAAGAAGGCCTCGGTGCTGTCGGTCTCCACGATGGCGCCCGCATCCATGAAAACCACTTTGTCGGCCACCTTGCGCGCGAAACCCATTTCATGGGTGACGCACAGCATGGTCATGCCTTCCTGGGCCAGCTCGATCATGACCGCCAGCACTTCATTGATCATTTCAGGATCGAGGGCTGAAGTGGGCTCGTCGAACAGCATGGCCTCGGGATCCATGCACAGAGAGCGGGCGATGGCCACGCGCTGCTGCTGTCCGCCCGAAAGCTGGCTGGGATATTTGTGTGCGTGCGCCTTCAGGCCGACGCGCTCGAGCAGTGCCAGGCCTTTTTCCCTGGATTGCTCCGCTGCGCGGCCCAGCACTTTCTCCTGCGCAATGGTCAGGTTCTGCAGCACGGAAAGGTGCGGAAAAAGCTCGAAATGCTGGAATACCATGCCTATGCGCTTGCGAAGATCTGGCAGGCGCATGCCGGCGCTTATGGACTGGCCCTTGTACAGGATGTCGCCCTGCTGAAAATCCTCCAGCCCATTGATCAGCTTGATCAGGGTGGACTTGCCCGAGCCGGATGGGCCGCAGAACACCACGACCTCGCCCTGGGCGACCGAGACGCTGCAGTCTTGCAGCGCCTGGAACTTGCCATACCATTTCGAAACATTCTTTAGTTCAATCATGTTGTGTCCTGTGCTGAAGCATTTTGACGAGCATGCTCAATATGGAGCAGATCGCCCAGTAGACCAGGCCCGCGAACAGCAGCATCTGGATCAGCGTGCCGTCGCGTTCGCCTATGCTGACGGCGTTGCGGAAAAAATCGCCCAATGCAATCACATACACCAGCGATGTGTCCTGGAAGATCACGATGCACTGGGTGAGCATGACGGGCAGCATGGCTTTGAAGGCCTGCGGCAGGATGATGTACCGCATGGTCTGAAACGGCGTCATGCCCAGCGCCTGCGCGGCGTGGAACTGGCCGCGCGACAGGCCGATAATCCCCGCGCGGATGATCTCGGCAAAGAAGGCAGCCTCGAGCATGGAGAACGCGACCATGGCGGAAACCAGGCGGATGTCGATGCTGGGAGACAGGTCGAAGACTGCTTTCAGGACCTGCGGGACGATCAGGAAGAACCACAGCAGCAGCATCACCAGGGGGATGGATCGGAACAGTGATACATAGGCCCGGGAAAAGGCATTGAGCGCCTTGATTCTCGATACCCCGAAAACCGCCAGTACCGTGCCCAGGGCGATGCCGCATGCGATGGCCACCAGCGTCACCTTCAGGGTAATCCAGGCGCCGGCAGCCAGAATCTGCCGGGAATCCAGCAGCGAACCCAAATCGAATTCGAGCATATCAGTTCCCCATCAGCCCGGGCAGGGCGCTGCGTTTCCGTATCCATCCCATGAAGCGGATGATCAGGAAGTTCATCAATATGTAGGCCAGTGTCACGAGTATGAAAGACTCATAGGGCTGGGCCGTGTAGTCCACAAGCTGACGCGCCTGGCCGCTCAGCTCGAGCAGGCCGATGGTCGAGGCCACCGCGGAGTTCTTGGAAATGATGAGAAATTCAGAGGTGAGCGGCGGCAGGATGCGCCGGAATACCTGCGGCAGGATGACATGCCGGTATGTCTGCGCCAGCGTGAATCCCATGGCCAGCCCGGCATTGCGCTGCCCTCGCGGAAGCGCCTGGATGCCGGCACGCAGCTGCTCGCAAATGCGCGAGCCCGTATAGATGCCGAGCGCGAAGACCGAGGTGATGAAAAACTGCAGGCCCGGTTCCACGCTCTTGATCCAGTCTCCCAGTGAGGTCGGCAGCAGCTCGGGCACGACAAAGTACCAGATGAAAAACTGCACGATCAGGGGTATGTTGCGGAAGATCGAAACATAGGCTGTTCCCGCTGCGCGCGGGGCGCGGCCCGGAAGCGTGCGCAGGATGCCGAAGAATGTGCCCGCGGCCAGCGCCAGTATCCAGGCGCAGACAGTCAGTGAAAACGTGATCCCGAAGCCGTGAATGATCCAGCCCAGGTAGGTAGCGTCTTCGCCGGTGGCCACCGGCTGCAGGAGCACTTCCCAATTCCAGTTGTAATTCATGGGTCGTCCGTAAGTGAAGATGGGACGTTGGCCCCGGCATGGCCGGGGCGTCGGTATGAGGCGCGAAGCGCAGGCTTATGCCGGCGAGACCTTGTCGTTGGGCTGGGCAAACAGCGCTTTCATGGCATCGGACATGGGGAAGTCCAGATTCAGCTGCTTGGGTGGAATCGGGCTCATGAACCACTTGCGATAGATTTCCTCGCCCTTGCCCGATGTCTGCGTCTGTGCGATGACCTGGTCAAGCAAGGCCTTCATCTGCGCATCGCCCTTGCGCACCATGCAGCCGTATACCTCATACGATTGCGGCGTGCCGGTAATGACATAATCCTTGGGCTTGCGTGTCTTGGCGCGTTCGCCCGCCAGCAGCGCATCGTCCATCATCATTGCCTTGGCGCGGCCCGTGGACAGCGTCAGGAAGGATTCGGCATGATCCTTGGCGCTGATGATACGCATGTCCAGCTTCTTCTCGACATTGAGCCTGCGCAGGAGAATCTCGGAGGTTGTCCCGGCGCCAACCACCACTGTCTTTTCCGCAAGATCGCCGAAGTCCTTGATGCCGGAATCCGCCTTCGTGAGCAGGCGGGTGCCGATGACGAAAAGGCTGTTGCTGAAATCCACCTGCTTCTCGCGCGATTCATTGTGCGTGGTCGTGGTGCATTCGAAGTCTATCGTCCCGTTCTGGAGCAGCGAGATCCGGTTCTGCGATGTGATGGGCAGCATGCGAACCTTCAGGTCCGGCAGCTGGAGTTCGCTCTTGATGTGATCCAGGATCAGGTTCGTGTAGTCGATGGAGTAGCCGATGGGATGCTTGGCATCGTCATAGTAGGAAAACGGGATAGAGGCTTCACGGTAGCCAACGACAACCACGCCTTCTTCCTTGATTTTCTTGAGCGTACCGTCCAGGTCCGCCGCCGATGCGGCTGACGATGCTGCCAGGATGCCTGCTGCTGCCAGCGCAGCGCGCAGGAGCCGGTTGCCCGTTCCGAGTGTAGTAATCATCATGTCTCCAGAGTAGTATTGCGGCGCGGCGCTCAGTCCTTGCCGACCAGGGTGGTCACGTCGATGATGTACATCTGACGTTCGTGTTCGTGCACCGAATCGATGCACACCAGGTTGCCGTCCCGGCTCCAGCGGGGATGCAGATCGCAGCGGTTTTCCTTGCGAAGCTTGGGATCGGTATAAAAGCTGCCCAGATCGTGGCGCACGTTGTTGTCGCAATCGAACATCATCAGGATGCGCTCATTGGTGACCGGGTCGGGATAGGTGTCCGTGAGCAGCCAGCGCTTGTTCACGGGCGAGAATGTCATGTGGCCGTTCTCGGTGAGGATGCCGTCGCCGATCACACGCGCTGTCGCCGTGTCGTCGTCGGTGTACAGGTGGTAATGGATGCTGCCCCTGTGCGGCCCCCAGACAATAATGTGTCTGTCGTCCTTCCACAGCGGATGCGAAATCTGGTATTCCGATTTCTCGTAGTCGTAGGTGCCCACGGCATTCGGGTCAAAGTCGTCGGCCAGCTGAGGAAGAGGATGATCGGAGCATTCCAGCAAACGCATGTTTCCGCCATCCGGGTCCATCGTGATCAGCCGGTGCAGGAAGCAGGTTTCGTCCTCGACGCGCTCGGTCCATCGATGCAGGAACAGGATGCGGTTCGATGATGGGTTTATTTCGATGTGGCTGACCCAGTGAATCGCCTTGTCCATTGAGGCGCGATGGTGGAAATTCTTCAGGCCCTCATAGCTGACCAGCAGCGTGGTGGCGCCGGTTTTCAGGTCGATGCGATGGATGCCGTCGTCCGCGGGACAGAGCGGCATGTCCTTGCGTTTGCCGCCCGGCTCGCTGTAGCCGATGGTTTCGTGCGTGATATACAGGCGGCTGTAGTCGACTGTGACGGCATATTGGCTGTTGGGCGCCGCGACGTAGATGGGGGTGTCCAGATAGCGTGTCTGGCCGCTGGCCACATCGTGAATGGCAGAGCCGAAGCCAGGATAGATGCCATTCGCGCTCTCTCTGCGAACGTTGTAGATGAATTGCAGGCCTTCCTCGCCATCGAGCCATTGCAGCTGGCAGCCCATCTGCCAGTTCCAGGCCGTGGTCGTGCCGCAGCTATGGAAACGGTCGCCGTCGCGCAGATCGAAGAATCCCACCTCCGCCACAAGTTCGGGGGTCAGGTTCGCGTCCATCATTTCGACGCGATTGGCCAGCATATAGCGGTCACTCTTGTCCCAGACGGTCTTGTCGTAATAGCCGAAAAAGTGATGCTTGCCGTCATGGCCGACGCGGCGGACGGGATAGGGGCGGTGCTCTGTGCTGGAACGTACGTTGGTCATGGATGCTGTGTCTGGCGTGGATCCGCAATAGCGGATGCGATATGGAAAAGAATGAACCACAGGGCTTGCGCCATGGCTGGTTCAACAGCCGGTGCGGCGATTGTCATGCAGGCGGCCGGTGTTGTCTGTGGACGGTGTCCGCCTGGGCCGCCTCGCCTTGGACTGTGCGGATTGCGCGACCGAGCCCCGGAGGCGGAACATGCATGGATCAGCGATGTGGAAGTGATTATAGAAACCGCATCCAATGCAAGATAATTCTTTTTTAGGCGATACCTATTCAATATTGATATACTTTGGGTAGCCGCCATCTTGACTGCAATTGCCCATGAGGGCAGTCAGGCTCCCTCTGCGCAGGGGGCCGAAGTCATCGACACAGCCTATATGCCTCGTCCCCTCAATTTCCAGCAGATTCAGGCCTTCAAGACCGTCATGGAGACGGGCACCACGACCAAGGCCGCCCAGGCGCTCAATACGACGCAGCCGTCCATCAGCCGCAGGCTTTCCGAATTGCAGAATGCCACCGGCCTGCAGCTATTCGACCTGTACAACGGGCGTCTGCGCCCCACGCGGGAAGGGCGCAGGCTGTATCAGTCGGTCCGCCAGCATTTCGACGGGCTGGAAAAAATCGAAACCGCGGTCGATATCCTGCGCCGCTCGGGTACAGGGGTATTGCGCATAGGCAGTACGCCGACCCTCGCGGCGGGCCTGTTGCCGGATATTGTCAGCCAGTTCATGCGTATGTACCCGGGGGTCTATATCAACCTGCAGACGCTGGGCACGCCGCAGCTGACCGAATATCTGCGCCAGGACCTGATAGATTTTGTGCTGACCACCGGCTCGATAGAGCACAACGACATCGTGTCGTCCGTACTCATGCGTGAAAGCGCCGTGTGCGTGATGCCGCGCGAGCATCCGCTCGCCAATGCCGAGTACGTGAGCCTGGACAGCCTGCACACGCACAAGCTCATTCTGCTCAACGATACGGACGACATCATCATTGCCATGCGCGCGCAGCTGCGTGACCGCAAGTATCCTGATGACATCGTGGTGGAGACAAATTCGTCCATTACCATCTGTTCGCTGGTTGCGGCTGGAGCGGGCGTGGGCGTGGTCAACCCATTTGTGGCCAACAGCTTTGCGGACAGGCTGGTGATCAAGCCGCTGATGCCGCGCATCGGAATGGAGGTCACGCTCGCAAGGTCGGTGACGCTGGCGCCGTCGATGCTGACCAACCGTTTTATCGAACTGCTTCAGGCTGGCGTGGCCCGCCGCCCGGGCGTGCTTACATCGGTGGAAGCTTCCCCGGAAACAGCCACAGCAGCGCGGCGGTCATGATGAAATAGCGCAGGAATTTCCCTATCGCGATATACAGCATGCTGCGCCAGAAGGGCATGCGCAGCCAGCCGGCAACCGCGCAGAGCGGGTCGCCGACCACAGGCAGCCAGGAAAACAGCAGGGCGGGCGGTCCAAGGCGATGCAGCCAGTAGGTGACGTAGTCATGCCAGCGCCCGCCTGCCTTGCTGCGCGGCTGGTAGGGGTGTTTTTCGCGCCAGCGCTCGTAGGCCTTTTCCGCGCCCAGGCCCATGAAGTAGCTGATCGAGGCGCCCACGGTATTGCCGGCGGTCGCCACCAGCACGGCTGGCCAGAACATGTCGGGCGCCACCTTCACATAGGCGAATACGGCGGGCTCCGAACCCAGCGGAAGCAATGTTGCCGATACCAGGCTGACAATGAAAATCGCGCTCAGGCCGATTTCCGGCAGAGCCAGGGCCGAGAGCAGCCAGTGTATAGTGGTGTGCAGCCATGCTTCCATAGCGCGCAAGTGTAATGGTATTCTGTCACGCCCGTTCTTTTTTTCGCCCGCCTTTATCTCAGCCTTTTCATGTCCACCGACTACCTCAAGCGCATACTGACCTCCAAGGTGTATGACGTCGCCCACGAAACACCCCTCGAACTCGCTCCCCAGGTTTCCGCCCGCACCGGCAACAATATTCTGCTAAAGCGTGAAGACACCCAGCCCGTCTTCAGCTTCAAGCTGCGCGGCGCCTATAACAAGATGGCGAATCTTTCGCCGGCCGAGCTCAAGCGGGGGGTCATCGCGGCCTCTGCCGGAAACCATGCGCAGGGCGTAGCCATGTCGGCCAGGCGTCTGGGCTGCAGGGCGGTCATCGTCATGCCGGTCACCACGCCTCAGGTCAAGATCGATGCCGTGCGAGGCTTTGGCGGCGAGATCGTGCTGTTCGGCGACAGTTTTTCCGATTCCGCCGAGCACGCGCGCGAGCTCGAGAAAAAGGAAAAACTCACTTTCGTGCATCCCTTCGACGACCCCGACGTCATTGCCGGTCAAGGCACCATAGGCATGGAGATCCTGCGGCAGCACCCGGGCCCTATTGATGCAATCTTTGCGGCTATCGGCGGCGGCGGCCTCATTGCCGGTGTTGCCGCCTACGTCAAGCAGCTGCGGCCTGAAATCAAGGTCATCGGCGTTCAGACCGAGGATTCGGACGCCATGGCGCGAAGCATCAAGGCCGGGCGGCGCGTGACGCTCAATGATGTCGGCCTGTTTTCGGACGGTACCGCCGTCAAGCAGGTGGGGCTGGAAACCTTCCGTCTGGCGCGCGAGTATGTGGATGACTATGTGCGCGTCGACACTGATGCAATCTGCGCCGCGATCAAGGACGTCTTCCAGGACACGCGCAGCGTGCTGGAGCCGGCTGGCGCGCTGGCGCTGGCTGGGGCGAAGCGCTACGCGGCGGACAACAAGTGGAAAGGCAAGAATCTGGTTGTCATTGCCTGTGGCGCCAACATGAATTTCGACCGGCTGCGGTTCGTGGCCGACCGCGCCGATGTCGGCGAGGCGCGCGAGGCGGTGTTCGCGCTTACCATTCCCGAGCAGCGCGGCAGCTTCCTGCGGCTGTGCGAAGCCGTGGGCAATCGCAGTGTGACCGAGTTCAATTACCGCATTTCCGATCCCCAGACCGCTCACGTATTTGTCGGGCTGCAGATCAACTCTGTCGCCGAGCAGGAGCGCCTGGCGGCCAGCTTCCGCAAGAAGGGCTTTCCCACGCTTGACCTGTCAGGCAACGAAATGGCGAAAACCCATCTGCGCTACATGGTGGGCGGGCGTTCGGCGTTGGCCGAGCATGAAATGCTGTTCCGGTTTGAGTTCCCCGAAAGGCCGGGAGCGCTCACCAAGTTCCTGGGCGCCATGAGCCCGGATTGGAACATCAGCCTTTTCCACTATCGCAACCAGGGCGACGACTACGGACGTATTCTCGTCGGGATCCAAGTGCCTCCTGCGGACAAGAAAGCCTTCAAGGCCTTCCTGGACGGGCTGGGCTACCCCTACTGGAACGAAACCGAGAACCCTGCCTACAGGCTGTTTCTCTGAGCCCTAGCGGTCCAGCAGTGCGCGCAGGGGCGCCAGGCTGTCGCGCAGCTGCCTGAAGGCCGCTTCGCGCTGCATGTCCAGCTGTTGCGCCTGGGCCAATGGTATTTCCGTGAACCTCAGGCTGTCGCCGGGCATGCTCTGGGCCACGAGCGGCAGATCCACGGATGCGAGATGCCCTATCTTGGCGTAACCGCCGGTCGTCTGCCGGTCGGCCATCAGGATGATGGGCTGGCCGTCAGCGGGCACCTGCACGCTGCCGAATGTCGCAGCTTCCGACAGCAGCTGGACGGGCTTGGCCAGCGTGAGCAGCGGTCCGCGCAGGCGATAGCCCATGCGGTCCGAGTCGGGGCTGACGCGGAACGGCTCCGAAAAGAGGGTGGCCAGCGCCTGCGCGGTGAAAAGAGGAGCATGTGCGCCTGCGATCATGCGCAGCGCCGTGCGCGGCTGGGCAGCCAGGGCGCGCGGAAGATAGATGCGCATATCCCACAGTCCGCTTTCCAGCTCATCCAGGCCATGGGCTGGCAAGGTCTTGTTCAGGCGCAGCACGTCGCCTTTGCGCAGCGCCCGTCCCTCGATGCCGCCCAGGCCTGCCCGCAGATAAGTGCTCCTGCTGCCCAGCACGGGCGCCAGCGAAAGTCCGCCATGCCATGCGAGGTAGGCGCGCAGCCCCGCTTCGCGCTGGCCGAAGGCCAGCATGTCCCCCTGCCGCACCACCAGGGGACGGTTGTTGGCGATGGCCTGGCCATTGAGGGTGGGGGAGAGCCGCGCGCCAGTGATCGCGATGCAGGCCGGCGCATCAAAGCGCAGTGTGGGGCCGCCGAATGTGATTTCCAGCGTGGCTTCATTTTCGTCGTTGCCCACAAGCAGGTTGGCCAGGCGATGGGCGCGGCTGTCCATGGCGCCGCCCACGGGAACCCCCAGATGCTGCAATCCGTATCGCCCGAGATCCTGGATGGTGGACAGCGGGCCGGGTTTTATCACGACGAGACTCATTGCCGCCCCCGTTTCATCGATTCATACTCGGAAGCTGAGATAGGCACGAAACGCACGCTGTCGCCCGGCGCCAGCAGGGTAGCCGGGTCGCGGGCGGGGTCGAACAGCACGACAGGCGTGGCGCCGAGTATGTGCCAGCCGCCGGGCGAAGCATTGGGGTAGATCATGGTCTGGCGATTGGCAATGGCCACCGATCCCGCCGGCAGCAGCGTGCGGGGCGTTTCGCGGCGCCCGACCGACAGCGCCGCGTCATGTATGCCGATATAAGGGGCGCCTGGCGCGAATCCAAGCATGAAGACATAGGCGGGCGTGCCGCTGTGAAGCCCGATGACTTCCTCTGGCGCCAGCCCGCAGTGTCTGGCCACCTCGGCCAGGTCCGGACCATGCTCGCCGCCGTAGCAGACCGGAATCTCCACCAGCCGCGACCTGGCGCCAGCCTTCGTGCCGCCGGACAGCCCGGCCAGCACTGACTCGACCTGTATCGGCAGGTTTCTGTGGCTGGACATGTCGCCGAACAGGCGCGGATCATAATGCACCGCCACCGCGTCAAAGGTCGGCACAATATCGGTGATGCCGGAAATGCCGGCCGCGCGCAGGGCTGTCGCGACAAGGGCGCAGCGCCGCCCCGTTTCGACGTCCATGCCGTCGCCCAGCTGAATCATGAGACAGCGGTCGCCCTGAGGGGCGATGGTCCATCGCGACGGTGCTGCTTTGGTTTTGCCAGGCATGCTATGGCTCCCTGCGGTTGCGCCTCCGGAGGCATCCCCGCGAGGGCGGCCCACCCAGAGGGGCCCGCGGGTCGACCGTTATTTTATGGCTTTATCGGTGATGCTTGCTTTTCCGCGCCGCCTTGGCGGCCTGCGCCGTGCGGCGGCGGGCGGATGGCGTTTCCTCAATCGGTGCTGACCACGCGAGATGGCGGGAAAACCAGCGAGAACAGGCTGCCCGCGCCAAAGCGGCTCTGTATCCGCAGTTCGGCATTATGGCGCATGGCTACGTGCTTGGTGATGGCAAGGCCCAGCCCAGTGCCGCCGGTGGCGCGGGAGCGGCCGCGGTCAACCCTGTAGAAGCGTTCGGTCAGGCGCGGGATATCCTGGCTGGCGATGCCTATGCCGGTATCCTGCACGGAATAGCACGCATGGCCGTCCTCCGTGAGATACCAGCTGACGGTAATGGTGCCATCCTTGGGCGTATAGCGTATGGCGTTGGTGATCAGATTGGAGACGGCCGAGGTCAGCTCGGTGGCGCTGCCCGAGATACAGAGATCGTCGGCAATATGTTCGACGAATACATGCTGGTCGTTGGAAAGCACCCGGCCCTGCTGCAGTGCGGTGTGAATGACCTCGCTCACGCGCACCGGCTCGCCCTGCGCACCGGGCGAGGATTCCAGCGTGGAGAGGGTGAGCAGGTCGGCCACGATGGCCTGCATGCGCTGGGCCTGTTCCAGCATCAGCGCGTGATAGCGATGTTTCTGCTCATCGCTCAGCGATGCCGGCGGCATGTCGCGCAGTGTTTCCAGGAAGCCCGACAGCACGGTAAGCGGCGTGCGCAGCTCGTGCGATACATTGGCCACGAAATCCTTGCGGGTGGTTTCCAGCTTCTCCACCTGTGTGACATCGCGTGTGGCGAGCAGGAACTGGCCCACGCCGTAGCGCGTCATCTGCAGAAGCAGGCTTTTGTCCTGGTCGTCGATGTTCAGATGCAGCAGCACGGGGCCGGGCCAGGCGTCCTGGCGGGCATAGCGGGCGAATTCGGGAACGCGCAGAATGTTCAGGATGCTGTGGCCGCGATCTTTGTCCAGGTTCAGGCCGATGTGCTCGCTGGCGGTCTGGTTGCACCATGTGAGATGCATGGACTCGTCCAGCGTGATCGCGCCGTCCGGCAGCGCTTCCGCTGCCAGCATGATGCTGTCCACATGGCGGTTCAGGCCATCGATTTCCTGCTTGTCCTTGCGCAGCTTGCGGTAGATGGGGGCGAGCACATCATCCCAGGGGCCGACCGATGGCGGGGGCGGCTGTTCTACGTCCTTGACCCATGCGGCAACCCGAGCAAGCTGCGCGCCATTGACCAGCACCATCAGCAGCAGGCCTGCAGCGAAAAGCGCCCATCCCCAGGCGGCGCCCAGCCATGCGCCCGCCAGCCACCCCAGCAATGCCCATATGCCGATCGATAATAAGGTTTTGCTCATATTGGGATGCGTTCCGGCGCGGGGAAGTTTGGCTGCCTGTATTGGCGGTTAGGGTGAACGGGTCAGGCCTGCGCGACCGGCCGGGATGTAAAGCGGTAGCCCGCGCCGCGCACAGTTTCAATGTGGTTTTCCAGACCGCCCGGCTCCAGCGCTTTGCGCAGTCGCCTGATATGGACGTCCACGGTGCGTTCTTCCACAAAGACATGGTCGCCCCAGACCTGATCCAGGAGCTGGGCGCGGGAAAATACGCGTTCCGTGTGCGTCATGAAAAAGTGTAGCAGGCGAAACTCCGTCGGGCCCAGCGACAATGCCTTGTCGTCGCCAGTGACCCGGTGGGTGGAGGGGTCCAGGCACAGCGCGCCGATCCGGATGACATCGTCGGTCAGCTGCGGCGCGCGCCGCCGCAGCACCGCCTTGATCCGGGCGATCAGCTCCTTGGGCGAAAACGGCTTGGTTATATAGTCGTCCGCACCCGCTTCCAGGCCGTCGACCTTGTCATGTTCGGCGCCTTTGGCCGTAAGCATGATGACTGGTACCTGCCGCGTGCGCTCGTCCGAGCGCAGTGTCCGGGCCAGCGTGATGCCGGACGCGCCGGGCAGCATCCAGTCGAGCAGAATCAGATCCGGAAGTTCGGCGCGTATCAGCGTCTGTGCCTGTTCGGCGTCAAATGCGCGCAACACCTTGTGGCCCGCGAAGGACAGGTTGACGGATATCAGCTCCTGGATGGCCGGTTCGTCTTCGACGACTAGGATGGTTGTGCTCATGGCAAGAGATAATAGTAGTTTTCCATAACCTGGATCATATGGCGCAAATATTTCAGGTTTGTGAAAACGGGCGGCCAGGACGCACCGGCTCCATCCCGGAGGCGCGTCCATAATGATGTACGATAGGCGTATCATGCAAAACACCCAGAATTCCTCTTCCCCCGCGACCGGGGGCGCCGGCGACGGAAGCAGCACGCATTTCGGCTTTTCGACCGTTTCCGAGCAAGAAAAGGCCGGCAAGGTGGCCGAGGTTTTCCATTCCGTGGCAGGCCGCTACGATCTCATGAACGATCTCATGTCCGCCGGCCTGCATCGCGTCTGGAAGGCCTTCACCATTGGCCGGGCCGATGTGCGTCCGGGCATGAAGGTGCTGGACATCGCCGGCGGCACGGGAGACCTTGCGCGCGCTTTTGCCAAGCGGGCCGGCCCATCGGGGCAAGTGTGGCTGACCGACATCAATGATTCCATGCTGCGCGTAGGGCGCGACCGGCTTGCGGACCGTGGCCTGTTGCCGCCCGTGGCGGTATGTGACGCTGAAAAGCTGCCGTTTCCCGCGGGCTACTTCGATCGTGTCAGCGTCGCCTTCGGCCTGCGCAACATGACGCACAAAGACAAGGCCCTGGCCGAAATGCGGCGCGTGCTCAAGCCGGGCGGAAAACTGCTGGTGCTTGAGTTCTCGCGGATAGCCAAGCCGCTGGCGCCTGCCTACGACTGGTACTCGTTCAATATCCTGCCCTGGCTTGGCCGGAAAGTGGCGGGGGATGAGGCCAGCTACCGCTACCTGGCCGAATCCATACGCATGCATCCGGACCAGGCTACGCTGGCTCGCATGCTCGAAGAGGCAGGCCTGTCGCGTGTGCGCTATTTCAACCTCAATGCCGGGTTGGTTGCCCTGCATGAAGGCGTATACCTGGGCTGAAGGGGCTGGCGCTTTCCTGCCGCATACAGGGCCCCGCCCCGCAGGCGAGGCCCTGGCTGTTTTATGCATGCAACGGTCGGAACTTACCGATATGCGTGCTGTCATACTTTATGCTAATGTTCAGCTTCCAGTAAGAAAACTGTCAACATATATGTGAGGCTGGCTTCGCGGCCTGCCTTGCCGATTTCAACAATATGGTCGTCGCGCGCCGTATGCGGCGACCCCAGGAGCAAAACATGACCCAACGAGGTTCCCGACTGCTTGCCATGCTGGTGCTGGCTGTCTCGGCCGGCGCCATGCTGTCCGCATCGTTCGATGCCGAGGCGCGCCGCATGGGCGGCGGCAAAAGCTTAGGCCGTCAGTCTTCCAATATTACCCAGCAGCGGCAGGCCGCCACCCCGCCCGCAGCCGCTCCGGGCGCCATGCAGCGCAGCGCAGCGCCCGCCGCCGGCGCTGCCGCTGCCGGAACCGCCGCCAAGAGCGGCATGTCCCGCTGGCTAGGGCCCATCGCCGGCATCGCCGCGGGCCTGGGCATTGCAGCTTTGCTCTCCAGCATGGGTCTTTCCGGCGCCTTCCTGGAATTCATGTCCAGCCTGATCCTCATCGGGCTTCTGGTATTTGGCGTCATGTTCCTGGTTCGCCGCCTGCGCGGCTCGGCCTCTCGTCCTGCCCTGCAGACGGGCAGCCCGGCGCCCATGCAGCGCCAGTCACAGCCGGGCTGGCAGCAGCCGGCAGGTTCGGCGCCGGCTGCGGCAGCCGCCCCGGCCGCGGCGTCAACCGCTGTGCCAGCCGCCCCGGTCGACAAGTCCTGGTTCGTACCCGCTGATTTCGACACAGCCGCTTTTCTGGCTAACGCCAAGGCTCGCTTTGTAGAAATTCAGGCGGTCTGGGACAGCGGCGATCTGGACAGGCTGCGCGAATTCATGACCGACGATCTGGTCGCAGAGGTCAAGCCCGAGATCCTGCAGCGGGCAGGCGGCAATGTTACCGAGGTCGTCCTGCTCAATGCGGAGCTGCTTGGCATCGAGGCCGTTTCGGGTGGCCACCTTGCCAGCGTGCGTTTCTCGGGCATGCTGCGCGAGGAAAAAGACGCGGAAGCGTTCCGCTTCGAAGAGGTCTGGAATCTCTACAAGGCCGATGGCGAAGGCTGGCTGCTCGCCGGCATCCAGCAGATTCCGCTCGATTACGCCAGCTAGGCGCAGCCTGCAGGCCGTGTCGGTGACCGGCCTGCGGCATCAGCCTGAGCGGAGCGGGCTGGCGGTGATCGAGACCCTGCCCATGCGTGCGGCGCCCTTTGGGGCGCCATTTTCATGGAGAAGCTGCAAACTCCGTGTCTCTTTGAGGCATTGGCGGGCTCTGTGGAGAGGGAATCTCTTCCTTTAGCGAGGAGCGCAGTCAAGTTTGGGGGTGCGAAGGCTGCAAAACCGTTAAACTTGAACTCTTGCCTGCCTAAGGGGCGATCACAATCAATCTGCCGGATAAGCGCCCGGCTTTGCCACGCTCGAAATGTTTTCCTTGCCCTTTTTCCCTGATCCTGCCGCGCTGTACCTCCGCCCGCTCAATGCCTTGCTGCGGCGCGAGGCATGGGCGCGCGAGCGCCTGGCCCGGCATACCGGCAAGTCGCTGCGCTTTCTGGCGGGGCCGGTGAAGGTCAGCCTGTCGATTCAATCCGAAGGGCTGCTCGGGCCCTGCGACCCGGCCATTGTTCCCGACGTGACGCTCACGCTTCCTGCGGATAAGTTGCCTGGGCTGCCTCAGGCCTTGCGCAGCCGCGATCCGGCCGACCTGGCTGATGTCTTGCATGTCGAAGGCGATGCGGGCCTTGCCCGCGTCGTGTCGGACATGGCGCGCGACCTGAGATGGGATCCCGAAGAAGACCTCGCTCGCCTGGTCGGGGACGTGGCCGCGGCCAGGCTGGCCGATGGCGGCCGGCGGGCGGCCCGTGGCATGCGCCAGGCAGCCTCCAGCGTCGCGGGCAATGTCGCTGAATATATTGCCGATGAGAGCGGCATGATGCTCTCGCGTCCCGCGTTCGAAGAATGGTCAGCACGCGTGTCCCGGTTGGGCGCGCGGCTCGACAGCCTCGAGGCGCGCGCGCGGGCCATCGAAGCGTCCGGCGGGCGGCAGCCCATGCGCAGAGGCTGAACCGGCCATGTTCACATTCTTCCGCCTGCTGCGCATCATCTTCGTCGCCTTGCGCTATCGCCTGGACGAGCTGGTGCTTTCCAGCATCAAGCACCCGATGGCTTCCGGCCTGCTGCGCATTGTGCGCTTTGGCCGCGCGCCCCGCACGCCGCGCGGGGTCAGGCTGAGACTGGCGCTCGAGTCGCTGGGCCCCATTTTCGTCAAGTTTGGCCAGGTGCTTTCGACCCGTCGGGATCTCATTCCTCTTGATGTCGCCATGGAGCTCGCCCTGTTGCAGGATCGCGTTCCGCCGTTTCCGTCGGACCAGGCCGCCGCATGCATCGAGGCGGCCCTGGGGGCATCGCCACATACGCTGTTCAAGCACTTCGAGGTCGATCCCGTGGCCTCAGCGTCGATTGCCCAGGTTCATTTTGCTGTGTTGCATGATGGGCGTGAGGTTGCGGTCAAAGTGCTGCGCCCGGGCATGCTCGGCATCATCGAGAAAGATCTGTCGCTGCTGGCCGTGCTGGCGGGGCTGGTGGAGCGGCTTGCGCCCGACGGGCGGCGCCTCAAGCCGCGCCAGGTGGTCGCCGAATTCGACAACTACCTGCATGACGAGCTGGATCTCATTCGCGAGGCGTCCAACTGCAGCCAGCTGCGCCGCAACTTTTCGGCGGAGAAGGGGCGCGACCACCTGCTGATCGTGCCCGAGGTCGTCTGGGAATATTGCGCCACCACGGTCTTTACCATGGAGCGCATGAGCGGCATTCCGATCAGCCAGATAGAACGCCTCAAGGCTGCCAATATCGATACGCATGAGCTGGGCCGAAAGGGGGTGGAGATTTTCTTCACCCAGGTATTCAGCGATGGCTTCTTTCACGCGGATATGCATCCGGGCAATATCTTTGTGTCCGACAGGCCTGAAACCCTGGGCCGCTATATTGCACTGGATTTCGGCATTGTCGGCTCCCTGTCCGAATTCGATAAAAACTATCTGGCGCAGAATTTCCTGGCGTTTTTCCGGCGCGACTACCACCGCGTCGCACAGCTTCACATTGAATCGGGATGGGTGCCGCCCACGACGCGCGAAGAAGAGCTCGAAGGGGCTGTTCGTGCTGTGTGCGAGCCCTATTTCGACCGGCCGCTGTCGGAAATTTCACTGGGGCAGGTGCTGCTGCGCCTGTTCCAGACTTCCCGGCGCTTCAATGTCGAGATCCAGCCCCAGCTGGTGCTGCTGCAGAAGACCTTGCTGAATGTGGAAGGAATGGGGCGCGAACTGGATCCAGGGCTGGATCTCTGGAAAACGGCCAAGCCCTATCTTGAGAAATGGATGCACGAGCGCGTAGGCCTGCCGGGCCTGCGCCGCTCGCTGGACAAAGAAGCGGCGCAATGGGCGCAGCTCATGCCCCAGCTGCCCCGGCTTGTGCATGCCCATCTCAGCCGTCCAGGCCTTGCGCCTGAGTTAAACTTGCAGCTGGAGCGCATGCGCCGCACCCAGGAGCATACAAACCGCGTACTGATGGCCTTGTGCGCAATCCTCGCCGTGGCGGTAGGGGTTGCGGTCTGGGCTCTGACGCGAACATGAGACAGGGGCTGCCGGGTTGCGGGTGGTATTGCGTACCCGGCACTGCCCCTGACATATCCTTGTCAAAAGGCCGTCTTAGAGTGCTGTGAGAACATGCGTGGCGGCAACCTTCGCCGGCCCGCCCAAGGCGGCGCCTTCAATACGAGAGAGATTCCCATGCTTTACCCTGAATTGTTCAAGTCCATGGAAGCCGTGCGCTGGAACATGGCCACCGATATCCCGTGGGATGACTTCGATGCGTCCAAGCTCAGTGACGACCAGGCCTACACCATCAAGATGAATGCCATCACGGAATGGTCGGCCTTGCCCGCCACCGAGATGTTTCTGCGGGATAACCGCAACGACAGCGATTTTTCCGCATTCATGTCTGTGTGGTTCTTCGAAGAGCAGAAGCACTCCCTGGTGCTGATGGAATACCTGCGGCGCTTCCGTCCCGAGCTTGTGCCTACAGAAGAAGAATTGCACAACGTGCGTTTCGAGTTCGACCCCGCGCCTGCGCTCGAAACGCTGATGCTGCATTTTTGCGGGGAGATCCGCCTGAACCACTGGTACCGCCGTGCGGCAGACTGGCATACCGAGCCGGTGATCAAGGCCATTTACCGGACGGTCTCGCAGGACGAGGCACGGCATGCCGGCGCCTACCTGCGTTACATGAAGCGCGCCCTGACGCTGCAGGGGCAGGCGATAAGCGAGCAGGCGCGTCTTGCATTTTCCAAGATCGGTGTGCTGATGTCTTCCGCACGGCGCGCGTCGCAGGCGCTGCACCCGACCAATCTGCATGTGAACAAGGAAATGTATCCGCAGGACACGGTGCAGTCGCGCCTGCCTTCTCCTGAATGGCTGGAGCACTGGCTGGACAACCAGATCTGCTTCGACAACGATTGGGAAGGCAAGGTCAGCGGGCGTATCCTGCACAACCTCTCGCTGCTGCTCGAGAGCACCTTCCACACGCCCCAGGACCTGAACCGCTATCGCAAACAGCTCATGAAGACCGTGGCGCCGCAATCGACGCTGGTATCGGCCTGAAGCTGGAGCAGCGCATCATGCCCGCCCGCTTTGAGTCGAAGATACTGTCACGCGACGATTGCGTTGCGGCGGCGCGTGCCGGTCGTCTCCCGCGCCCTCTGGTGTTCACCAATGGCGTGTTCGACATACTGCACCGCGGCCATGTCACCTATCTTGATGCTGCTGCTGCCTTGGGCGCCAGCCTGGTGGTGGCCCTGAACACGGACGCCTCGGTGCGCCGCCTGGGGAAGGGTGCGGATCGCCCTCTCAATGACGAGGCCGATCGCGCCGCGCTGATCGCGGCCCTGGGCTGTGTCGACATGGTGACCTTATTTGACGAGGACACGCCCCAGGCGCTGATCGAGGCCTTGAGGCCCGATATTATCGTCAAAGGCGGAGATTACGACATGGCCGCCCTGCCGGAAACGGCCAGCGTACTCAGCTGGGGGGGGCGGGCAGTGGCCATTCCATTCGAGCATGAGCGTTCGACGACCCGCTTGCTTCGCAAGATTCGCAGCAGCGAGCCATAGCTGGCGTCGCGGTTTATCGCACGGCGCTTTTTGCGCTCCCAGGGCCCACTGGCCCGGCTGACAGCAACTGGTTGAGCGCGACAATGTCTTCGCTGGCAAGAATGCCGCTGCTGGCCTTCAGGCGCAGGCTGCTCATCAGGGTGTCGTAGCGGGCGCGCGCAAGGCTGCGCTGGGTTTCATAGAGCTGTTGCTGGGCATTGAGCACGTCGATGTTGACCCGCACGCCCACCTGGTAGCCGGTCAGGTTGGCCTCCAGCGCTGCCCGGCTGGACTGTTCCGCAGCCCGCAGCACCTCGACCTGCGCCAGGCCGGACGTTACGCCGGAGAAATATCGCTGGGTATCCTGGACGGCCTGCCGCTTTGCGCTTTCGAGCTCATAGCGGGCTTGTTGCAGGCGCGAGGCCTGCTCGCGCACTTCGGAAGATATGCCGCCGCCTGCAAACAGAGGGATGGTGAGCCGCAGGCCTATGGAGCTGTCCAGCGAACGCGGGCCCGGGTCGCTATTGCTGGTATTGCTGTAGATGCCCCGGTTGGAGGCGCTGCCTGTCTGCGCCTCGAGCTGTAGCGATGGATAGTGCCCGCTCTTGGCGATGTCCATCTCTTTCTCGACAACCTTGGCGGCAAGATCGGCCCGTACGACGCCCAGATTTGCCTGGCTCGACTGCGTTGTCCACGCATCCAGCCGGTCTGGCTGGGGAGCGGGCAGGCGCGTATCGGGCTTGAGCTCGGCAAGCTCGCCGGGACGCTCGGCAATGATGCGCGCGAGCTCGTCTTCACTGACCTGAAGCACATTGCGCGCTTGCAGCTCGCTGGCCTTGACCAGATCCAGCCTTGCCTGGGCTTCATAGGTATCGGTAATTGTGGTGCTGCCTAGCTCAAAGCTTTGTCGGGCAGCCCGCAGCTGTGTCTGGATCGCGTCTTTCTCTGCCTGCAGGGCGCGTAAGGTGTCCTGCGCCGCCAGCACATCGAAATATGCCTGCGAGACACGCAGGATAAGATCCTGGTACGCGGACGCCTGGGCAACGTCGGCGGCGCCGGCAAGGTATTGCGATTGCTTGTAGGCGTCCCAGGCTCCAATGTCTATGATGGGTTGGGTCAGCGTCAGCGCCCAGAGCGCGCTGCGGTCGCGGCTGCTGTCGCCCAGGTTTGAGGCGCGGCGCGTATCGTACATGCCGGCCCCGGCCTCCGCGGTAACGTAAGGAAGCAGCCTGGCACGCGCCTGCGGCACCAGTTCCTGGTCCGCATTGCGGCTGTAGCGGGCCGCGGCGTAGATAGGGTCGCGCTGCAGCGCCTTTTCCCATACCTGGAGCAGGTCTTGCGCATGGGCGGGGAGTACGCCCGCGGCAAGCAGGAATGCCGGCAAAGTGCGGGACCACCCCCTTCTGGCCATGGAGTCAGAACTTGAAGTGTGAGACTGCTACGCCGCGAAGAGGCTTGATGACCGTGTCAAAAAGGCTGGTGGTCTCGAAGCTCGCGGCGCTGGTGCGGGTAATGCGGCAAGCTGTCATGACCGGGTTCTGGCCCACGACCACGACCAGGCGACCGCCGATGCAAAGCTGGTATTTGAGTGCGTCGGGCACCGTAGGCACGGAGCCGGTTACGAGGATGGCATCGAATTCGGCGGTACCCCATCCTGCATGGGCGTCGCCCACTTCGACCGATACATTGGCGACCTGGTCGCGCTGCAGGTTTTCCTGGGCGAAGGCGGCCAGCTTGCTGTCGACCTCGATGCTGGTTACCTGTTGGGCCAGGCGGGCGAGCAAGGCAGCCTGGTAGCCCGAGCCGGTGCCGATCTCAAGCACGCAGTCTGTGGGCTTGAGCTGCAGTTCCTGCGCCAGGCGGGCTTCCACCTTGGGCGAAAGCATGACCTCGCGGGTGTCGACGGCGTTTATCACCAGCGGCAGCTCAATATCGGAAAAGGCGAGGCCCTTCATGGGAGCGGGCACATAGCGTTCACGCCGGACGTCGAACAGGGCCTGCAGGACGCGGGTATCGAGCACTTCCCAGGGGCGGATCTGCTGCTCGACCATGTTGAATCGAGCCTGCTCGATTTCGGAAAGCGCGGTGACGTTCATGGTTTCTACAAAATACAGAGGTAATAGAGTAATGGCGGCGCTTGCGGGGCCGGATGCGCCATCCGTCCGCCGGAGGCGCGCCGCGGGCGCAAGAGCCTGATCTTATGGCGACTACTATAGCTTATTTGTACTGAATATGCCTTGAGATATGGCAGAAATCGCGCGCCTTATCGAGGCTTCGGGCTATTTGGGCACAGGCCACCAGGGGTGGAAATGCTGTACCGGGCCGTGGCCACTTCCGACCTGCAGCTCGCCCGAGCGGGCAATGGCCCTGACCAGATAGTCTTTTGCGAGCCGGGCGGCCTCAGGCACGTCTTGTGTGCGCGGGAGCAGGGCTGCCAGCGCAGCGGACAGCGTGCAGCCTGTGCCGTGGGTATTGGGCGTCTCGATACGCTGTCCGGGCAGCTCTATGAGCCTGTCCCCGTCGTGCAGCACGTCCACTGTATCGTTGCCGGGCAGGTGGCCGCCCTTGAGAAATACCCAGCGTTCGCCGTCGTCATTGAGCAGGCGACGCAGCCTTTCGGCCATGCGGCGCATTTCCTTGAGCGTGTCAGCGGGTGTTGCGCCCAGCAGCACGCCTGCCTCTGGAAGATTGGGCGTGATCATGGTGGACAGCGGGATAAGGCTTTCGCGCAGCTCGTCCACGGCGGCGCGCTCAAGCAGATGATCGCCGCTCTTGGCCACCATGACAGGATCGAGGACGATATGGGCGGGGCGCCAGTGCGCAAGGCGCTCGGCAACGGCGCGTGTGACGCTCTTCTGGCCCAGCATGCCGATTTTCACGGCGTCGATGCGCACGTCTTCGAACAGGGTGTCGATCTGTTGTGCGACAAACTCGGCAGGCACAGGGGCGATACCCGTCACGCCGCGCGTGTTCTGGGCAGTCAGCGCGGCAATGACCGCAGTGCCATAGGCGCCAAGCGCGCTCATGGCCTTGATGTCGGCCAGCACGCCGGCGCCGCCCGACGGGTCTACTCCGGCAATGGTGAGAGTATTGGGGATCATGGTGTTACCGCGATTCTGTTTTGTGATATCTGTCGGAAACATGGCGCAAGCGGTACTGCGGGCGCCATGCCTTGGATGTCTGCGTCCGGGGCCATTGTATGCTGTGTGGCGTCGCCGCGGGCGACTATGGTGCGCCAGGGATCTGCAGCCCTCAGGGGCCGGCGCGCCGCGCCTGCTCCAGATAGCGGCAGAGGGTTTCGGCGGCGTCCACCAGCCGCGGCCCGGGCCGGAACAGCTCATCGGGGTCTATGCCGTATACCTGGCCCTGGCTGGCTGCCGCCAGGCCCGCGCGCTCCCAGCGCTCGCGCAGGCGCGCGATATCGGCGGCCGATGTGTAGGGCGCGATAATGACGTCGGGCTGGCGCAACAGCACGCTTTCGGCGCTGGCCTGGGCTGCCGGTGCGGCGATGTCCGCGAAGATGTTGATCCCGCCGCAGGCTTTCAGCGCATCGTTGATGGCCGGATCACGGGCCACGACATACAGGGGCGGGCTGCTGATCTCGATGAACACCGTGACCGGGGGCTTTTGCGCATGGCCTGCTCGCAGCGCATTGATGCGGGCGGCCAGAGCCTGGGACGCCGGCCTGGCTGCGGCGCCTGTGCCGAACAGGTCGCCCATGCGCAGGATCTCGGCGGGAATATCGTCCAGGGATGCCGGAGCGGAATAGATCAGGGGCACTTGCGCGCCGCGCAGCGTCGGTGAAAGGCGTTGCGCGGCGCCCGAGGCATGCCATGCGATGACGAGGTCCGGGCGCAGCGCCAGCACGGCTTCGGCGCTTACCGCCACGCCATCGCCCACGCGCGTGATCGTGCGTGCCGCGGGAGGGTAGTCGCTTCGTTCCACCGTTCCCGCGATATGGCCGCCGGCGCCGGCGGCAAACGCCAGCTCTGTGATGTGCGGCGCCAGGGATATGGCGCGCAGGTAGGGAGCGGCGGAGCCTGCTGCAAGGGTTGGGGCGGTGCAGGCCAGGGCGGCCAGCAGCGCCGCCAGGCCCGCGAGAAAGCTGCCGCCGCGCATGGCTTACATCCTCAACGCGAGGTTCACGAAGACCGTGGAGCCCGGCATGTTGTAGCCATATGCATTGCTGTAGCGCTTGTCGAGAATGTTGTCCCAGCGAACCTGCACGCTCGCGCTGCGGGTGAATGCATATTCGGCGGTGAGGTTCATCAGGCTATAGCCGCCCAGGCGAACCTGGTTGGCGACGTCGTCATAGCGCTTGCCGACAAACATGTATTCCGCGCCCAGCCGCAGGCCGCCCAGGCGATGCTGCGCATTCAGACGGTAAACCTGCCTTGCGCGCCGGTTCAGCTGCTTGCCGGTGTTCACGTCTTCCGGATCCAGGAAATCGGCGCTGGCGCCCAGCGTGGTATCGCCCCAGGTGTACTCGCCGGTCAGCGTCACGCCCCGTAGGCGGGCCTTGTCGATATTGATGCTGCGGAATGTGATGCTTTCCGAACCTATCATGTCGCGGATGCGGTTCTGGAATACCGTCGCGCCGAATCGCATGTTGTCGTCGGCGTAGTTTACGTGCGCCTCGATGTTGCGGGACTTCTCTGGCTTGAGGTCGGGGTTGCCGAAGCCGGGGTAGTAGAGATCGGAAAACGTGGGCGCGCGAAAGCCGGTATTGGCGGCCAGGCCTACGGTCCAGTGCCGGGCGATGTCCAGGTCGTATCCCAGGCCGCCTGTGGTTTCGCTGCCGTAGCTGGTGATGTTGTCGTTGCGCACGCTGGCCTGAATGTGGTGGGCCCCGAAGTCGCCGCGATAAATCAGGCCAACGGCGTTGGTATTGCGTTCGGTGACATCGAAGTTGCTGGAGTGCTCCGGACGCTCTTCGAGCCGCTCGAGCACCGCCGAAAGTCGCTGACCCTCGCCCAGCCGAAAGTTGTTCTGCCAGGTGTAGCTGCGCTGCAGGGTGGAAAAAATGCTGTTCCAGGCACGGTCTTCGTAGCCGTTCTTGCTCAGGCCCAGCCGCAGCACGCTTTCCCAGTAACCGGTGATGGCGTCCGTGCTCGTGATCGAGTAGGCCTGCTGGCGTGTCAGGCTATAGGCTGGATGCGCGAAAGCGCCCGCGTCATAGTCAGCATTGATGTAGCTGTTGTAGGCGGTGATGCCGACATGATGGCCGGGCTGCCACTGGTAGCCCAGCGAGCCGGACAGCGAATGCTGGCTGTAGCCATCGATATCGTCGTTGTAGGTATAGGGGCCCGCATCCGGGTTGCTGCTGTTGTAGCCATTGCTTTCAGCCATGCTGGCCGAGAAGGCGTAGTTCCAGCCGTCGCTGGAGCCCGAGAAGCCCGCGCCTGACTTGACGGTGCTGTGGCTGCCCAGGCCGAGGTTGGCATGGGCGGAGAATGGACGGCCTTCGGCGCCCTTGGCGGTGATGATATTGATGACCCCGCCGATGGCGTCGGAGCCATACAGGCTGCTGGCAGCGCCGCGCACGATTTCAATGCGTTCTATGGTGGCCGGATCAAGCGCGTTCCAGTTGAAGCCCCCGGCCACGGTGTCATTGGCCCGGATGCCGTCGATCAGGACCAGCGTCTGGGCCGGCTTGGCGCCGCGCAGGAACACCCCTGTCGAGGTTTGCGGCCCGCCTGTGTTGTAGAACTGCAGGTCCGCTTCGCGCGCAAGAATCTGGGCCACGCTGTTTGCGCCCGCGCGCTCCAGCTTCTTGCGGTCGATCACGGTAACGTCGCCGATGACGTCTTTTTCAAGCTCGGCCTGCCGGCTGGCAGTCACGACGATGTTGTCCAGGCTGGCCACGCTGGCGTCTGCGGGTGGCAAGGCTGATGCGGACGAGCCGGTTTGCGCGCAGGCGGTCCAGGAAAGGGATAAGGAGAATATGGCGAGCGCCAGTTGATTGCGTTGGGCAGGCATGATGAACCCTGAATGACGCGCGTCCCCGCACGTCGTTGTGAGACAAGACGCCTTCGCGCGGCCGGGATGCGGCTGCATCCAGCTATGGCAGGCCGGGCGGGAAGACGGACCAAGGGGCGATCGAGGCTGGTATCGGGCTTCATGCGGGGCATGCTTACCGTTGCGGGGGCAGCACAGATCTGGGCGCAACTGCGTGTGCGCATACTCTGTTTCCCATTTGACTTTCGCAGGGCCGGATCGTCGTGACCGGCGCCGAAAGCACCTCTTTCGTGACGAAATATAACATGCACCCTCTATACTGACGGCTTGCAACCACCTTTGACGCAGTGTCTTTCCGTGTTCTCTTTTACTGATATCCCCGGCACGCACGACGCGCTGCTGGCTGCCGAGCTGCAAGACGCCATCGATGGCAAGACCAAGCCCCCCGGCAGCCTGGGGATGCTGGAAACGCTGGCGCTGCGAATGGGGCTGATACAGCGCACGGTGCGCCCCTGCGTGCTTGCGCCGCGCATACTGGTTTTCGCGGGCGATCATGGCATTGCGCACGAGGGGGTGTCGGCCTACCCGCAAAGCGTGACCTGGCAAATGGTCGAGAATTTTCTCTCGGGCGGCGGCGCCGTCAATGTGTTTGCGCGCTGCAATGGCGTGGCGCTGGATATCGTCGATGCCGGCGTGAACCACGATTTCGGCCCGCGCGAGGGCCTGCTGGGTTGCAAGCAGGGGTACGGCACGCGCAATTTCGCGCGCGAGCCCGCCATGACGCGGCAGGAATGTGTGCGTGCGATCGAGGCAGGCGCGGCGCTGGTCGGGGCGTTTGCTGACAGCGGCGGCAGCAGCGCATGCATCAGCGCTGGCGAGGGACCGGCGCAGGCTGATGGATCGGCCGCAAGCCCGACAGCCGTGGCTGGAGTACTCAGGCCCGCAGTTGGCGGGCCGCCTGAGGCCCCTAATGTGCTTGGGTTTGGCGAGATGGGCATAGGCAACACCACGTCTGCTGCCGCCATCATGCACAGGCTGGCCGATGTGCCATTGGCTGAATGCGTGGGCGCGGGCACCGGCCTGACGCCGCAGGGCGTGCGCCACAAACTGGCCGTCATCCAGCAAGCCATGGCGCTGCATGGCGATGCGCGCGCGCCCCTGGATGTGCTGGCGGCGTTCGGCGGTTTTGAAATAGCAATGATGGCTGGCGCCATGTTGCAGGCAGCATCCATGCGCATGACGTTGCTCATTGATGGTTTCATCGTCACCAGCGCCCTGCTTGTGGCGGCGCGGCTGCATCCCTCCATCCTCGACTACTGTGTCTTCTGCCACAGCTCGGACGAGCGCGGCCATGCCCGCCTGCTCAGGACGCTCGATGCGCAGCCATTGCTGGACCTGGGGCTGCGGCTGGGAGAGGGCACGGGTTGTGCCCTGGCTGTGCCGCTGCTTCGCTGCGCCGCCGGTTTTCTTGGCGAAATGGCTACGTTTGATTCGGCTGGCGTGAGCGGACGGTCGGCCTGAGATGGGTCAGGCTGGTGATGGGCGCAAGCGGCTGACTGAAGCAGGGGAGTAGCGGAATATGCGAATGAATGGGCAGGATGAAGACGTCAAGGCGGCACAACAGGCACGGGCGCATGCGCAGGGCGAAGGCATGGACGCGCCGGCCGGCCTGTGGCTGCGCGAGGCGCGCTACTTTTTCATTGCCCTGCAATTCTTTACGCGCATCCCTGTTCCCGCCCGCATAGGTTTTGACTCATCCTGGCTACAGCATTCCACACGCTACTTTCCTCTGATCGGGCTGCTGGTCGCGTCGATTGCGGCGCTCGTGTATGCGGCCTGCGTGCAGGTGCTGCCGCAGCCTGTCGCGGTATTGCTGTCTACAGGGGCTGGCATCTATCTGACGGGCGCCTTCCATGAAGACGGGTTTGCCGATGTCTGCGACGGCTTCGGCGGAGGCTATACCAGCGAGCGCACCCTGGAAATCATGAAAGATTCCCGCATCGGGGCATATGGGGCAATTGGCATCGGGATGCTGCTGGCAGTGAAGTGCTTCACGCTGGCCAGCCTGCCGGGAACCGCGCTGGTGGCGGCTGCGCTGATGGCTGGCCATACGCTTTCCCGGGCCTTGTCCGCGACGCTGATCTGGCGCATGGATTATGCCCGGCACGAGGGCAAGGCCAAGCCATTGGGGCAGGAGATGTCCGGCGCGGAATTCACGGTCGCCATGGGAACCGCGCTGGCCGTGCTGGCATTGACGGGCAGTGCCGGCTGGCTGCCCTGGCAGGGCGTGTTTGCCGGCCTGCTGCTGGCCCTGCTTGCCACTGCCTGGCTTGCCCGCCTTTTCGCGCGGCGCTTGCGGGGTTTTACGGGAGACTGCCTGGGCGCCGTGCAGCAGCTTTCGGAAGTCGCGTTCTACCTGGGCGTGCTGGCTGCGGGCCGTTAGGAGCAAAGCCGTGCGCCTGTATCTCATTCGCCACCCGCGCACACTGGCGCCTGACGACGTTTGCTACGGCAGTTCGGATGTCGATGTTTCCGCACGGGAGCGGGGCATTGCCCTGGCGCGCCTGCGCGGCGTTCTGCCGCGAGGGCTGGCGGTTTACTCCAGTGTGCGCCGGCGTTGCCTGGAGCTGGCGCGGGATCTGGCGGCTGCCCTGGGCAGCGCTCCGCCTGTCGAAGAGCCCCGTCTGGTCGAGATGGACTTCGGCGCCTGGGAGCTCAGGCCCTGGCATGATATCCCGCGTGCCGAAATCGATGACTGGGTGCGCGATGTCGCCGGCTACCGCCCCGGCGGCGGCGAGTCGCTGCAAGACATGGCGCATCGCACTGGAGGCTTCTATCGCGACATGCTGGCAGCGGGGCGCGATGCAATCGTTGTCTGCCACGGCGGATCCATCAAGATGCTGGTCGCATGGAGCAGGGTCATGGCGGGCCCGGCGGAAACAGACGTGCTGGACGGGGGCGGAGCGCTGATGGCGGGCGGCAGGCAGCCGCATACGGGCAGCGTGGCTGGCAGTGCATCGCCAGCCGCGCTGCCGGCAAGGATAGCCGAGGTCGTCCGGCTGTCGGTGTCTTATGGCAGCGCGGACTATGGCGGCTGCGTCGTGCTCGATATGGCCTCCCGAAAGCCCGCGCAGCCTGCTTCCTGAACCGAATACCCTGGAGCGATACAATGGCTCCATTCATAAATCATTGATACAAAGCAAAAAAGCCGTGCCTTATCCCAATCTTCCCTATCCCATCTCCGACTACACGCGTGGCGCCGGTTTCGTTCAACAGCTGGGCGAGCGCATCCTGATCCTGGATGGAGCCATGGGGACGATGATCCAGCAATACAAGCTGAGCGAGGCGGACTTCCGGGGTGAGCGTTTCGCCGACCATCACAAGGACGTCAAGGGCAACAACGAGTTGCTCAGCCTGGTGCGGCCCGACATCATCGCCGAGATACATCGCCAGTATCTCGAGGCTGGCGCCGATGTGATCGAAACCAATACGTTCGGCGCCACGGCAATTGCCCAGGGAGACTACGATCTGCCGCAGCTGGCCTATGAGCTGAACCTGGAATCGGCAAAACTGGCTCGCGCTGCCGTCGATGCCTGCAGCACGCCAGAGCGGCCCCGCTTTGTCGCCGGCGCGCTTGGGCCGCAGCCCAAGACGGCGTCGATCTCGCCTGATGTGAATGACCCGGCTGCGCGCAATGTGACTTTCGAGCAGCTGCGCGACGCCTATACCGAGCAGCTCAACGGCCTGATCGACGGCGGCATCGACATCGTGCTTATCGAGACTATTTTCGATACGCTCAATGCCAAGGCGGCCATCTTTGCCGTCGAGAATGTATTCGAGGATCGCGGCATACGCCTGCCAGTCATGATCTCCGGCACGGTGACCGATGCTTCGGGCCGCATCCTGTCGGGGCAGACCGTGGAAGCCTTCTGGAATTCGGTGCGCCATGCCCGGCCCGTCACGATCGGGCTCAATTGCGCGCTGGGCGCGGCGCTGATGCGGCCCTATGTGGCCGAGCTGGCCAAGATCTGCGACACCTATGTCTGTGTCTACCCGAATGCCGGCCTGCCCAATCCCATGGCTGAGACCGGCTTCGACGAGACGCCGGCCGACACTTCCGGCCTGCTGGAAGAATTTGCCCGTGCCGGCCTGGTCAACATGGCCGGCGGCTGCTGCGGCACGACGCCTGAGCATATCCGCGCCATCGCGGACAAGGTGGCGAGCCTGCCCGCGCGCGAGGTGCCCAAGGTGCCGGTCAAGACGCGCCTGTCGGGTCTTGAGCCGCTCAACATCGATTCGGACAGCCTGTTCATCAACGTTGGCGAACGCACCAATGTGACTGGCAGCAAGATGTTCCTGCGCCTGATCCGCGAGGAAAAGTACGAAGAAGCGCTGTCCGTTGCGCGGCAGCAAGTCGAAAACGGCGCGCAGATCATTGACGTGAACATGGATGAGGCGATGCTGGACTCTGCGTCCGCCATGCGCAGGTTTCTGAATCTGATTGCGTCCGAGCCGGACATTGCCCGCGTGCCCATCATGATAGACAGCTCCAAATGGGAGGTGATCGAACAGGGCCTGCGCACCGTGCAGGGCAAGCCAGTCGTGAACTCCATCTCCATGAAGGAGGGTGTGGAGCCTTTTCTTGAGCATGCGCGACTGTGCCGCAAGTATGGCGCGGCGGTGGTGGTCATGGCTTTCGACGAGCAAGGGCAGGCAGACAACCTGGAAAAGCGCAAGACGATCTGCGAGCGCGCTTATCGCCTTCTCGTCGACGAGGTGGGCTTTCCGCCCGAGGACATCATCTTCGACCCGAACGTCTTTGCCATCGCCACCGGCATCGAGGAGCACAACCACTACGCCGTGGATTTCATCGAGGCCACCGGCTGGATCACGCAGAACCTGCCGCATGCGCGGGTCTCGGGCGGAATCTCCAATGTGAGCTTTTCCTTCCGCGGCAACGAGGCCATGCGCGAGGCCATACATACGGTATTCCTGTATTACGCGATCCGCCAGGGGCTGACCATGGGCATTGTCAATGCCGGCCAGCTGGGCGTATACCAGGATATCGACAAGAAGGTGCTCGACATGGTCGAGGATGTGGTGCTTGACCGCGAGCAGCCTTTGGGCAAGACCGATCCGGCGGATGAGCGCACCAGCACCGAGCGTCTGGTGGAACTGGCTGAAGAGATAAAGGGATCGGGCGCCAAGAAGGAAGAGGATCTCACCTGGCGCCAGCACCCGGTGGAACAGCGCCTGTCGCATGCCCTGGTGCATGGCATCACCACTTTCATTGTCGAAGATACCGAGGAAGTGCGGCAGAAAATCGCCGATGCGGGCGGGCGCCCTATCCAGGTCATCGAGGGGCCGCTGATGGACGGCATGAACATCGTGGGCGATCTGTTCGGCGCCGGCAAGATGTTCCTGCCGCAGGTTGTGAAGTCCGCGCGCGTCATGAAGCAGGCTGTGGCGCACCTGATCCCGTTCATCGAAGAGGAAAAGCGCCAGATCGAGGCTGCCGGCGGCGACGTGCGTTCCAAGGGCAAGGTCGTGATCGCCACCGTGAAGGGCGATGTGCACGACATCGGCAAGAATATTGTCACCGTCGTCCTGCAGTGCAATAACTTCGAAGTCGTGAACATGGGCGTGATGGTGCCCTGTGCCGACATCCTGGCCAAGGCCAAGGAAGAGAAAGCGGACATGGTCGGGCTGTCGGGCCTGATTACGCCCAGCCTGGAAGAGATGGCCTATGTCGCTTCCGAAATGCAGCGCGACGAGTATTTTCGCGAACGCCGGCTGCCGCTGCTGGTGGGCGGCGCCACGACAAGCCGGGTGCACACTGCCGTCAAGATCGCCCCCAAATATGAAGGCCCGGTCATCTACGTGCCCGATGCCAGCCGTTCGGTGGGTGTCGCGACCAACCTGATGTCTGAGAATGTTGACGACTTCCTGACGGAAATCTCGGAAGAATACGAGCTGGTGCGCAAGCGCCATGCCAACCGCAAGGCGACGCCTATCATCAGCCTGCAAGAGGCGCGCGCGGCGCGCCCCGCCATTGATTGGGCCAACTATGTTCCGCCTAAGCCGAAATATCTCGGCCGCCGGGTATTCAAGAATTACGATTTACACGAGATCGAGCAGTTTATCGACTGGACGCCGTTTTTCCAGACCTGGAGCCTGTTCGGGCAGTATCCGGCCATCCTGGACGACAAGGTGGTTGGCGAGCAGGCACGCAAGCTCTTTGCCGAAGGCAAGGACATGCTGCGCCGTGTCATTGACGGGCGCTGGCTCACCGCAAGCGGTGTGGTCGCTTTCTATCCCGCCAATACAGTCAACGACGAAGACATAGAGCTCTACACGGATGAAAGCCGCTCCGAGGTGCTGTTCACCTGGCGCAACGTGAGGCAGCAGACAGGCAAGCGTGAAGGCGTGGACAACAAGTGCCTGGCGGATTTCATCGCTCCCCGATCCTCGGGCGTGGCCGACTACATCGGCGTGTTTGCCGTGACAGGCGGCCTGGGCATGGAGAAATACGAAAAGATGTTCATGGACGCCAATGATGATTATTCGGTCATCATGCTCAAAGCCATTGGCGACCGGCTGGCCGAGGGCTTTGCCGAGTGCCTGCATGCGCGCGTGCGCCGCGACCTGTGGGGCTATGTGGCGGATGAGTCCATGAGCAATGAAGACATCATTGCGGAAAAATACCAGGGCATCAGGCCGGCGCCAGGCTATCCCGCCTGCCCCGAGCATGTGGTCAAGAAAGATATGTTCCGTGTCCTTGAGTGCGAGGACATCGGCATGCAGCTGACCGACAGCTTTGCCATGTATCCGGCCTCGAGCGTCTCGGGCTTTTACCTGAGCCATCCCCAGTCGCAGTATTTCAATGTCGGCACGATAGGCAAGGATCAGCTGGAAGACTACGTGCGCCGCAGCGGGCGGGACGAAGACGACGTGCGCCGGACGCTGGCCAGCGTGCTGGGGTGATGGCATGAGCGGGCCTGGGCGCATGCGCGGTGAACCGGGGGGCGGCAAGCCTGGCGGAGCCGGCTCGCCTGCGGAGGCCGGTCCCGATGCATTGCCGGCTCTTGCTCCTGGGGATGCGGACGAAGGCCGCCGCGCGGCCGCTGCGGGTACGGATGGCTTGCTGGCCTCGGATCGCGCCAAGGTGCTGGGTGATTTTCTGCGTCGTGTGCGTGGCCGCGTGAAGCCCGAGAGCGTGGGGCTGCCGTCGGGCGCCAGGCGGCGCACTCCTGGGCTGCGCCGCGAAGAGGTCGCGCAGCTGTGCGGCATCAGCGTCACCTGGTATACCTGGATAGAGCAGGGGCGCGATGTTTCCGTCTCGCCTGGGGTTTGGGCCCGGCTCGCGACCGTCCTGGCGTTGTCCAGGGCTGAGCGGCAGTATCTGTTCGACCTGGCCGAGTGCGCGGACCCGGATCATGACCAGGGCGGCATCACGCCGCTGCCCGCGCATCTGGCCGACTGCGTACACAGCATCACCGCGCCTGCCTATATCCTGGATCGGTGCTGGAATGTGCTGGCCCGCAATGCGCCGCTGCTTTCGCTGTTCGATGGATGGCCGGATCGTGAGCCGTCTCCCAACCTGCTGCGCTATATCTTTCTGGATCCCGCCGCGCGCGAGCTGGTGGTGGACTGGGAGGCGCGCGCCAGCCGGGTCGTGGCCGAGTTCCGTGCCGATGCAGGCGCTCATGCCAATGAGCCTGATGTTCACGCCCTGCTGTCAGAGCTGCTGCAGGCCAGCAGTGTGTTTGCCCATTGGTGGATGCGCCATACTGTGGTCGACCGGGCTGGCGGCCTGCGCGAATTCAATCACCCCGCAGAGGGTATTTTGCGTTACCAGCAGATTACCTTCCGGCTTGCCACGCGCCCCGACTGCAAGCTGGTGATGTTGCTTCATCCCGACGAGGCAGCCGGCTGACGCCGACATGACCATTTATTGAGGCTGTATCTTCGCCGTCTTCACCCATTCCTTCCAGCGCTGTGTATCGTCGCGCACATACTGGGCGAATGCGTCAATGTCCATCGCTTCGGGCTGCAGGCCCATTGAGCTGAGCTGCTCTCGCGTGGCCTTGTCTGTTACGGCCGACTTGAGATAGCCATTCATTTTCTGCACCACTTCCCGAGGTGTGCCCGTCGGTGTGGAAATCCCCAGCCAGCCCTCGACGATGAAACCTGGATAGATGCTGTCAGTCGTTGGAATGTCAGGCCAGAGTGGGTTGGGCTGTGCGCCGGTGACCGCGATGGGCTTGAGATTGCCGCCGTCGATCTGGCCTTTGGCGGTGAGATAGTCCACGAACGCGAACTGGATAAGGCCGCCGCGCAAGTCGGTAAGAATATGGGTAATGTTCTTGTAGGCGGCGCCTTCTATGTCGATGTCCGCATATTGCTTGAGCAGGTTCGGAGGCACCCGCGAGGACGAGCTGTAGTAGCCAAAGAACACATCGCCTGGTTTGCTTTTGGCCAGATCGACCAGCGCTTTCAGATCCTTGATGGGACTGTCAGGCGCGACCACGGCGACCGTGCCGAATTTGCCTATCATGCCAATATCCACAAAGTCCTTGCTGGCATCGTAGGGCAGGCTCTTGTAGAGAAACTGGTTGGCAGATTGGGTGGAATTGGTGGAGAGCAGGAAAGTATGGCCGTCGGCCGCTGCGTTCTTGACTGCGGCCGTGCCGATGACGCCGCCCGCGCCGGGCTTGTCTTCCACCACGGTATTGATATGTGCCTGCTCGTTCAAATATTTGGCGATGTTGCGCGCGGTCAGGTCTGCTGCGCCTCCCGGCGACGAAGGCACGACGATAGTGACTGGCTTGTTGCCGGGCCAGTTCTGCGCTTGCACGGCGGCGGCGAACAGCAAGGCGCCGGAAAGCGTGATCCCCATCATGCCGCCAATCAGATGTTTATTCATGATTTGTCTCCTTTTCCATGGTGGTGTCGGCATTGAACCGGCCGGCAAGACTGGGTGTGCCGGGCGGGCCGTAGGTGTCCAGAAGCCAGTCCAGCAATGCTTGTGCACTGTCCTGCCAGCGCGGGCCATACATCATGCAGTGAGGTTGGCCTGGCATGATTCGATGCTCGAATCCCAGGAAGCGGGCGATTGCCTTGTCCTGGCCTGGCGGATGCCGCTCGGCATCGTCGAACTGCGCCTCGAAACAGATGCCTGGACAGGTCATGCGCGCCGGGTCGATGGCAATGCGCAATCTGTAGCGGTCATTGAGCACAGCTGGACTTTCCGGCTGCAGTCGTGCGATCAGCGCGTCCACAGGGACGTTGCCCTTCACCCCCAGGAACCGACGCCGGATCTCGGTGGCCTGCGGAGCGGGCTTGAGTATGTCTGCAGGCAATGCGGGCAAGGGCTGTGCACCGGGCAGGTTGCCAGGCGGCGAGGGTGCCAGCAGCGCCACGCCGGCCGGCTGTGTCTGCATGGCAGTGAGCAGCGCTGGCAATGCACCGACGCTGTGTCCCACGAGCACCAGCGGGCCCTTGAGCAGGCGATAGCATCCGGCCAATGCTTCAGCCATGCGCCCGATGTCCAGATCAGGGTGCAGTTGGGGCGCCTGGATACCATGTCCTGGTAGATCTACAGCGTGACACGTCACGCCGTGCAGCTCGAAGAAATCCATATAGTGGCTGTAGCACCAGGCGCCATGGTAGCCGCCCGCGACGAACAGCAGCGAGGGCATTGCACTGGGTGATGATGGTCGTCCTTCGTAGATCAGGCAGTGGCCCGCCCTGGCCGGATGGCGCAGGTCAAAGCTGCTGAAGTCCAGGTGGTCGGGCGGTGATGGCATATTCATGAGGCCATCATACGTAGCTGCTTTTAATAAATATAATTAATTATTCTCATGCCTTGATAAGGAAGACAAATGTCAGATATGTTTTCCATCAATCATTACCGCTACTTCGTCTATGTGGCGGATACGGGTAGTTTTCGCCTGGCAGCCGAACGGGCCTGTCGATCCCAGCCTGCGGTTTCATTGGCGATCCGGGAAATGGAAGAGCGCCTTGGACAGCCTCTGTTCATCCGGGCGAACCCCGTCAGACTCAGCAGCTTCGGGCAGTCCTGCATTGCGCTGGCCAGGCAACTGGTAGCGCATGCCGACCTGGTGGCGGGCACCATGGGGCGTATGGCACGCAGCGACACGGGATACTTGAGCATCGCCAGTGTCATGTCTGTTGCGACACACTGGATGCCTGGCCTGCTTCAGGCTTACCGCCAGCTCTATCCTAATGTGATGCTGAACGTTCATGATGACAACTCGGAGGGCGTCGAACAGATGCTGGTCAACGGGCAGGTCGAGCTGGGACTGTGCAGTGTGGTCAGCCAGGACAGTGCGCTCGCTTTCCAGCCGCTTTACGAAGACGAGTTCGGGCTGGTATGTCACCGAAGCCATCCCGTGGCTCATAGTGTGTCGCTGGCATGGGGAGACATCGCATCCCTGCCGTTGATTGGAACGGTCGCCCACAAGCAGTTGCGTACAAGGCCAGAAGCGGCGATCCTGCACGATCGGCCGTTATTCATTGCGAACATGCTGACCTTGCTTGCCATGTTGCGGCGCAATCTGGGCGTGACGGTGCTGGCACGCCTGGGCGTACCTCCCGAGCAGGACGATCTAGTTTTTGTGCCACTGGTCGAGCCGGTCATCCGGCGTACGCTGGGTCTGCGGACGATGGCCGGCGCGGTGCTATCACCATCGGGCGCCCGTATGGTGCAATTGCTTGAGCAGGCCCTGCGTACGGCGGGCCCGGCCGGCCCATTCAGCGCTTGATGCGCAATTGTTCGCCTGCATTGGCGGGCAACCGGGCGAAAGACAAGGCCGACAGTGCCGCGATCAGGCCAATGACCACGAAGCCGGCAATCACATCTGCCAGCGCCAGGTGTGCGTCGCCACGCAGTTTCATGCTCAGATTCAGCGTCAGCGCTGCACAGGCGACGCCCAGGCTGATGCCCAGTTGCTGCGCCATGGCCGAAAAACTGCTGGCGCGGCTCATGGCTTCCGGACCCAGATCCGCATAGGCCAGTGTGTTCACGGCTGTGAACTGAAGCGAACGGAAGAATCCGCCCACGATCAGGATCGCAGCCATGACCCATACGGGAGTATCTGCGCGGAAAAGGCCGCATAATGCCACGAACACGCCTGTAAGTATGGCATTCATGATCAAGACCCGTCTGAAACCGTAACGGTTCAGCACACGCGTGGCGACCAGTTTCATGGCCATGGAGCCTATCGCCCCTGTAAATGTGATCATTCCCGCTGAAAATGGCGACAACCCGAAGCCAACCTGCAGCAAAATGGCCAGCAGGAAAGGCGCCGCGCCCACCGCGAAACGGCAGAGATTGCCCCCTATCGTCGAGATGGCGAAGGTCTTCACCCGCAGCAGCGAGAGGTCAATGATGGCGTGGTCGATGCGGCGCGCATGCCAGACATACAGCAGGCCCGTGACGATGCCCACCCCTATGAGCAGCGCCAGCTGACGGGCCGGCATGGTGCCGTGCCCGGCGGCTTCGAAGCTGGATACCAGCGTGGCCAGGCATACGCTGCTCAGCAGGAAGCCGATCCAGTCCATGGGTTGCGGCTCCACAGGGTAATCGTCGCGTATGTAATGCAATACCAGGGCGATCCCCAGGATGCCCACCGGGATGTTCATCAGGAAAATCCAGTGCCAGGAAGCGTAAGTGACCAGAAACCCGCCCACCGGCGGCCCTATCATCGGTCCCAGCAGCGCGGGCAGCGAAAGAAAGGCCATCGCCTTGATGAGTTCCGTCTTGGGCACCTTGCGCAGCAGGATGATGCGCCCGACCGGCACCATCATTGCCCCGGCCAGGCCCTGGACGACCCGGGACACCACCAGCTGGGTAATGGTCTGCGAGGCCGCACAGGTGATGGAACTGAGCGTAAACAGTAAAATGGCGGCCAGAAAGACCCTGCGCGCCCCGAACCGGTCAGCCGCCCAGCCGCTGACCGGCACGAACACGGCGACCGCAAGCAGGTAGCTGGTGATGACGACGTTCATCCGCACCACGGTGGTGCCGAGCGAGGCGGCCATGACAGGCAGTGCGGTGGCCACGACGGTGGAGTCGAGCATCTGCATGAAAAGCGCGCAGCCAACGATCAGCGGTATCATGCGCACGGCGCGGCGTTCTCTGTCTGTCAGGGGGCGTTCGTTTGGCGGCTGATCTGGGGCGGCTGGCGGCATGAGGCAGTATGATGGCGTCCGGGTGAAGTAAACTCGGATCTGGCGGTTCAATTACGTTTACAAGTAAACATTATGGCAAAGAATTACGAGTCCGAAATTACTCAGTTCCTGAAAAAGTACAAATCGGAACATCAGGATACCGAGATGCGCCAGCGCGAAGGCCGGGCGCGGCTATGGGACAAGTTCATCGATCCCGAGCTGCAGGAAGGCTACCGGGCGGGGCGTGTGGCGCAAAAGCCCTACGTCTACCAGACCAAGTAGCGCAGGCATGTCCTTTCCCGCAGACGCGGCCGGGGAGCTTTCAGCCTTGGTAGAGCCAGCGATCGACAGCACGCCCGACGTGGTCGACAGCGTGGCACTCGCGCGTCTTTATGGCGAACCGCTGTTCGCCATGCCGCAGGATCTCTATATCCCGCCCGATGCCCTCGAGGTTTTTCTCGAAACTTTCGAAGGGCCGCTCGATCTGCTGCTGTATCTCATACGCAAGCAGAATTTCAATGTGCTGGATATCCCCATGGCCGAGGTGACGCGCCAGTATCTGTCTTATGTCGAGCAGATTCGCGTGCGCAATCTCGAGCTTGCGGGCGAGTATCTGCTGATGGCGGCCATGCTTATCGAGATCAAGTCGCGCATGCTGCTGCCGGTGAAAAAATCCGACAGCGACGAAGAGGTCGACGACCCCCGCGCCGAGCTCGTGCGCCGGCTGCTCGAGTACGAGCAGATGAAGCTGGCGGCCCAGAAGCTCGACGCGCTGCCGCAGCTGGGGCGGGATTTCCATCGCAGCCATGCTTTTGCCGACCTGTCTGTGGAGCAGATCCTGCCCGAGGTCACGGCCGAAGATCTGCGGGCCGCCTGGCAGGACATCATGAAGCGCGCGAAACTGAACCAGAGCCATCGCATTACGCGCGAGCAACTGTCCGTGCGTGATCATATGAGCCAGATACTGCGCCGCCTGAGCGATGTCCGTTTCATGGAATTCAGCGAGCTGTTCATGGAGCGCATCCATGAGGGCGACGGGCCCGCCGTGGTGGTGGTCCATTTTCTCGCGATGCTGGAGCTGGCGCGCGAAACGCTGCTTGAAATTACCCAGGCCGAGCCTTACGCGCCCATCTACGTGCGCCTTTCCTATATCCGCGCCGCTGCCTGACAGGCCGCGGGCGCTCATCTGCTTCGGAGACATTCTTGAAAGTCGTACACACCATCGAAGAACTGCGTGACCAGCTCAGGGGGCAGTTGCGGGTGTCTTTTGTCGCCACCATGGGCAATCTGCACAACGGCCATCTGGCGCTCATGAAAATGGCCCGTCAGCATGGCGACCCGGTGGTGGCCAGCATTTTCGTCAACCGCCTGCAGTTCGGGCCCAATGAGGATTTCGACCGCTATCCGCGCACGCTTGAGCAGGATATCGAGAAGCTCGAACGTCAGCGTGATGTCTATGTGCTGTTTGCGCCCAATGAGCGCGAGATGTATCCGGAACCCCAGAGCTACAAGGTGCTGCCGCCCCAGGATCTGGGCGGCATTCTGGAAGGCGAATTCCGGCCCTCCTTCTTTACAGGCGTGAGCACGGTTGTGCTGAAGCTGTTCTCCTGTGTCCAGCCATCCGTGGCCATCTTTGGCAAGAAGGACTACCAGCAGCTGATGGTGGTGCGCAGCATGGTGCGCCAGTTCCAACTGCCTGTGACCATCCTCGCGCACGAGACTGTGCGCGACACCGACGGGCTGGCGCTGTCGTCGCGCAACCGGTATCTGCAGCCCGCCGAGCGCGCGGAAGCGCCGAATCTGTACGCGACGTTGCAGCAAATGCAGGCCGAGCTGCTGGTGGGCAATACGGACCGCGAGGCGCTGGAACAGCAGGCGCGCGAGCATCTGGCCGCGCGCGGCTGGGATATTGACTATATTGCCCTACGCCGCCAGCGTGACCTGGGCATCCCGTCCGACGATGAAATCCGGGGCGATGAGCCTCTGGTGGCGCTGGCTGCCGCCAAGCTGGGCGCGACGCGCCTCATCGACAACCTCGAGATATGTAAAAACTGACAGCAGACGCCGCCCTGTTCTTGTGACAACATGCCCGCTGCCCCGGCCTGCTGAAGGCTGCCGGGGGCAATGTTTTGTTCCATGAACAGGAGGTTTCAGTGAGCCTGCAAATCAGCAAGAAAGACTGCCCGTTTTCTGTCTTGACCCCTCGCGAGCGCGACGTCATGGTTTACGTGGCGCGCGGCGAAATGAACAAGGTCATTGCATCCAGGCTGCGCATCTCGCGCCGCACCGTGGAAGCCCATCGCGCCCGCATCTTCCACAAGCTCAAGGTGCGCAATGCCGTTGAGCTGTCGCGCCGTGCGATGAAGGAAGGGCTTGCGCTCTAGCGCGGGCGCTGTCAGCCGCAGGAAAGCGGGGCCTTGCCTGCCAGCTCGTTGATGGGGTCCACGTTGGCCTGGCGTGTCAGACGATATTCCAGCATGGGCTGCATGTTGTTGAACATGTTGATGCGCAGCACATTGTCGTTGACGAAGGTGAGATCGGCACGGTTGGCGGCATTCTCGCCGTCGCCGGCACGCAGGAGGATGCGTGTGGGCTGTGCGCCGATCACTTCCCAGCAGCCCATGTCGGCGCGGTCGGCCGCCGCGCCGGGCCCCAGCTCCTGAATGCGGGCGCGCCATTCGCCTGTAGGCGCCAGTGTCAGGCTGATGCGCGACGCGGGGCAGTCCGCCCCTTCGTTGGCCAGGCAGGGCACTGTGCCCAGAAAAGTTTTTGCTTCAGCCAGCGCGCGCACGCGGGCGGGCTCGCCCACGGCGGCCGTGTCCGGCGCCTGCTGACCCTGGTTGGCCGCGGTCCGGTCGCCAAACCCGAGCTGGATCTGGGAAGGCGCCTGCGCTGTATGGCGCCCCTGGGCCTGCATGCGGGCGTCGGACTGGGTCGTGTCGTGCTCGGTCGTGTAATAGCCCGGTTCGCGTGTCTGCGCGCAGGCCGAAAGGGCGAGCGCAAGCAGCGTGGCGGCTACTGGCTTGAAAAAGGTGCGGGAGGACAGTGCGAGGCGTGACATGGCGGCTTCCGTTTGCGGCTGATACTTTCCAGCATTCTACAGCCATGGGGCATTCTGTTGGCGAGCGCATCACAGGATGCCGGCGCTTGTTGTACATTCTGTGTTGCCGGGCAGGCTCCCGGCGCGCATTGCGCAAATTTGATCGTGGAGGGCGGCGCAGCATGTACAAGGTAGGCCTGACGGGGGGCATAGGCTCGGGCAAAAGCAAGGTGGCGGACATGCTCGGCCACTGGGGCGCTGCGATCGTGGACACGGATGTGATCGCCCACGAGCTGACCGCGCCGGGAGGGCAGGCCATCGAGCCCATACGCCAGCACTTCGGACCAGGGGTTATTTCCCCGACGGGCGCGCTGGACAGGCAGGCGATGCGCGACCTTGTATTCGAAAGCCCGCAGGCCCGGCATGAGCTGGAAGCGATTCTTCACCCGCTGATAGGAATGCTTACACAAAAGCGGGCCGAAGCTGCGGCGGGATGTTATCTTGTCTTTGTCGTACCGTTGCTGGTCGAGTCGGGGCGCTGGCGGGACCGCGTGGATCGTATCTGCGTGGTCGACTGCGATCCGGAAACGCAGCTGCACAGGGTGCAGGCGCGCAGCGGGCTGACGCCGCAAGCCATTGAGCGTATCATGTCCGCACAGGCTACAAGAGAAGCGCGTCTGGCTGTGGCGGACGACATTGTGCTCAACGACGGCCGCACCGATGTCGACGAACTTGCGCGGCGCGTGCGGGAGCTGCATGACGACTGGTGCGCGCGGGCGCGGCAGCTCAGTCGCGGTTCCCCGTCAACAAAAGGGTTATAGGTCGCGTGATTCTTTATGAATACCCATGCAATGAACGCGTAAGGTCTCTGCTGAGGGTCGAGCATCTGTTCGACCGTATTTTTTTCTTCGCCAAAGGCGCCGATGTGCGTCATCATCAGGTAGCGGTCGCCACTTTGTTCGATCTGCTCGACATATGTGACCGCACCGACTTGCGCGGCGCCGTGCTGCAGGATCTTGAGCGCCAGCGTGTGTCGCTCCAGGCATTGCGCCAGCATCCTGGCGTGGATCCCCATACGCTCGATACCATGCTGGCTGAAATCCAGGGCACGGCGGCCGAGCTTGGCGCGCAGGGCCGGATCGGGCAGGAGCTGCGCGACAGCGAGTGGCTGGCGAGCCTGCGGGGCCGGTTAGCGGTGCCTGGCGGGTCTTCCCAGGTGGACATGCCTTCTTATTTTTCCTGGCAGCTGCGCCCGATCGAGACGCGCATGCAGGATCTGCAGCGCTGGATTTCACCCTTCCTGCCCCTCTATCGCGGCCTGGCGCTCATACTGAGGGTGCTGCGCGAATCGGGCGATGTGGTCGACCTGGTGGCGCGCCAAGGCGCCTACCAGGAGATGCTGGGCGGCAAGGTATTCCAGCTGCTGCGGGTATGGGTCGATGCCGCACGCAATGTTTTCCCCGAGATGAGCGCCAATAAATACGTCATATGGGTGCGCTTCGCGGTGCAGGATACCGAGCTCAAGCCGCAGCCGGTGGCCGAGGATGTCGCCTTCAAGCTGGCCCGCTGCAATATCTGAGGCGTCCGGGCGTCTGGCTGCCGGGCGGCGCCAGTCCTGCCTGCGGTCGGGCCGTTTTTGGGGAAATGCAGGCCGGCGCGCAGGCGGGGCCGGCGACCCGTCCCGTCTGACAGCCGGCTGACAATCCGCCCCTCGCGGCGGGCGGCGCATGCAGATAGTTGTTGCGCTTCATTTCAGAAGCGGCCGGCATGCGCCCGCAGCGCCTGCAATAGGAGAAAATGACGCCTGTTTTGTTTTCCTCCGGAGCCATGAATGTCGGAACCTCGGTCCGCATCCACAGATCCCAGGCGCCGCGGCTACTGGCTTTGGCTGGTGCTGGCTGCACTGCTGATAGCGGGCGGCTATTGGCTGGCCGCCAAACAGCCTGCCCAGACGCCCAGCAACCCTTTTTCGCGCCGTGGCGGATACGCGGGCATGTCTGTTCCGGTCAAGATAGCCCCTGTCGAACAAGGCAAGATAGATTACATGCTCAAGGCTGTGGGGACGGTAACCGCCTACAACACAGTGACTGTGCGCAGCCAGGTCGATGGTGAACTGGTGGAGGTGGGCTTCGATGAGGGCGGCAAAGTTGAGAAAGGCGATGTGCTGGCGCGCATAGATCCGCGCAGCTATCAGGTAGCGCTAGACCAGGCGCTGGGCCAGCAGAAACAGAATCAGGCGCAACTGAGCAATGCCCAGCGCGATCTGCAGCGCTATCAGCAGCTGTACAAGCAGAATTCGATCGCACGCCAGCAGGTCGACACGCAGGCTGCGCTGGTGCAGCAGCTACAGGGGGCCGTGGCAAGCGACAAGGCGGCCGTCGACAGCGCGCGCCTGCAGCTGGATTACACGCAGATCACGGCGCCCATCAGCGGTCGCCTGGGCCTGCGCAACGTGGATGTCGGCAACATCATCAACGCGTCCAGCACGGATGGGCTGGTGGTCATTACCCAGACACAGCCTATTTCCGTTCTGTTCACCCTGCCGCAAGCGCAGTTGCCCGAGGTGGCCGCGCGGTTGCGGGAGGGCAGGACACTTGCTGTTGACCTTTTCGACAGCACGGACGCGACGCGCATCGCGCAGGGCGAGCTTGCTGCCGTCGACAACCAGATCGATGTGGCCACGGGCACCGTCAAGCTCAAGGCGCGGTTTGAGAACGAAGATGAATCCCTGTTTCCCAACCAGTTCGTCAACGTACACCTGCGTGTCGACACCGTGGAATCGCTGCTGATCCCATCTGAGGCGGTACAGCAGGGCAGCATCGGTGCCTTCGTATATGTGGTGGATGAGGAAAACAAGGTGCGCATCCAGGCAATCAAGACTGGGCGCGTGACAGATGGTGTGACCGCCGTGGCGTCCGGCCTGCAGGCCGGACAGCGTGTCGTGACGGAAGGCGTCGACCGGCTGAGGGAAGGCGGTCAGGTTGAGGTGATGCCCGACAGCGCGAGCGCTGCAGACATCCCCTCCATCCCGGCAGCCGGGCTGCAGCAGCAGGATAGGTCAGCCGGGGCCCGCGGCGGCCAGGGGAAAGCCAGCGGCACCGATGCGAACGCGCGGCGCTCGAAGCGCGAGCATGCTGCCGACGGCCAGCAGGCGGCAGGCGGAGCCGGCCAGAAGAATGCCGCTGGCGATGTTGCCGAGGCAAAGTAAGGCGCGGCCGTGAACCTGTCACGTATCTTCATCCTGCGTCCGGTGGCTACCACGCTGGCCATGATCGCCCTGCTGATAGCGGGGCTGATCGCTTATCGTATGTTGCCGGTGTCCGCCCTGCCGCAGGTGGACTATCCGACCATCCAGGTGTCGACGCTGTATCCGGGGGCGAGTCCGGATGTCATGACCGCACTGGTCACATCGCCGCTTGAGCGCCAGCTCGGGCAGATGCCCGGCCTGACACAGATGACATCATCGAGTTCCGGCGGCGCTTCGCTCGTCACCCTGCAGTTCGATCTGGACTTGCCCCTGGATGTCGCCGAGCAGGAGGTGCAGGCCGCCATCAACGCCGCTTCCAACCTGCTGCCCGGCGATTTGCCCGCGCCGCCCATCTACAACAAAGTCAATCCCGCCGACACCGCGGTCATCAGCCTGGCGGTGACGTCGCCTACCTTGCCGCTGCACGAGGTGCGCGACCTGATCGATATCCGCGTGGCGCAGAAGCTGTCACAGATCACGGGCGTGGGGCTGGTCAGCGTCGCAGGCGGGCAGCGGCCCGCCGTGCGTATTCAGGCCAACCCCCAGGCGCTGGCGTCTCACGGCCTGACGCTGGCAAGCCTGCGCACGGCCATCACGGGCGCCAACGTCAACCAGCCCAAAGGCAACCTGGACGGGCCGCAGCGGTCAACCACTATCAATGCCAATGACCAGCTGCGCTCGAAAGAAGATTATGAGAACCTGATCATCGCCTACGAGAACGGCGCGCCGCTGCGGCTGAAGGACGTCGCCGATGCACGGCAGGATGCCGAGAACATACGTCAGGCGGCCTGGATGGGCACGACGCCCGCCATCCTGCTGAACATACAGCGCCAGCCCGGCGCCAATGTGATTGATGTGGTGGACAGGGTCAAGACGCTGCTGCCCTCGCTGCGCGAGGCGCTGCCAGTGGGGGTGGATGTCGCAGTGGCGACAGACCGCACGCAGACCATCCGCGATTCCATTTCCCATGTCCAGCGCGAAATGTTCCTGGCTGTCGTACTTGTGGTGCTGGTGACCTTTGCTTTCCTGCGCAGCTGGACGGCAACGCTGATCCCCAGTGTGGTGGTGCCTCTTTCCCTGGTGGGCACCTTTGGCATCATGTATCTGATGGGGTTCAGCATCAACAACCTCACGCTGATGGCATTGACGATTGCCACGGGCTTTGTGGTGGATGACGCCATCGTCATGATCGAGAATATCGCGCGCTACATCGAGCGCGGCGAAACAGCGCTCAAGGCCTCGCTCAAGGGGGCGAAGCAGATAGGCTTCACGCTGGTCTCGCTGACGCTGTCCCTGATTGCCGTACTGATCCCGCTGCTGTTCATGAGCGATGTCATTGGCCGCCTTTTCCGCGAATTTGCCATTACGCTGGCAGTGGCCATCCTGCTCTCCTTGCTGATTTCCCTCACGCTCACGCCCATGATGTGCGCGCGCCTGCTGCGGCCCGAGTCGCAGCAGCAGGGCGGGCGTTTGCAGGCCACGCTGGCCGGATGGATGGAGAGGCTGATCCAGGCCTATGATCGAGGCCTTGGCTGGGTGCTGGGCCATCAGCGCCTGACGCTGCTCGTGGCATTGGGTACGCTGGCATTGACAGTGCTGCTTTACATGGTGGTGCCCAAGGGTTTTTTTCCACAGCAGGACACAGGCCTTATCCAGGCCATCAGCCAGGGGCCGCAGACCGTGTCGTTCACCTCCATGGCCAGACGGCAGTCGGAGGCAGTGGAACGCATACTGAAAGATCCTGACGTCGAGGCAGTGTCCTCATTCATAGGCATAGATGGAAACAATGCCACGCTCAATACCGGCAGCATGCAGATTGCGCTCAAGCCGCTGGGCGAGCGGGATGCCTCGGCAGCCGAAATCATCGAGCGGCTCGACGGCGCCTTGCGGTCCCTGGCGGGAATCCAGGTTTTCATGCAGCCGGTGCAGGACCTTACCGTCGAAGACCGCATCGCCCGCGCCCAGTACCAGATGACATTGTCGGACCCCGATACGGCGCTGCTGTCCGAATGGACACCCAGGCTGGTGCAGGCGCTGCGCGACATCCCCGAGCTGAGCGAGGTCGTCGACAATCTGCAGAACAGGGGCTTGCAGACCTCGCTGGTGATAGACCGGGACGCGGCGGCGCGGCTGGGGATCAGCAATGCGGCGATTGACGATGCGCTGTACGACGCGTTCGGGCAGCGGCTGATTTCGACGATCTTCACCCAGTCAGCGCAATACCGCGTCGTGCTTGAGGTGGCACCCCAGTTCCGCCAGGATCCGCAGGCGCTTGACCATATCTATGTCGCCACCTCAGAAGGCGCGCCGGTGCCCATCAGCAGCCTGGCGCATATAGAAGAACGCAGCACGCTGCTGGCGGTCGAGCGCCTGGGGCAGTTTCCGGCAACCACGATTGCCTTCAACCTTGCGCCCGGCGTGGCGCTGTCCGATGCAGTGGAAGCCGTGCGGGCCGCCCAGACTGCGATAGGCATGCCGGCATCTCTGGACCTGAGGTTCCAGGGGGCGGCGCGCGCCTTCCAGCTTTCCATGTCGAGCACACTCTGGCTGCTGCTGGCCGCGGTGGCCACCATGTACATCGTGCTGGGCGTGCTGTATGAAAGCTATATCCATCCCGTAACCATCCTCTCCACCTTGCCGTCGGCGGCCATTGGCGCGCTGCTGGCCCTGTTGCTCAGCGGCTCGGATCTGGACATGATAGGGGTGATAGGCATCATCCTGCTGATCGGCATCGTCAAGAAGAATGCGATCATGATGATCGATTTCGCGCTCGATGCCGAGCGCGCGCGCGGGCTGGCGCCACTGGATGCCATACGGGAAGCGGCGCTGCTGCGCTTCCGGCCTATCCTGATGACCACGCTGGCGGCGCTGTTCAGTGCGATACCGCTGATGTTTGCATCGGGTTCGGGCGCGGAAATGCGTCAGCCGCTGGGCCTGGTCATGGTGGGCGGGCTACTGTGCAGCCAGGTGCTCACGCTGTTCACGACGCCGGTCATCTACCTGATGTTCGAACGCCTGTCGCGCCGCCTGCGCGGAGGGCAGCAGCCATACATGGCTGACGACGGGGCGGTGTGATGCGGTTCTTCACCCTGTTCATCATGCGTCCGGTGGCGACCACGCTGCTGTGCCTTGCCATGGTGGTGACCGGCGGGCTGGCGCTGGTATTTCTGCCGGTTTCGCCCCTGCCGCAGATTGATTTCCCGATGATTTCGGTCTCTGCCAGCATGTCGGGCGCAAGCCCGGAAACCATGGCATCGAGCGTGGCCACGCCGCTTGAACAGTCGCTGGGGGCCATCTCGGGGCTTAGTGAAATGAGCTCGCGCAGCTCCGAGGGATCCACCCGCGTGCAGCTGATGTTCGACCTCGACCGCGACATCAACAGCGCTGCACGCGATGTGCAGGCGGCCATCAATGCCGCGCGTTCCATGCTGCCATCCAGCCTGCGCAACAACCCCACCTACCACAAGGTGAACCCGTCTTCCGCCCCTATCATGGTGCTGGCGCTGACATCCGCGACCGCCACCAAGGGGCAGCTTTACGATCTGGCTTCGACTGTGCTGGCGCAAAAGCTTGCGCAGGTGGTTGGGGTGGGCGAAGTGGAGGTCGGGGGCAGCTCACTGCCGGCCATCCGCGTGAGCCTCAACCCTTTTGCGCTGAACAACGCCGGCGTTGCGCTGGATGAAGTGCGCGCCGCGCTGGCAAACGCCAATACCATGCGGCCCAATGGCGTGGTGGAGAACAGCCAGTACAACTGGCAGCTCAGCTCGGGCGGGCAGCTGACCCGCGCCGAGCAGTACAAACCGCTGATCGTGGCCTGGCGCGACGGCTCGCCCATACGGCTGCAGGATATCGCCACGGTGGAGGATTCGGTCGAGAACGCCAACAACGTCGGTTTCTTCAATGACCGGGAGGCGGTGCTGCTGCTGGTGCGCAGGCAGGCCGATGCCAACATCATCGAGACAGTCGACGCCATACGGGCGCGGCTTCCGGTCTTCGAATCCATGCTGCCAGCGCATGTGTCGCTGACGGTCGCGCAGGACCGGACCCCGAGCATCCGTGCTTCGCTGCACGAAGCGGAGCTTACCCTGCTGATTGCTGTCGCGCTGGTGGTGATGGTTGTGCTGCTGTTTCTGCGCAATGTGCGCGCCGCGCTGGTGCCGGCCATCGCCGTGCCGGCGTCGCTGGTGACCACTTTCAGCTTCATGCTGTGGTTCGGTTACACGCTCAACACGGTATCGCTGATGGCCCTGATTGTCGCCACGGGCTTTGTGGTCGACGATGCCATTGTGGTGCTGGAGAACATCATGCGCCATATCGAGCGGGGCGCCAGCCCGCTGCGCGCGGCCATACGCGGTGTGCGCGAGGTTGGCTTTACCGTGGTGGCCATGAGCCTGTCCCTGGTGGCCGTGTTCATTCCCATGTTGCTGATGGGAGGCATGATAGGGCGCATGTTCAAGGAATTCGCTGTCACGCTGTCTATTTCAGTGCTCGTGTCCTTGCTGGTGTCTGTTACCGTCACGCCCATGATGTGCGCCCGGCTGCTGCGGCGCCAGGAGGCGCTGCCGGCGGGTGCTGCCGGCGGGCAAGACGGGCGCCGGACAAATGCCCGGCTTGCTGCAGGCGGGCTGCGCCGGGTTGTTGCAGGAGCATGGCATGGCGCAAGGGCGTTGGCGCGGGCAGTGGCGCGCTGGTGCCAAGCCCTCGGCAATCTTTTCTGGCGAGGCTATAGAAGGTCGCTGGACTGGGCGCTTGCGCACGGCCGCTTCATGATGCTGCTGCTGGCTGCCACCATAGGCCTGAATCTTTACCTGTATGCGGTCGTGCCCAAGGGCTTTCTTCCGCAGCAGGATACGGGCCAGCTGCTGGGGTTTTTCCGGGTGGACCAGGGAACATCCTTCCACGCCATGAAGCCCAAGCTGGATCATTTTCGGGACATCCTGCTGCAGGACCCGGCCATAGAAAGTGTGGCGGGCTTTGCCGGTGGGCGAGGGGGCAGCAATTCCTCTTTTCTCATGATCCAGCTCAGGCCGCAGGCCGAACGCAAGGCCAGCGCGATGGATGTTGTCAATCGCCTGCGGCCAAAGTTCATGGGTGTGCCGGGCGCGCGGCTGACTTTGGTGCCGCAGCAGGATATCTTCGTGGGCGGGCCGCAGGGAGGCAGCGGCAGCTACAGCTATGGCCTGATGGCCAGCGACCTGGATGTGATCAAGACCTGGCTGCCGCGCGTGCAGCGCGCATTGCTCGAGGTGCCGGAACTGGTCGATGTGGAAACCGATATCGAGGACAAAGGCCGCCGGGTGGAGCTGGTGATCGACCGCGATGCGGCGACCCGATTGGGGGTGGACATGTCGCTGATTGCGTCCACCCTGAACAATTCCTTCAGCCTCAGGCAGGTATCTGTCATCTACCAGCCGCTCAATCAGTATCACGTCGTCATGGGGGTGGCGGACCAGTATGCACAGGATGCCGAGTCGCTCAAGCGCGTCGAGGTGGTGACAGCGGACGGCAATCGCGTGCCGCTGTCGGCCTTTACGCGCTTCGAAATGGGTAGCGCTCCGCTCAGCGTGCGTCACGAAGGCCTGCTGGCGTCGGAATCCATTTCATTCAGCCTGGCGCCTGGCGTTTCGCTTGAGCAGGCCACGCGCGCGATCGAACAGGCGGTCGCACGCACCGGCATGCCGACCAACCAGGTTCAGGCCGGGTTCCAGGGGTCGGCGCGCGAGCTCCAGGAATCGCTGGCGCAGCAACCCTGGCTCATTCTTGCGGCGCTAGTCACCATGTATATCGTCCTGGGCATGCTGTACGAAAGCTATGTGCACCCCATCACCATTCTGTCCACGCTGCCCTCGGCAGGCATCGGCGCGCTGCTGGCGCTTATCCTGCTCAAGGAAGAGTTTTCGCTTATCGCCCTGATAGGCGTGTTTCTGTTGATTGGCATTGTGAAGAAGAACGCCATCATGATGGTGGATTTCGCGCTGCTGGCCGAGCGGCGCGAGGGGCTGACATCGCGCGAGGCTATTTACCAGGCCTGCCTGGTGCGGTTCCGGCCCATCATGATGACAACGCTTTCGGCGGCCCTGGGAGCCCTGCCGCTGGTATTGGCATCGGGCGCCGGCGTCGAGATGCGCCGGCCGCTGGGCCTGACGATTGTTGGCGGGCTGCTCATCAGCCAGGTGCTGACGCTGTATACGACGCCTGTGGTCTACCTGTATCTGGACCGGTTCCGCCTGTGGGCATCGCGCTGGCAGCGTCAGAAGGGTTCGGCCGCGACGGAGGCATCATGATGACGCGCAAGGGGCGGCGCCTCAGCTGGAGATGGGATGGTTGATGAAATGAGAACAGACCCGGAAAACAAGATCTGTGCGGCCAGGCCGCGATGGCGTCTGGCGGCGCCCATTGTTCTGTGTGCATTGCTGTCGGCCTGTGCAGTGGGGCCGGATTACCGGCGTCCGGCGCTCGATGTCGGTGCGGCATACAAGGAAACCGGTGTGGCCCTGGATGGGGCAGCCGCGGTCGCGGGCGAGAATAAGGCAATCAATGCCGGCTGGGTGCTTGCGCGGCCGGACGATTCGGCCCTGCGCGGCGACTGGTGGGCGCTTTACGACGATCCCGTGCTGTCTTCGCTGATGGAGCGGCTCATGTCGGGCAATCTGGACATCGTCCAGGCGCAGGCGCAATACCGTCAGGCACAGGCGGCGCTGAAATCGTCGCGATCGGAATTCTTCCCGACCATAGGCACGTCGGCCTCCGTCACCCGGTCGGGTTCGGGCAGCGGCAGCGCTTCCGGCTCGTCGGGCAGCGGCTACTCCGGTGACGGCAATGTGGGCAACCAGTACAGCCTTTCGGGCAGCGTCAGCTGGGAGGTCGACCTGTGGGGCAGAGTGCGTCGTTCGGTGGAAGCCAGCCAGTCCGGCCTGCAGGCCAGCGCGGCGGACGTCGCCACTGTGCGTCTGAGCATGGCTTCCACCCTGGCGCAGACGTACTTCAATTTGCGGGCAGCCGATGCCGAACTTCGCCTGTTGCAACAGACTGTCCAGGCCTATGACCGTTCGCTGACGACGACCCGGAACCGTTACGATGCGGGTGTGGCGGGGCAGGTCGATGTCGAATCGGCGCGCACTCAGCTGGAAAATGCGCGTGTGCAGCTCGAGGCGGCGCAGTCTGACCGTGCGCAGCTGGAACACGCTATCGCGGTGCTGCTCGGGGTGCCGCCTGCGAGCTTCAGCCTGCCGGAGACCCATGTTCTGGTTGCCGTGCCGCAAATACCGGTTGGCCTGCCGGCTCAACTGCTGCAGCGCCGGCCCGATGTGGCGGCGGCCGAGCGGCGCGCGGCGCAGGCCAATGCGGAAATCGGCGTGGCACAGGCCGCATGGTTCCCGGACCTCACCCTGAGCGCGCAGGGCGGGTTTCGCAGCGGCGAGTTCGCGCAATGGCTGACTGCGCCTGCCCGCTTCTGGTCGCTGGGGCCGGCGCTGGCACTCACGATATTCGATGGCGGCGCGCGCAGCGCCCAGGTGGAACAGGCGCGTGCGGCCTATGATGCGCAGGCTGCGGCGTACCGCCAGAGCGTGCTGACCGCCCTGCGGGAGGTCGAAGACTATCTTGTGGCCCTCAGTGCGCTGGCTCGCGAGCAGCTTGCTCAGGACAGGGCCCTGGAGGCCGCCCGCACGACGCTGAGGCTGACGCAGAACCAGTACGATGCGGGCCTGATCGATTACCTGAGCGTGGTTCAGGTACAGACCACGGCCCTCAGCGCCGAGCGCAGCGCGCTGCAGATGCAGGCAAGCCGCCTGGTTGCCAGCGTGCAGCTGATTGCCGCGCTGGGAGGAGGGTGGACAGGCGGTTACCGGGTCAACATGCGGGCGGAAGAATAGGGGGCTAGACGAATGCCCGTATGCCTGCGATGCCGTGGGCGCCGTGGCGCCGCGCCTGCGCCAGGGTGGCGGGCGACTGCCCGCCGATGGCGAAGACAGGCAGGCCAGCCTGAGCCGCCAGCGCCGCAAAGCGTTCCCAGCCCATGCCTGCAACACCGGGGTGCGAAGGCGTGTCCAGCACGTGGCCCAGAACCACGAAATCAGCGTCCAGCGCGCGGGCCGCAGCCAGATCCGGTGCGGCATGCGCCGATACACCCACCAGCCGTCCCCGCCTGCCATCCGAGCCCTGGGGAGCAACGGTCACCGCCAGGGTGGCGGGGTCACGCGTTGCATGCTCCGTTTCGGACACGGCAAGCCCCGCCCTGGCGCATGCGTCCGCCGCCCGGAAATGCACGCCGTCGGCTTCTTCCCACCAGCTTTCTGGGTGGATGCTGTTGACCAGGCAGCGCGCTCCGTATTCATGGCAACGCGCCAGTACCTGCCGGAACGCATCGTGCAACCGCTCTTCGGACGCGCTGTTGCCAGGCTCTCTGAACTGAACCAGTCTGACGCCTGATGCCAGGGATTGCGCAAGAGTTTCAAGATAGGCCGGCAATCTGTCCAGGCTGCCTATCTGCGTCACAAGGTAGCGGTCGGGCAACCGTATCCAGCGGATGGGCGGAAAGGTTGCGGGCAGCAGCGGCTCGACGGGCAAAGACGTGGCATGGGGATCGACCCAGGACAGCGCCTGGCCCTCGAGGCCGCGAGGCTCTCCTTCCCAGGCAGTCACCTGGCAGAAGGCCAGGCGCACGATGTTCACCGAATATTCATGGGTGTAAGTGACCCAGGGCGTCGCTTGCGTGACGCGGATGCCCAGCTCTTCCTCAAGCTCGCGCGACAGCGCCTGCAGGGTGCTTTCGCCCGGCTCAATCTTGCCGCCTGGCAGCTCCCACCAGCCCGACCAGGGTTTGTCGGCAGGGCGCTGCGCCAGCAGGAGAGATCCATCGGGCCGCAGGATCATGCCTGCAGCCACTTGCACGAAGGGTTTGCTCATCCTGGTTTGTTTCCTATGCGTATCGTGCGGCCCAGTCGCGGGCGAACTGGCGTGCCACGCGGCCTGAGCGCGATCCACGCTCCAGCGCCCACTGCAATGCTTCGGTACGCGAGGCCTCGACGTCTTCGGGCTTGCAGCCCAGTTCGCGCAGCCAGTAATAGACAATGTCCAGGTAATCGTCCTGGCGGAAAGGGTAGAACGACAGCCAGATGCCGAAACGCTCGGACAGGGAGATCTTTTCCTCCACCGTTTCGCCGGGATGGATTTCGCCATCGCTCTGGTGCTGGGCGGACAGGTTCTCGCTCATGTATTCGGGCATGAGATGGCGGCGGTTGGATGTCGCGTAGATCAGCACATTGTCGCCTGAAGCCGTGACCGAGCCGTCCAGCACCGACTTGAGCGCCTTGTAGCCGGCCTCGCCTTCCTCGAAGGACAGGTCGTCGCAGAAGATGATGTAGCGCTCGGGACGGGTGCTCACCAGATCAACGATATCGCCCAGGTCGCCCATGTCGGACTTGTCGACCTCGATGAGGCGCAGGCCCTGGCCTCCGTAGGAGGCCAGCATGGCCTTGACCAGGGAGCTCTTGCCAGTGCCGCGGGCGCCTGTCATGAGCACATTGTTGGCTGGCTTGCCCTTCAGGAAATGGCGCGTGTTGCGGTCGATCACGTCTTTCTGGCGATCGATATGCTGAAGATCCTCGGGATGGATGACGGAGATGTTGCGTACCGCGTCAAGCCAACCTTGCGCGCCGCGCTTGCGCCATCTGTAGGCATGCGCCGTCCAGTCTATGCTGGGTGGCGCGGGTGGCAGCCAGGCTTCGAGTTGCGCCAGCACACGCTCGGCGCGTGCAATGAGCGGGCCAAGGTCAAGAGTGGTCAACGGGGTCTCCGGTCAAGATGCAGCAGCAAAATCCGTTATTATCGCGCAAATCGCCAAGCACGCCTTCCAGCCCCCAACTCGCCCCGCCACAGCGGCCCGCGGGCGCGTCACGTATAATCCTAGCCTTGATCCGCAAGGGATCCGACCACTGTAAATCTTGAGCCGGAACACGTGTTGAGTCTATCCGAGATAATTTCCCCCATTTCAGACGACATGAAGGCTGTCGACGCGGTGATTCGCGCGCGCCTCAATTCCGATGTCGTCCTGATCCGCACCATAGGCGAATATATCGTCAGCGCGGGTGGCAAACGCATGCGTCCGGCATTGGTGCTGCTGGTCGCCAGGGCCCTGGGGTATCAGGGGAGCACGCATCACTTGCTGGCCGCGGTGGTGGAGTTCATCCACACCGCCACGCTGCTGCATGACGATGTGGTCGACGAATCCGACATGCGACGCGGCCGCAGCACTGCCAATGCGATGTTTGGCAATGCCGCCAGCGTCCTGGTGGGCGACTACCTCTATTCCCGCTCGTTCGAGATGATGGTGGAATCCAATTCCATGCCGGCCATGACAGTCCTGTCGGCGGCAACCACGGTCATTGCGGAAGGCGAGGTGCTGCAGTTGCTCAACGTCCACGATCCAGACGTGTCGCTTGATCGTTACCTGCAGGTGGTGCGCTACAAGACCGCCAAGCTTTTCGAGGCTGCCGCGGAAGTGGGGGCCATCGTTGCCGGCGCCACGGCGCAGCAGCAGGCCGCTGCCGCCGCATACGGCCGCCATATCGGTACGGCCTTCCAGCTGATCGACGACGTGCTGGATTATTCCGGAAACGTGGATGTGCTGGGCAAGAGCGTGGGCGACGACCTGCGCGAAGGCAAGCCGACGCTGCCGCTGATCCGCACCATGGAGGTGGGTACGGCCGAACAGCGTACGCTGATCCAGGACGCCATCCGCAACGGCGACGGCGACTTCACCGCCGTGGCCCGCGCCATCCAGCAGACCGACGCACTGGCATATACGCGCCAGGCCGCCGTGGCTGAAGCGGAAATCGCGCGCCAGGCGCTGGCAGACCTGCCCGTTTCCGTTCATCAGGAAACTTTGCTAAAATTCTGTTCCTTCGCGGTCGAACGAGACCGCTGAAGGTTCCCGAAGTCGCCAGGCTGCGTTTTCAAGCGCTTGCTGGCGGCAACACACCGCTGTCGGGGTGTAGCTCAGCCTGGTAGAGTACTGCGTTCGGGACGCAGGAGTCGCATGTTCGAATCATGTCACCCCGACCATATTTTAGAGAGAGCCCATCCAGATGGGCTTTTTTTGCGCCATCTGTTAGGCTCTTCGGCTCTACCCCATTAAGGGGGCTGGGCATTCACTAGACCCGGTTGATCACACCGTTCCAACCGCACTGGGCCAAGACCCTCATGCGGTAATTCTCAAAATTTTTGCGCATGGTCAAGGTGCCGAGCTCCTCACTTGCGATGCGCACTTCAAGGGGCTGCCGGACGTGGCATTGTTCGCCAAGACAGCCTGAGATGGCGAAGAAAATGCCTGCCAGGCGGCATATGCGAGGTGCTTTCAGGATCTGTCTGGCGCTGGATTGATACATCGTTTCGGCCCGCCGCGCTGCCCTGCCTGCGTGTGGGCCTTGTACGGAAGGCGGTGTATCATGGCTGGCTTATGAATATGACCACGCGCCAAAGCGCAAGCCTCGCCGTTCACGGCGAGGTCAAGCGAGGCCATATCAATGCGTCGCCAAAGGCGCCCCTGCATTGTGGCGGAGAAGCTCCGGCCCCAAGGCCGGAGTTCTTCACATGTCATATTCGCCAACCGTGCTCATCATGACCTCAACTGCCGTCGCTGACCGGGATGCCCGCAACTCTGCATTGTCGTTGGGGCTGTCGCTGCCCGTCGACGTACTGCTCTATCTGCTCCTGCCCATGTATCACGACGCCTTTGGGGTGACGCTGGCCGAGGCCGGGGTGCTGCTGGCGGCGAATCGGCTGGTGCGCATCGTGGGTTATGGGTGGGTGGCGCGCAATTATGCCCGTTATGGCGACCGCCCCGCCTGCCTTTGCGCGGTCGGCGCGGCAGCGCTGTGTTCGCTGGGCTGCGCGGCGCTGTCGGGCTTCTGGCTGCTGCTGCCGGTGCGGCTGATCTGGGGCCTTGCCTTTGCCGCCCTGAACCTTTCCACCCAGGCCCTGGGCACGATAGTGCCCGAAGGCGCTGCACGCCGATATGGACGTTCGCGCGCCTATATCGCGCTGGGGCCGGTGCTGGCCTTGCCGCTGGGTGCGGTCATGACGCAGTATTTCGGGCCAAAGGCGATTTTTCTTGTGCTGACGCTGGTGGCGTTGGCCGGCTTGCTGGCGGCAAGAGCCTTGCCGTCGTCGCCGCACCCGCAACCGGCGCGCCGCAAGGGGCTGCGCCTGCCCAATAGCCTGGATACCTGGTCCTTTCTCGAAGGGCTGACGCTTGATGGACTGTTCATTGTCGGGCTGTCTTATCTGGGCAGGGACATGATGCCTGGCGGCGCTGTGGTGGTGGCGGGTACGCTGATGGCCATGCGCTATCTTGGCGAGATTCTGCTCAGCCCGGTGGGGGGGCGCATGGCTGACCGTTTCGGGCCAGAGCAGATGCTGGTATGCCTGTCGCTTCTGACTGCTGTGGCGCTCGTGGGGTTCGGGTCGGGCTGGTTCTGGAGCTGCGCCGCTGCAATCGTCGTGCTGCGTTCACTGCAAATACCGCTGCTGGCGCCCATTGTTGCGCGTCGCACGCCAGGGCCTGGCCGCGTCCAGGCCCTGGCTGCAAGAGCAATCTGGCGGGATATCGGTGCCGGTCTGGGGCCGATGCTGGCAGGGGCCTTGCTGCCTGTCGCGCCGCAGGCCTGGATATACACCGTACCGGCATTGCTGCTGGCCTGGGCGGCGATAGCCTGCGTACGGTCGGCGCGTTGAGGGCGCTGTTCGGGCTGTCATTGCCGGCAGAGGCGGGGCGGGCGGCTTAGGCGCAGCGAACGAGATCGGGATGATCCGCCTGTTCGAAAATGCGGCGCACGCGATCCTGCCAGGACGCAGCAAACGCCTGGCGCTGTTCGGGCGTGGCGTCGTCTTCGACGGCGCCGAGCAGGGCAGGCATGAGATCAGGGGGCGGCGGTACGACACCGGCATTGAAGGCGACGGTCACGCTGTCGCCGGTATCCACGCGCTGAAAGCGGATATCGCCGTCGATCGGCGCCTCGAAGGACAGCAGGTTGCGACGGTCATGCTTGCCGCGGATGCCCTTGAAGCCATTGTCGGCGGTTGCGCCAGTGATGAAGCTGACCACATTGGCAACGACACCAGTGGTGCCTTCCAGCTGGCTGTTGCGGAACTCTGCCTTGATGGCGCCGCGCTGGGGCGGTTCGTCACCATACAGCGTGCGCAGAGCCTTGACCGTCATGAGGTAGGCGCCTGCCACGGTCGGGCAGGAGTGGCCGGCCAGGCGCACGGTGTCCGCGTAGGAATATTCGATCAGGCCGGCATCGGCCGCGCCCAGCAGTTGCGCCAGCGGGTCGCGCAGTGTGATGGAAGGTATGGTGTCGAAAAAGGCGGGAAAAGTCATGGTGTTCTACCGGTATGTGCAGAAGACAGTTTGTGCGGCGCGCCTTGCGGCACGCTGCAGACATACTATAGGTTGAACAGTGGCGTGTCGGAGGATAGGCCCGACGCGCATTGTGGTCTATCGCCAGGTGGCCATGCGACGCGGGCCGAGGCTTCGTTGATACGAGGCTTCGGCCCTGCGGAAATTCATGCTTTCCGGCTGCGGCGGTCGCGCAGCCGGGGTAGCTGCATCAGTACGATGCAGTCAGGCTGGCGTAGTAGGTGCGGCCAGGCTGGTTGTAGGTATACGCGCCCGCTTCGCGGCTGTTGCCTTCGCGGAAGAGGCGCTTGTCGCCGATATTGGACACGCCCAGATTCACGCTCAGGTGCTTGTTGAACACATAGCGGCCGGAAACACCGAATAGGGCATATGGAGAGATGGAGCGGGTTGCATCGCCGGTGACGCGGTTGCCCTGGTAGTCAAGCTTTGGCGGCTCCTGCCGGCCATACCATGTCATGGTGGCCTGGAGCGACAGCGGCGTGGAAACCTGCCAGTCCAGCGTGGAATTGACGGTGTATTCCGGGATGATGGACAGCGGTTCGCCGGTTTCCCGGTTTTCGGACTTGGTCATGTAGGTAAAATTGGTGTTCCAGTTCAGGTTGTCGCGCAGGGGAATACCCAGCGTGCCTTCGAACCCTTCGACCACGGCCTTCGGAATGTTCTGCCACTGGAACACATCGGCATTGGCATACTGCGAGCTGGAACCGCCGACGGCGCTGCCCACGACCGTATGACCGGGCTCGACCTTGTTCTTGTAGTCGTTGCGGAACCAGGTGATGCCGGCCACCCAGCCGCCGTCGCGGAACTCGATGCCCAGTTCCTTGTTGATGCTGGTTTCAGCCTTGAGGTCATCGTTGCCCTGCAGGTAGCAGCTGCCGCCCGCGCCCCAGCAGCCCGTGCCGCGGCTGTAGAGCACATAGTTGGGGTTGGTCTGGTACAGGTTGGGCGCCTTGTATGCGCGGGCGATGCCGGCCTTGAGCGTCACGGTGTCGGTCAGCGACTGCGAGAAGTTCAGCGCCGGGCTCCAGTTGCCGCCGGTAATGCTGTGATGGTCGTAGCGCAGGCCCGGGGTCAGGATGCTGCCCGGGCGCAGTTCGATATTGTCCTCGATGAAGACCGAGGCGATGCGGGACGAGCTGCGGGTATCGCGCATGCCATCGTCAAGGCCGGGAATGCTGCCTGCCTCTGTCAGGCTTTGCGTATTGGAAAGCGGATCGTGCATGCGCTGCTGCACCCATTCGGCGCCGACAGTGAGCACTTGGTCCATACGGGTTTCGATGGGCAGGCTGACCTCACTGTGCGCCGTAATGGTGTTCAGCGTGATGGTGCCGAAATTGCCGTTGCCCAGGATATTGCCTTCGGGGCCGCCTGCCAGGCCTTCTTCCAGCCTCGCATTGCGCGTGCTCTCATACTGCAGGTAGCTCAGGCTGGAAATGCCGGAATCCCATTTGCCGCGGTGTGTCACGGCATAGGTTTCGCGGTACATGCGGTTGGTTTCGTCGCCCACCCAGGCCGTGCGCATCGTATCGAGCGCGCCGCCCAGGTTGTTCATGCTGTCATTGGCATAGATGTTGCCCTGCCTGCTGAACCCGGCTTCGAAATCCACGGTCTGGCCCGGCGCGACACGCCAGGAGAGCAGGCCGTTGATGTCTTTGTTGCGAACGCCTTCGCGTCCTGCGGTGATCCAGCTGTCGCCGCCGACAATATGCCCCTTGTTGATGTCTACTGCGTCGCTGTCGGTCTTGCTGATGTTGCCGTAGAGCCGGTACGAAAGATTCTCGGTGATGGGGCCGCTCAGGCCGAAATTCATGCGGCGCGTGGCGCCTTCCTTGCTATGCTCGGGCAGGTTGCCATATATCGTGACACTGCCGTGATGCTCGTCCGTTGCCGGCCGGGTAATGATATTGACGACGCCGCCGGCCGCACCCGAACCATAACGGGCGGCTGCCGGGCCGCGCAGCACCTCTATGCGTTCGACCTGCTCGGGCGGCACCCAGTTGGTATCGCCGCGCGTATCGCGCTCGCCGCGCCAGCCGTAGCGTACCGAGTTGCGGGAGGACACAGGCCTGCCGTCTATCAGGATCAGGGTGTTTTCCGGACCCATGCCGCGAATGTCGATCTGGCGGTTGTTGCCGCGCGCCCCCGAGCCGCTGTTGCCGGTCAGGTTCACGCCAGGCTGTTTGCGGATGATTTCGGAAAGGTCATTGGCGGGCGGGCTTTTTTCGATATCTTCCTGGCCGATGATGGAGACGCCCGGCGCCTGCTTGAGCTCTTCCTGTGCGGTGCCGAGCACCTGGATGTCCTCCAGTTGCTGCACCGTGCCTGTTTGCGCAAAGGCTACACCCGCCTGTGCGGCAAACGCCGCAAGCACGAGCAGACGCGAATGGGTGGAACGGAAAAGAGGGCGGTGCGCTGGCAAAATAGGCTCCAAGAGTGCTGGATCAGGCTCCGTGCCGGGTCACGGTAGCAGGAAGCTAATGAGAATGGTTTGTATTCCAATCCCGGGTGCGGTAGTATGACACGTGGATTTCAAGATTTGTTTTGAGATAAAAATTTATTTCTTTGCGCCAGACACGCCAATGTCCAGCCTTGGCCATGCCGGGCTTTCCGCACTGGTGGACAATAATTCCGGGATTCAGACGTGTAGTATTTTTTCCGGCCATAGACAATGAATACCATTATTCATAGACGTGATCTTCCTGGCCTGCACATTGCCGGCGCGCAGCTGCGGCCCGACCAGGCCCTGTTCCAGGGGCGTCTGGCCTGGGTGCGCATGCGGGCCGGGCTTGAGCTGCACAGTGCCGACTACATCGAGCTCGAGAATTTCCAGACCGAATCTGTGAGCGGGGAGCGCCTGGGTTTCATTCTGTTCCTGCAGGGCGGGGCGGATGTGTCCCTGGATGACAGGCGGCTGCGTTTCGGGGCTGGCACGGCCGGTGTCGCGCCGGGCGGCCCCATTGGAGCGCTGGTGTCGCAGTCGCGGCCCACTACCTTTCATCGCAGCATGCAGGCGGGCGCGCGGATACGCAAGGTCGTGCTCAACTTCGGGCCGGAATGGTTCGAAACCGGTGGCCTGGACAGCTACGATGATTACCGCGGCATTCTGGCTTTTCGCCGCGAGCATCTGGGGCTCAGGCATTGGCATCCGAGCGCGCGGCTGATTGCGCTGGCCGAAGAGATTCTGAGACCGGCAAGCCATGCGTCGATGATGGATCGCATCTATCTCGAGAGCCGCGTGCTGGAAATGTCCGCGGAGGTGCTGGGTGTGCTCTGCGGGCCGGCCCGCCAGGATGGCGCGCTGCGCCTGCGCGACAGCAGACGTATGCAGCGCCTGCGGGAGCTGCTGGACAGCGGCCTGGCTGACGAGTGGTCCCTGGGAGAAATAGCGCGCGAGGCAGGTGTCAATATAAACACGATGCAGAAACAGTTTCGCGCGTTCACCGGCCACACGGTTTTCGAATACCTGCGCGGGCGTCGGCTGGCCGCTGCACGGCGCGCCCTGGAACAGGGCGGCGCCACCGTCGCGCAGGCGGCATGGCAGGCCGGCTACAACAGCGCGGCGAACTTCGCGACCGCCTTCAAGCGCGAGTTCGGCATCACCCCGCGCCAGGCACGCCGCTAGCCGCGCCCGATATAGGGCATCTTGGTGGCCATTACCGTCATGAACTGTACGTTGGCTTCCAGCGGCAGGCTGGCCATATAGACGACTGCGCGTGCGACATCTTCGACGTCCATGCGCGGCTCGGGCCGCTTGGAGCCGTCGGCCTGCAGCACGCCCACGCTCATTGCCTCGGTCATCTCGCTGGCGGCATTGCCAATGTCAATCTGGCCGCAGGCGATGTCGTACTTGCGTCCATCAAGTGAAGTGGCCTTGGTCAGTCCGGTGATGGCATGCTTGGTGGCCGTGTATGACACGGCATGAGGCCTGGGCGCATAGGCGGAGATAGAGCCGTTGTTGATGATGCGGCCTCCGCGCGGCACCTGGTCGCGCATGATGCGGAAGGCTCCTTGCGTGCACAGGAAGGCGCCCGTCAGGTTGATGTCCACGGCGTTCTTCCACTGGGCGAATTCGAGATCTTCCAGCGACACGGCGCGGGCAAAGATGCCGGCGTTGTTGAACAGCAAATCCAGGCGGCCGTATTGCTGCTTGATCGCGTCGAACAGCCGCCCGACCTGCTCAGGGTCACTGACATCGGTGGGCACTACCAGCGATTCGGCGCCCAACGCACGGCCCTCATCGGCGGTGGCCTCCAGCGGTTCGCGCCGGCGGCCCGCCAGCACAACGACATAGCCCTCTCTCATCAGGGCAAGGGAAATGGCTTTTCCTATGCCGGATCCCGCTCCGGTCACCAGCGCGATTTTTTTGCTTGTCATGGTCTCTTCCTGTTGTGACAGCCTTGAGTGTAGCGTCAGTAGTTCATATGCGCAGCGGCTTGCGGATCGGCGCCGCCGCTGTTTTCAAGCCGGCGGATCGTGCCGATACGCCGGTTCTTTTGTTTATCTGGCTTTCATGCCCTGCGACCATTCCCATGCCAGGTCGCGGCGCATGCCGCGATTGAGCATGGCTGTGATCAGCATACAGATCAGCGCCCCCAGCGCGGCCATTGCCATGTCTTTCTGCGCATCCCAGATGTCGCCCTGCGAGCCCAGGTAATGCATGCCGACGTCGCTGCCGAAGGTCATGGCCGCGCCCCATTCGATCAGCTCGTACAGTGCCGAAGTGCTGAGCGTGACATCGAGCGGCAGGAAATAGGCCCAGAAGCCGCGCACCTCGACGATGCGCAGGAAAAATTCCCTTATCGGATAGGCCAGCAGGAGTCCATAGGAAAAATGGACCAGCCTGTCATAGTGGTTGCGCTCCCAGCCAAACATGCTGTTGAAGGTATGGCCGGTAAGCGACTGCCACCAGCGGTCGTAGGGCACGTCCGAATACGTATAGTGCGAACCCACCATATGCAGCGCCAGGAACAGGATGATCAGCAGCAGCGAGGCGTTGGAGAAACGAAACTGGCGGCGCATGAGCCACAGCGCGGCCACCAGCATCAGCACCAGCGCATTCTCGAGCAGCCAGGTCATGCGGTCCGCCGGATGCACGGCCAGTACCGCCCAGAGCACGAGGTAGGCCGCCGCGGCGATCCGTACTGCCTTGCGGCCGGCGCGCGTGCCGGCCGGCTGCGCGGCGATTCCTCCCGTACCGCTTTCAGGGGCCACGCGCGGTGTAATCGTTGCGAGGGCCGCCTGCGTGGGGTCTGTGCTGGGCATTTCCTGCATGCTGTTTATTCCCGGCCGCTCTGGCGGCTCATCTGTTGTACGGGGGCATCAACCGCCGCAATATGCGCTCGTAAGTGTTGATACCTGATGCAACGCTGCCGGGAAAGTATAGTGAATATCGTCGCAGCAAGCCCCAATTGGACACTTGCGCTTACAAGGTTGCCGGGGGCGGGTGGTATAAAAATTTTCAAGAGCAGGCCCAAAGCCTGGAACTACCCGTTAGGAGCATCAATGAACCGAACTCTCACCGCAGCACTGGGCATTGCATTGTGCGCTGGTCTCGCAGCCTGCGGCACCACCCGCGACAAAGGCGATCTCGCCCAGAAGACGGTTGAATATACATGCGGCTCGGGCGACGGTCAGACCCTGTCGGCGCAATATACTTTCCAGGGCCAGGAAGCCCTGGGCGCCAAAGTTATCTTCGGCGACCAGGTGGTCGACCTGATGCGCTCTACCAGCAGCAACGCGGATGTCGTGGGCAACACCTTCCGCGGCAACGGCTACACCTGGACGACTGACAAATTCACGTACGATACGGTGGGCGATGCCAATGGCACCATGCTGACCCGTGATACCGAGCCTGCGGCGGGCCAGCAGGCCGCGGCGCCGGGCGGCTCGGCCACCGTGGTTGCGCGCAGCTGCAAGGTCACTGGCGTTTCGGGCTGAGAACCGCCCGGCACGCATCATTTTCCGTAGTGTTATGGCGCGTGGGCGCGGCAGAAATGCCGCGCTTTTTTCAGGTTTGCAAAGCCGATTTCAGACTAAGCAAGCCGACCTGAGGAGGCCTTAGATGGCCTGAGGCGATTTCAAGGGAGCCAAGTTAGTGTTGGCTTGTTTCGGCTGATACCAGCCAGCTTCATCCGAGCTCGGTGGCAAGCAGCGCACGGGTGACGTCCCAGCCCCTTGAGTGATGGGCGCGCAGCAGCTCGCGCAGCAGCAGGCCGTCGCGGCTGCGCAGCGCCTCCAGAATCTGTTCATGTTCGGCGACGGCGTGCCGCCAGCGTGACTGCTCAATGTTTCCCGCGTAGCGGTAGCGCCGGATCTGCTGTGCCTCGTTGCGATAGATGCGCGACAGCGCGGGGTTGTGCGCGCCATCGACAATTCGCTGGTGTATGGCCTGATTGATGCTGAAATAAGCCAGCAGGTCGCGCTGCTTGAAAGAGGCAAGCATCTGCTGGTGAAGCGACTCGATGTCGGCAAGCTCGGCGTCGGAGATCCGCGCGCAGCTTGCCGTCGCGGCAATATTCTCCAGCCCGATCAGCACCTCCATGGCGGCGTCGATCTGCGCCATGCTCAACCGGGTGACATAGGCGCCTCGGTTGGGCCGCAGCTCCACCAGGCCTTCGGTATCCAGGATCTTGAGCGCTTCGCGCAATGGGGTGCGGGACAGGTCGGCGTGCTGTTCCAGCAGGGAGCGCTCGGAAATGCGCTGCCCGGGCTTCAGTTCACCTGTGACAATCAGCTCGCGCAGACGTGTGACGGCTGCTGTCGTACGGGTCCCGTGACCATTTGCCTCCCCATTGTTCGGATAGGGGTTTTCCTTATTTTGCATGTAATCAAGCCTGAAAATGGTAAAACTAAGCGTGAAATACGTTGTTGTCTCGCATTATTGCATGCAATAATGCGGCAACTTTTTCAACACTGTATATAGCTTTCAATGAATCTTCACACCTATTTTTCCAGTGTGACCAGGCCGGTGCAAGCCTGCGTGGCGGGCAGCGGCGGTTTCGGGCGCAGTTTCATTGCCCAATGCCGGAACACGGCTTTGCTGCGGTGCCGGGCGGCGGTGGATATTGATGCCGGGACGGCGGTCGAGGCTATGGTGTCGGTAGGCATCAGCCGCCAGGACATACGGGTGTGTACGGATCGCGCATCGGCCTTGAGGGCCTGGGAAGAGGGCGCCTATATTGCGGTGGCGGATCTCGACGTCCTGCTGGAACTGCCCCTGGACATTCTTGTAGAGGCTACGGGCAGCCCGACAGCCGGCGCGCGCCATGCGGCGCTGGCCATAGAGGCAGGCTGGCATGTCGCCATTGTGTCCAAGGAGGTCGACAGCGTGATCGGCGCGGGCCTGGCGCACAAGGCGCGTCAGGCTGGGCTGGTCGTCACGCCGGTTGACGGCGATCAGCCCAGCCTGTTGATCGGGCTGGTGACCTGGGCGCAGGTACTGGGCCTGGATATTGTGGCGGCAGGCAAGGCCAGTGAGTACGATTTTGTCTATGATGCCCAGAGCGGCATGATTCACAGCAATGGCGCGTCCCTGAGCGTCCCGGGCTTCGAGGCCTTGTGGGACATGACGCAGGATAATGCCCGCGATATCGTCGCGGCACGCGCAAGCGCCTGCGCGGCGCTGCCGCAGCGCGCAGTGCCCGATTTCTGCGAAATGCAGATTGTCGCCAATTCAACGGGGCTCAAGCCCGACACCAGCGAATTTCACGTTCCCATCTTGCGTATCACCGAGGTGCCCCAGGTATTGCGCCCCAGGGAAGAGGGCGGGGTGTTGGGCCAGGCAGGCACGCTCGAGCTGTTCCATTGCCTGCGCAAGCCTGACGAACTCAGCTTTGCGGGCGGCGTATTTGTCGTGGTGCGCTGCCATGACGAAGACACATGGGCGCTGCTGGCCGGCAAGGGGCATGTGCTGGCCGGCGACCGCAAGACGGCGCTGCTTTACCTTCCGCGCCACCTGCTTGGCCTGGAGGCGGCCACGAGCGTGATCGAGGCCGCGGGGCTGCGCGTATCAAGCGGCTCGCCCGAGCCTTTGCCTGCGCTTGACCTGGTGGGCAAGGCCAAAGAGGCGCTGAGGGCGGGCACGAAGCTGGCCATGGGCGGACATCACCATTCCATCGAATGTGTCGCGCCGGCGCTGCTGCCGGGGGCCGCTCTGGCTGACGACGCACCGGTGCCATTCTATTTGATGGCCAACCTGAGACTGCGCCGTGACGTGCCCGAGGGCGAGTTCATTCGCCTTGCGGACGTCGAGCTGGAGGAGGATTCCCCCTTGCTGGCGCTGCGCCGCTACCAGGATGCGGTTTTTCACGGGCAGGCAAGCACTGTTGCCGCCCCTGTTTTTTGATTAATCAGACACCGAGGAGACAGTCCATGAATTTTTCGTTGAAGACGCTGGCCGTTGCAGCGGCAATTGCAGCGGGCTTTTCAGCCGGCGCGGCCCAGGCCGCCTGGCAGCCCGAGAAACCCATAGAGTTCATTGCTTCCGCCGGCCCTGGCGGGGGCACGGACCAGTTCGCTCGCATTGTGCAGTCCGTCGCCCAGAAATATGACCTGGTTCCGACCTCTGTCGTTGTGACGAACAAGGGCGGCGGCGCGGGCACCGAGGCCTTTGTCTATGGCGAAGGCATCAAGGGTGATCCCCACAAGGTCATTTTTTCGACCAACCTTGCCTGGCTGATGCCCATGATCACCAAGGTCGGTTACAAGATCGAAGACATGACGCCGGTTGCGACGATGGCGGCGGACGAGTTTGTGCTCTGGACATCGGCATCGTCGCCCTACAAGACTGCGGAGGATCTGCTTGCGGACGCCAAGGCGCGCGGCACGGCCTTCAAGATGGGCGGCGCGCAATCCAAGGATACCGATCACATCCTGACCCGCAAGATCGAGGACGCTACCGGCATCAACGTTACCTATGTTCCGTTCAAGTCCGGCGGCCAGGCGGCAGTGCAGCTGGCGGGCGGCCATCTGGACGGCAATACCAACAATCCGGGCGAGAATGCTTCCTATTGGAAGGCAAAGAAAGTTCGTCCGCTGTGCGTTTTTTCCTCCAAACCCCTGGACAGCACGGACAAGGTTGCGAACGGCAAGAGCTGGGCTGACATTCCGCTTTGCAAAGACAGCGGCATCCCCATCGATTCGTTCAAGATGCCCCGCACCGTATGGATGGCTGGCGGCGTGACCCCCGAGCAGGTTGCTTTCTATGTGGATCTGCTGCGCAAGGTCGCGGAAAAGCCGGAGTGGAAGGCCTGGGTCGCCCGCGGCATGCAGTCTGAATTCTTCCTTTCGGGCGACGAGCTGGACGCTTACATTGCCAAGGACGAGAAAGAGCACCATGAGCTGTTCGGCAAGAACGGCTGGCTGGTCAATAACTGATAACGGTATTTCTAATGTCTCTGATCACTCGTCAATCGATGGAGCTGGTCATGGCCGCGGTGATCGCCCTGTTCGCGGGCGTCATCATCGCGGGCAGCCTGCAGCTGGACACTGGCTGGGTTCCTGAAACGGGGCCCCAGGCGGGCTACCTGCCTTTGCGCCTGGGCATCGGCCTGGCGGTGGTCAGCGCGCTGATCTTTCTGCAGACGCTGCGCAACCCCGTGGACGGCGGCTTTGTCACGGGCGTGCAGCTCAAGTCCACGCTGGCCATATTCCTGCCCACGGTGGTGCTCGTGGCGGCCATGCCCTGGCTGGGGTGTTACGTGGCTTCGTGGCTGTATCTCTGCTACATGATCAAGACCCACGGCGGCACAGGCCTCGGAAAGTCGGTGCTCGTGTCCTCTCTCATCATCATTGCCTTTTACCTGGTCTTTGACCTGTGGTTCCAGGTCGATCTGGCCAAGGGCCCCGTGGAGTCTTTCCTGGGCCTGTAAGTACAAGGATTCCGCATGACGGATTTCAGTTTTCTCTGGTCAGGCTTCGAAACGGCGCTGACCTTTCATCATATCGCCATCATGATAGGCGGGGTGCTGCTGGGCATCCTGGTCGGCGTGCTGCCTGGCCTGGGCGCGCCCAACGGCGTGACGCTGCTGCTGCCGCTGACGTTCACCATGGATCCCATCAGCGCGATCATCCTGCTGTCGTCCATGTATTGGGGCGCGCTGTTTGGCGGATCCACCACTTCAATTCTGTTCAACATCCCTGGCGAGCCCTCATCGGTGGCCACGACGTTCGATGGGCACCCCATGGCCAAACAGGGGCGCACTGAAGAGGCCCTTTCCACCGCATTTCTGTCTGCGGGGTTCGGCGCTTTTGTCGGTGTCGTGCTGGTGACGCTGATCGCCAATGTTGTTGCCGACTTCGCCCTGCAGTTCGGGCCGGCGGAATTCTTCGGCGTATTTCTGCTCACCTTCTGCAGTTACGTGGGCATGAGCGGCGGGCGGCCCCTCAAGACGGTGGCTTCTGTGCTGATCGGCCTGATCCTGACGGCTATCGGCATGGATACCGTATCGGGCGAAATGCGCCTGACCTATGGCACGACCTCGTTGGTAAACGGCGTTTCCTACCTCGCGGCGGTCATTGGGCTGTTCGGCATCGGCGAGCTATTGGTGACGGTCGAGGAAGGCCTGGAATTCAAAGGGCTGAAAGCCAGAATGAACTTCGGGGTCATCTGGCGCACCCTCAAGGGCATGCCCAGGCATGCCATCGTCTTGCTGCGTTCGACCGCGATCGGATGCTGGATGGGTATTACGCCGGGCGGCCCCACCGCGGCTTCCTTCATGTCCTACGGCATTGCCCGGCGCTTTTCGCGCAACAAGGAAAACTTCGGCAAGGGCGAGCCTGCGGGCGTCGTGGCGCCGGAAGCTGCGGACCATTCCGCCGGCGTGTCCGCGCTGCTGCCCATGCTGTCGCTGGGCATACCGGGTTCCGCGACTGCCGCCGTGATGATGGGCGGGCTCATGATCTGGGGCCTGCAGCCCGGCCCCATGCTGTTCATCGAGCAGCCGGATTTTGTCTGGGGCCTGATTGCGTCGATGTATATCGCCAATATTGTGGCTGTCGTACTGGTGCTGAGCACGATTCCCCTGTTCGCTTCCATACTCAAGGCGCCGTTTTCCATTATCGGCCCCGTGATCATTGTCGTGTGCCTGATCGGGGCCTACACGATCAGCAATCGCATGCTCGATGTCTATCTGGCGCTGGGCTTTGGCGTGGTTGGCTATCTGTTCAAGAAGCTCGATTATCCGATCGCGCCGCTTATCCTGGCGATGGTATTGGGAGACAAAATGGAGGACGCCTTCCGTCAGTCCATGCTGCTGTCCCAGGGTTCATTCTCGATTTTCTTCAGCAACGGGCTGGTCAGCACCCTGATGGTGCTGTCTATCCTGCTGGCATGCTGGGGGCTGATCCCCCGATTTGGCCGGCGCCGGACAGGCGGGCCATCACTGGTGGAGGAGTGAGCGCCATGGCGATCAAACTTGGCTGCATCGCGGACGATTTCACCGGCGCCACCGATCTGGCCAACAATCTGGTGCAGGCGGGCATGCGGGTATGGCAGGCCATGGGCGTGCCGGATGCCTCCATGGCCCATGAGGCTGATGCGGTCGTCATTGCCCTGAAGTCACGCACCGCGCCGGTCGCCGATGCGGCGGGGGAGTCGCTGCAGGCTCTGCGCTGGCTGCGGGAAGCGGGCGCCCGGCAGGTTTATTTCAAATATTGCTCCACCTTTGACAGTACTCCGCAGGGCAATATCGGCCCCGTGACCGAGGCGCTGATGGATGCGCTGGGGACGGATTTTACGGTGGCCACGCCGGCCTTCCCGGACAATGCGCGTACCGTATTCAAGGGTTATCTGTTCGTGGGCGATGTGCTGCTGCATGAGAGCGGCATGCGCAATCATCCGCTGACACCCATGACGGACTCCAGCCTGGTGCGCGTCATGCAGGCGCAGTGCCGCCGCAAGGTTGGCCTGATCGATTATTCCGTCGTGGCGCGCGGCGCGCAGGCAGTGCGTGAGCGCATTGCGGATCTGCGCGCGGAGGGGGTCGGCATTGCCATACTGGACGCGGTTTCGAATGATGACCTGCTGCGCATTGGGCCCGCCATGGCCGATCTGCCGCTGGTGACGGCGGGTTCCGGGCTGGCCATCGGGCTGCCGCAGAATTTCGGGCTGTCGTCCGCCGACAAGCAGGCGTCGGCCTTGCCCCAGGCCAAAGGAAGCGCTGCCATCGTGTCGGGCAGCTGCTCCGTGGCAACCAATGCGCAAGTGGCCGCATTCAGGCGTTCGGGACGCCCGGCCTTTGGCCTGGATCCGGAGCGGCTGGCCAGGGGCGAAGACCTTGTGCGTGAAGTGCTCGATCAGGCTGTTCCCCTGCTGGCCGATGGCCCGGTGCTGGTCTATGCGACAGCGGATGCGGCGACAGTAGGGGCCGTGCAGGCGCGGCTGGGCAGGGAGCGCTCGGGGGAAATGGTCGAGGCCGCCACTGCCGCGATTGCGCGCGGTCTGGTACAGGCAGGCGTGGGACGGCTGATTGTTGCAGGCGGGGAAACTTCGGGTGCCTGCGTCAAGGCCCTGGGCATTTCACAGATGCAGATCGGAGCGCAGATCGATCCCGGCGTACCATGGTGCTTTGCGCGGAGCGAGGCATCGCCATACGATGGCATCCACATTGCACTGAAGTCAGGCAATTTCGGTACGGAAGATTTTTTCGAAAAGGCTTTCAGCCAGATCTGACCGTGGCACGCAGGGCAGGAAAAACGAACCATGATTGAATACGAAGCCAGAAAGGAGATCTGCCGTGTTGGCAAATCTCTGTTCGACCGAGGCTATGTGCATGCGACGGCCGGCAACATCAGTGTGCGGCTGGACGATGGCTATCTGATTACCCCCACGGATGCATGTCTGGGGTTTCTGGAACCGGACGCATTGTCCCGCCTTGATGCCCAGGGCACGCATATCGATGGGCCCAAGCCCAGCAAGACCATCGTGCTGCATCGACGCATATATGAAGCGGCGCGCCAGTGGCGGCCGGAAACGCGCTGCGTCATCCATACCCACAGCCACGCCTGCGTCCTGCTGTCTTTGCTCAGCCCGGAGCGCGATGCGGCGGCGGCAGCCGTGGCCGTTGCACCAGAATTGATCCCCCCCATCACGCCATATTTTGTGATGAAGGTGGGGCATGTTCCACATATCGCTTACGGCCGTCCCGGGGCGCCGGAGGTGGCGGATCAGGTCGCGAAAGCGATAAAGGCATACGGCGATGCGGGCATCCCGCTGCGGGCTGTCATGCTGGAACGTCTGGGCCCCAATGTGTGGCATGACAGCCCTGCGGCTGCCATGGCTACGCTCGAAGAGCTTGAGGAAACCGCCCGTCTCTGGCTGGCCTGCCGGGGCGGCGCAGTGACCGTCGAGCCGCTGAACGAAGCCCGCCTGCAGTCCCTGGCCAGCGTGTTCGGCGCCCGCTGGTAGCCTGGTTTCAGGGGCCCTGGCAGGTTCCGGGATAAACTTGCTGCATGACCCGGAAGATTTTCCTGTTATGCGCATACTCCTGGTAGAAGACGAGAGCGAGCTTGCCCGCTGGCTGACGCGCAGTCTGGCGCGCCATGGCGGCTTTGTGGCCGACTGGGCCGATGATGCCGAACTGGCCGAGCGCCGGATGGCGGTCGAGGAATTCGATGCCATCATCCTCGACCTGGGGCTGCCCGGCATGGATGGCCACACCTTTCTGTCGCGCCTGCGCGCCCGAGACGACCGCACGCCGGTGCTGGTGCTGACGGCGCGCGATTCATTGGTGGAACGCATCGACACGCTGCACAAAGGGGCGGATGATTTTCTGCGCAAGCCCTTTGTGATCGAGGAGCTGGAGGCGCGGCTCGTTGCGCTGGTGCGGCGCAGCCGCGGCCGCGAGCATCCGCGCCTGGCACTTGGCGATCTGGTGCTGGATACGGCTGCGCAGCGCTTTCTCGAGCGCGGCCAGCCGCTTGCCTTGTCGCCCCGCGAGTTCGGGGTGCTCAAGGTACTGATCCAGAAGAGCGGCGAACCCGTTTCCAAGCAGCAGATTCTGGATCGCATCAGCCCCGATGACCGCGACATCAATCTCGAGGCCATCGAAGTGCTGGTGCATCGCCTGCGCAAGAAGCTGGTTAATTCGGGCACGCACATCGAGACCCTTCGCGGCATGGGGTACTGTCTTGAGCCAGCACGCGAAAACTAGGAAGGCGAGGGCGCGCAGCCTGAAGTCCATCCTGCTGATGTCGCTGGTGCCGGGGCTGGTCTTGTTCATGACGGCGGCATTGTGGGTATCCAACCATCAGCTGCACAAGCAGATAGACATCGCCTATGACCGGTCTCTGGCCGGCGCGCTGCGTTCCATCGACCATCAGATTTCCACCGATGGGGGCGGCCTGTCCGTCGAGTTGCCTTACACCATGCTCGAGTTCTTCGAGCTGACGGCCAACGAGAATGTCTATTATCGGGTCATGACCGAAGATGGCCTGGCGGATATCGGCAACCAGCAGCTGCCGCTGCCGGCCGAGCCGCTGGTATCGTGGGAGCCGCGCTTCTACAACGTCATGTATCTGGGCGAGCAGATACGGGTGGCTGCGCTGGCGCGCCCCATGGATCCGCCGCTCGATGATCCGGGGGGGCGGGTCATTGTGATGGTGGGCGAGGACACCGATACCCGCGCCGCGTTCATTCAGTCCATGATGTGGCATTCGGTGGAGCGCGATATTGTCGGCGTGGTGCTGGTGGTGCTGATCGTGGTGCTGGGGGTGCTGTTTGCCCTGCGTCCGCTGACGCGGCTGAAAGATGAGCTTGAAGGCAGGCGGCACGACGATCTCAGCCCCATAGAGGGGGACGATATTCCGGCGGAGGTGCAGCCGCTGGTCGAGGCGGTGAATGTGCACATGGAGCGTTACGCGGGTCAGGCACGCCTGCAGAGCCAGTTCCTGGATGATGCCTCCCATCAGCTGCGCACACCGCTGGCCGTGCTGCGCGCGCAGCTTGGCTACGCGCTGCGCGAGTCTGATCCCCTCGAGATCCGTGCTGCCCTGCAGGCTATGGGGGAGGGACTGGAGCGGGCGGAGCGTACGGCCAATCAACTGCTGGCGCTTGCCCGTGCGCGCGATGCGGGCGCGCTGGATGACGAGCCGGAGCATACTGACCTGGTTGCGCTGGCGCAGGATATTGTGCGCACCATGTATCCCACAGCCCGCGCCCGTCGCCAGGATCTTGGCCTGGACTGCCCGCTCGAACCTGTATGGCTGGCTGCTCCGGAGTGGCTGGTGCGCGAGGCTCTGGGCAATATTGTCCACAATGCCTTGCGCTACACCCAGCCAGGCGGCGTGATTACCATCTCGGTGCGCAGGGACGAAGCGGCGCTGCGCGTGGTGGTGGAGGATAACGGGCCGGGGATGACGGCCGATGACATAGCCAAGGCAGGAATACGTTTTCGTCGCGGCAAGGCGGGCAGGAATACTTCCGGCGCCGGGTTGGGGCTTGCCATCGTAAACGCCATCATGCAGCAACTGCATGGGAAATTTCTTCTGGAATCCGAAGGTCGTGGCTGTCGCGCCATATTGGTGTTTACCCTAGGTTCTCCGGGGGATGGGCAGCCGCAGGCCAAATAATCGGGAAATTGAAAGGGTTCCGAAAGGCTCGTTTGCGTACGCTTGCCCGTCAGACCGTCGGCAAACATGCGCCGGCGCCCATCAGCATGCCGAGGAGCATGCGAGAACTATCCCCGGAGACGGCATATGAAAACAAAATTCTTGTGTAAGCTCACAGCCGGCCTGTTGCTGGCCAGTGGTGTCTTGATGGCTGGCAGCGCATCCGCGGCAGACGCGCCGCGTCGCCCGGAATGCATCGCGCCCGCCCAGCCCGGCGGCGGTTTCGACCTGACGTGCCGTCTGGCCCAGGAAGGGCTGGACGCGGCAGGCCAGCTCAAGGAGCCCATGCGCATCATCTACATGCCCGGCGGCATTGGGGCGGTGGCCTACAACCACGTGGTCGGCCAGAAACCCGCCGACGGCAGCAGCATCGTCGCGTTTTCGGGCGGTTCGCTGCTCAACCTGGCGCAGGGCAAGTTCGGCAAGTACAACGTCAATGATGTGCGCTGGCTGGCTGCGGTGGGTTCGGATTACGGCGTGGCCGTGGTTCGTGACGATTCCCCCTACCACAGCCTGAAAGACCTGATGGATGCCCTCAAGGCGGATCCCAGCAAGATTGTGCTGGGCGCGGGCGGCACAGTGGGCAGCCAGGACTGGATGAAGGCGGCGCTCACCGCCAAGGCTGCGGGTGTTGATTTCCGCAAGATGCGTTTTGTGGCATTCGAGGGCGGCGGCGAAGCCAATACGGCGCTGCGCGGAGGCCACATCCAGGCATACATGGGCGATGCCGCCGAAGCGTTCACCATGCTGCAGGGTGGTTCGCCCATCCGAGTGCTGGCGGTTTTCAGCGACAAGCGCCTGCCTGGCGAGATGTCCAGCATCCCCACAGCCAAGGAACAGGGCTTCGATATCGACTGGCCCATCATCCGTGGTTTCTATGTCGGGCCCAAGGTGTCGGACGACGACTACAACTGGTGGCTGCAGGCCTTCAAGAACATGCAGGCCAACCCCAAGTTCGCGGAGCTGCAAGCCAAGCTGGGGCTGTTCCCCTTTGACATGTCGGGCCCCGAGCTGGATGCCTTCGTCAAGGAACGCGTGAAAGCCTATGAGGCTCAGGCACGCGAATTCGGCCTGATCAAGAAATAAGAGCAAGGCCATGACTGACCGCTATCTCGGTTTCGCCGCGCTGGTATTCGCGGCGCTCATGGCCTGGTTCGGATGGGGCATCGAGGCCCCGTTCTCCTACGAACCAGTCGGGCCGCGTGCCTTTCCAATGCTGCTGGCTGTGGCCATCGGGCTGTGCGGCGCATGGCTGCTGTTCAGGGGCCGTTTCAAGGCCGAGGCCAACCCCGCGGGCGCCAACCTGCGCATTGCATTGATGGTCGTCTACTGTCTCGCCTATGCCCTGCTGTTTGAGTGGCTTGGCTTTATCGTCGCGACGACGCTGGCAACCATTCTGGTGGGGCGCCTGTTCGGCGGCGCCTGGAGCAAGATCGTAATCGGCGGCATTGTCATGAGCGTGCTCTTTTTCTTCCTGTTCGACCGTGTGCTGGATGTTGTGCTGCCCCTCGGTATTCTGGAGACTGTGCTGTGAGCGAAATACTATCTCATCTGCAGCTCGGCTTTGGCGTCGCCTTCTCCCTGAGCAACCTGCTGGTCGCCCTGGTGGGCGCCTTCTTCGGAACCCTGGTCGGCGTCCTGCCCGGACTGGGGCCCATCAACGGCGTGGCGATGCTCATTCCCATCGCCTTCGCCATGAATCTGCCCCCTGAAACGGCCTTGATCCTGCTGGCCGCTGTCTACGTGGGTGCGGAATACGGCGGCCGGATCACCGCGATCCTGATCAACGTGCCGGGCGAGGCAAGCGCCATCATGACAACACTTGATGGTTATCCCCTGGCTCGCCAGGGCCTGGCCAACGTGGCATTGTCTCTTTCGGCCTGGTCGGCGTTCTGCGGCGCGGTGGTTTCGGTTATCGGGATCGTCATCTTTGCCCCGCTGCTGGCCAAATGGGCGCTGGCGTTCGGGCCGGCGGAATATTTCGTCCTGATGGTCTTTGCCTTCTGTTGCCTGACCAGTCTTTTGGGCGACAAGCCTGTGAAGGGCGCCCTCTCGGCCCTGATCGGCCTGGCCATTGCAACGGTCGGCGTTGACTCCAACTCAGGCGTATACCGCTATACCTTCGATTCGGTCCATCTGTTCGACGGCATCCAGTTCGTGGTGGTGGTCATTGCGCTGTTCGCCGTGGCCGAGCTGCTGGAAATGCTGGAGAAGGTGGTGGGCGGCCAGCATGTGGAGGTGGATTCCTCGGGCCGCAAGCTATTTAATCTGAAGGAGCTTATATTTACCCGCGGTTCCGTGGCGCGCAGCTCGCTGCTGGGCTTTGTTGTCGGCGTGCTGCCGGGTGCGGGGGCCAGTGTGGCCTCGGCTGTGGCTTATTCCAACGAGAAGCGCATCGTAGAGAACAAAGATCCCGACGCGAAGTTCGGCCAGGGCGACCTGCGAGGGGTTACCGCGCCGGAAGCAGCGGCAACCGCATCGGCTGTGGGCTCTTTCGTGCCCATGCTCACGCTGGGCGTGCCGGGTTCGGGTACCACAGCCGTGATGATGGGCGCGCTGACGCTCTACAACATCACCCCCGGCCCGGTGCTGTTCGATACAAAGCCGGAGCTGGTGTGGGGGCTGATCGCCTCGCTGCTGATCGCCAACGTCATACTGTTCGTGATGAACGTGCCTATGGTGCGGGTGTTTTCCAAGGTGCTGTCGGTGCCGGGCTGGCTGATGGTGCCGGGCATCCTGGCGGTAAGCTATATCGGCGTCTATGCGATCAATGCAGGGACGTTTGATCTCATGATGGCGGCAATCATCGGCGGCATAGGCTATCTGCTGCGCAAGGCCGATGTGCCCATGGCGCCGCTGGTGCTGGGGGTGGTGCTAGGCGACATGATGGAGCAGAATCTGCGCCGGGCGCTTTCCATTACCAACGGCGACCTGAGCATCCTTGTCGAGAGCGGGATATCCAAGGGCCTGTGGCTGGTGTCGCTGGTGATTGTGGTAGTTCCCCCGCTGCTGCGCTACATCAAGAAGCAGCGCAGGCTGGCGGCGCAAGCGAACTGAGCACAGGGCGGCAACAAAGGAAAAGGCGGGAGCGCAATATAGGCCCTCCCGCCTTTTTTCACAGTCGGCCCCTCAAGACCATGAGGGTGTGCTGCTGCGCAGCGAGCCAGCGGGGAGGTCCCAGCGCATCGGTATGCCTTCCACCTCGCAAGGCGGATGCAGGCGCCGGGCGGGGCCCCACTCTGTTTGCTCCAGGTCGGGGGACAGGTCGTCCTGAGTTTCGGGCGCCAGCGGCTCGGTATCGACTGCGGCGCCGGAGGCCAGCAGCTCCCCCACACGCGCCAGGGAAAGCCGGGTGACGCTGCCCAGCCCGTCGCCCAGGCGCGAGGTCAGGCCGCGCAGTGCCGATGCTGCCATCAGATAGCCCGCTGTCTGGTCCAGCGCCTGGACAGGCAGGGGGGTGGGTTTGTCTGTGCCGTAATGCTGCATGCCCGCAAGGGCGATGCCATTGCTCATCTGCACCAGGCTGTCAAAGCCGCGCCGCGCGCGCCAGGGGCCCGTCCAGCCATAGGCGTCCAGGCATACGTCGACAAGGCCTGGGCGTATGGCCTGGCGCTCGTCCTCTCCCAGCCCCAGCCGGGCCAGTGCGTCCGAGCGATAGCCGTGGACAAAAATGTCTGCGTCGGCGAGCAGTGTGCGCAGCAGTTCGATCTGCGGTCCATCGCGCAGGTCAATTTCCGCGCAGCGCTTGCCCAGTGTGACCTCCGGAACCATGCCGGGCTCCGTCCACCAGGGCGGGTCGAGGCGCAGCACCGTGGCGCCGTAGCCCGCCAGAAAGCGTGTCGACACCGGGCCGGCCAGAACACGTGTCATATCCAGCACTCTCAGGCCGGCAAGCGGCCGCTCGCGTGTTGCCAGCGCGTCATGCATGCGTGCCGGACGAGCGCCGGGGCGGGCGTCCGGCCGCCCTCCCGAGGAAGCGTAGGCATCGGGCAGTTCATGCCGGGCATGATGGAAAACCGGTTCCGCCGACACAGCCTGCCCCTGCGGATGCCTGAGCCAGTCGTCGCGGCTGCGCATGACTGCGGCGCAAGCGTGTGCCGCGACCATGGCATCTTCAAGCGGCTGCGCATCCCAGTGCGAGATGGCAGCGGCAACGCTGCCGTGTTCGGGGCCGCAGCCCAGCACGGACAGGGCAGCATCGCGATGATGGGGCGCGTTGGCGTGTATGCGTATCCAGCCGTCGCGCGTCCGATAGTCGCCCGTAATATGGTCGCGCACATCAGGCAGCTGCCAGCCTTGAGGGCGCAGTGATGTGGCGTACCAGAATGAAGCCAGCCTTCTGTCCACCCTTACTGCATGCCGGCGTCCAAAGCGTGCTTCGGCATAATCAGCCAGGGCCTGCGCTGCCGAGGCTATCGCGGCGCAGGCAAATGGCGTGACAGGGAAGGCCGAGGGCAGGCTGCCCGCCCCTGTCAGCAAGGGGGCGCTGGAAGCAGCCTGTTTTCCAGGCCGTTGCATGGCCTGCAAGAAGGTTGCATAGACGTCAGCATCAGTCATCATTTGCTGCTCCGCTAAGAGCCCCAGGCAGGGAAAACGCGCCTTGGGGCAGTGACAGACGGTTTTCTTTCTGACTGTAGCGCAATCGCCAGGCCTTGTCCGGGGGCGGTCGCCGCCCCCGGCATGTGTCAGCCCGAATTGCGCAGACCTGCCGCGATGCCGTTGATCGTCATGTGGATGGCGCGCTGGCTGCGGCTTTCCTCCTCGCTGCTCTGGCCCGCAGACCGCTTCTCCTGCCGATGGCGGCGCAGGAGTTCGACCTGCAGGTGGTTGAGCGGATCGATATAGGCAAAGCGCTCGCTGAGTGCGGCGCCCAGCAGCGGGTCGCGCGCCAGCAGATCATGCTGGTTGACGGTGCGGAACATCTCGAGCGTCAGATCGAATTCGGCCTGGATGCGTGCGAACACGCGCTTGCGCAGCCGCGCATCCGGCACAAGCGAAGCATAGCGCTGCCCTATGCCCAGATCGGTCTTGGCCAGCACCTGTTCCATGTTGGAGAGCAGGGTGCGGAAGAACGGCCAGACCTGGGCCATCTCGCGCAGCTGCGCCAGGCGGCGATTTCTGGTGGAGGGGGCGCCTTCGCAGCCCTGTTCCAGGTAGGCATGCAGTGCCGAGCCTACTCCGTACCAGCCAGTGAGCATGATGCGGCATTGCGCCCACGAGAATCCCCAGGGAATGGCGCGCAGGTCTTCTATTTTCTGGCTGGATTTGCGCGATGCCGGCCGCGAGCCGATATTGAGCCCCGCGATCTCCAGTATCGGGGTGGACGCGAAGAAGTACTCGTTGAACCCTTTGGTGCCGTACACAAGGTCACGATAGCTTTGTTCGGCTACGCTCGACATGAAATTGAGCGCCGCGCCAAAGCGCGCCATGTTGTCGTCTTCCGAATGCGTGGCGGGCGAAGCCGGCGCGAGACTGGATTCGAGGGTGGCGGCCACGAAGTTTTCCAGGTGCCAGCGGCCGACTTCGGCATCCTTGTATTTTCCTTGAATGACTTCTCCCTGTTCGGTCAGGCGTATCTGGCCGTTCACGGTGCCAGGGGGTTGCGCGAGAATGGCGTCGAAGCTGGAGCCACCGCCACGCGCCACCGAACCGCCGCGGCCATGGAACAGGCGCAACCTGACGCGGCGCCTCCTGAACGCCTCCACCATTTGCCGTTCGGCGCAGTACAGCGACCAGCTCGAGGTGAGGTAGCCGCCGTCCTTGTTGCTGTCCGAGTAGCCGAGCATGACTTCCTGTATCCCCTCCTGGGCGTGGCGCACCCGGCTAGAAACCTCGGGCAGGTCCAGCCAGTCGGCCATGATCTGCGGGCCGCGCTCCAGATCGGGAATGGTCTCGAACAGCGGAACGACCATCAGGCCTGCCTGGCTTGCATCAGCGTTGGCGGGGCTGGGGGCGATGAGGCCTGTTTCCTGCTGCAGCACCAGCACCTCGAGCAGATCGCTCAGGGTTTCCGTGTGCGACACGATCGCCTGCTGGATGGCAGCCTGTCCGTACTTGCGGCGGCAGCTGGCCGCCATGCGCAGGATGGACAGCTCCTTCTCGGTTTCGGGTGAATAGGTGATCCAGGGCGACACCAACGGCCGCACTTCCTTGATCTCCGCGCGCAGCAGCTCGATGCGCTCCTGCTCGGAAAGCCTGTCGTAGGCAATTGCCTTGCCATTGTGGCGCGCGCCGGAGGCCCGGAACAGCTCGGTCAGCACCCTCTCGTGAACATCAGAACTCTGGCGCAGATCCACGGTTGCCAGATGGAAGCCGAAGATGCTTACCGCCTGTATCAGCCCGTTCAGCCGCATCGCGGCAATGACGCCGCCGTGGTGCAGGTTGAGGGAGTCGGCGATAACCCGCAGGTCGCGCTGGAAGGCTTGCGGGCTGTCATAGGGCTGTGCGTCATAAGTGGGGCGCAGAGCAAGCTGGCGGCCTGTCAGCGCCACCGAGGTTGCGGCCAGCCGGGCATAGACATGGATGAAGGCGCGCCGGTAGGGCTCGTCCAGCCGGTGCGCGGAGGGATCCTGGCTGGCCAGCGATAAAGCCAGCAGCTCGGGGCTGGCATGTTCCAGGGAGCGCGACAGCGACATTTCAGTGCCGAGGGCTTTGACCTCGTCAAGGTAATGGGCCAGTATCAGCGTGGACTGCCGCAGCAGGGCCTGCTCCAGCGTGGCGGCATCGACATTGGGGTTGCCGTCGCGGTCGCCGCCTATCCAGCTGCCCATGCGCAGGAAAGGAGGCAGCGGCTGGGCTGCTGCATCGAATGGCGTCCTGGCGGGCGGCGACAGGCGGGCGGCCAGGTCCTGGTACAGGCGCGGCAGGGCGTTCAGGAAGGTGCTGGTGTAGTAGGTCAGGGCATTGTCGATTTCGTCGATGACCGTGAGCTTCTGCCGGCGCAGCATGCGCGTCTGCCATAGCGTGGCGACCAGCCCGACCAGGCGCTGTTCCAGCCGCTGCCGCTCGGAAGGCGTCAGGGTTTCATCGCTATGCGCCAACTGCCGCGCGATTTCCCGGTGAAGATCCAGGGTGCTCTTGCGCTGGACTTCGGTGGGGTGGGCTGTCAGTACAGGCACGATGCATGCCTGAGACAGGTAGCGCAGCACCTTGCGGCTGCCTACGCTGTTTTCGCGCAGCAGATCCAGCGCATGCTGCAGGCTGCCGCGCATGGGCGCCTGGTCGGCCAGTTCATGGTGACGTTTGCGCCGGTTTTGGTCCCGGTCTTCGGCGATGTTGGAAAGGTGCAGGAAATAGCTGAAGGCGCGGGCCACCGAGTTGGCATCTTCGTCGGCCAGGCGGCGGATCTGCCGCTCCAGGATGAGGCCGTCGCGTGCATTTCCCTCGCGCCTGAATTTGACCGCGGCCCTGCGCAGTTTTTCGATCACTTCATAGACGGATCTGCCTTCGCATTCGCGAATCACCTCACCCAGCGTCTTGCCGAGGCGACGAATGTCATTGCGCAGTGCGGAATTTTCCCGGGAAGGGGGGACGGCCTGATTCACGAAATCTCCTGGTCATTGTTGTTTCCCGGGGCCAGTCTGGAGCGGCATGCTGCCAATTCCGGACATTTTCGGGGTTTATCGAAAAATTCAACTATACGATGGATTATCATAGGAATCTTTGTCCTGCCTTGTCTGGCAGCCGTCACTCCTCGAGAAATTCATGCCGCAATACCGCTCCCGCACCTCAACCCATGGTCGCAACATGGCCGGCGCGCGCGCCCTCTGGCGCGCCACCGGCATGCAGGATGGGGATTTCAACAAGCCCATCATCGCCGTCGTCAATTCCTTTACCCAGTTCGTGCCGGGCCACGTCCATCTGAAGGACATGGGGCAACTGGTAGCCCGCGAGATCGAGGCTGCGGGGGGCGTCGCCAAGGAATTCAACACCATTGCCGTGGACGACGGCATTGCCATGGGGCATGGCGGCATGCTGTATTCGCTGCCTTCGCGCGAGCTCATCGCCGACTCTGTCGAATACATGGTCAATGCCCATTGCGCCGATGCGATGGTGTGCATTTCGAACTGCGACAAGATCACGCCGGGGATGCTGATGGCCGCCATGCGTCTGAACATCCCGGCGGTATTTGTTTCCGGCGGCCCGATGGAGGCTGGGAAAGTCTACGAGCCGGGCACCACCAATGTGCGCGAAAAGCTTGACCTGATCGACGCCATGATTCGTGCCGCCGACCCCAATGTGTCAGATGAGGATGCGGCGGAAGCCGAACGCAATGCCTGTCCCACCTGCGGCTCCTGTTCGGGCATGTTCACTGCAAACTCCATGAACTGTCTGACCGAGGCCATGGGCCTGGCCCTGCCCGGCAACGGCACTATTGTCGCCACCCATGCGCGCCGCAAGGGCTTGTTTGAAGAGGCAGGCCGTCTGGTGGTTGAGCTGTGCAGGCGCTACTACGAGCAGGACGACGCATCGGTTCTGCCGCGCAGTGTTGCGTCCTTTGGCGCTTTCGAGAATGCCATGACGCTGGATGTCGCCATGGGCGGCTCGACCAATACCGTGCTGCATCTGCTGGCCGCAGCCCAGGAAGCGGGCGTGGATTTCACGATGGCTGACATCGACCGTGTCTCGCGGCGCGTACCATGCCTGTGCAAAGTGGCGCCCGCCACCAACAAATATCACATCGAAGATGTGCATCGGGCGGGCGGTATTTTCGGCATCCTTGGGGAGCTCAAGCGCGCGGGCCTGCTCAACCTGGAGGCCGGCAATGTGCACAGCGGCACGCTGGGCAAGGCTATCGAACAGTGGGATGTCAACAGCGGCAACGCCTCCGAGGCGTTGCAAACTTTCTTCAAGGTTGCCCCGGGCGGTGTGCGCAGCAAGACTGCTTTCAGCCAGGACAGCTATTACAAGCAGCTGGACCTGAACCGCGAAAAAGGCTGCATCCGCAGCCGCGAGCATGCCTATTCCCAGGATGGCGGCCTGGCGGTGCTGTACGGCAATGTCGCGCTCAATGGCTGTATCGTGAAGACGGCAGGCGTGGATGAGAGCATCCTGAAATACACAGGCGTGGCTCGTGTCTATGAAAGCCAGGAGGATGCTGTGGAAGGCATTCTGGGCGATCAGGTCAAGGCGGGCGATGTGGTCATCATCCGCTATGAGGGGCCCAAGGGCGGGCCGGGAATGCAGGAAATGCTGTATCCGACCTCCTATCTGAAATCCAAGGGGCTGGGCAAATGCGCCGCCTTGCTGACCGATGGGCGTTTTTCGGGCGGGTCGTCGGGCCTGGTGATCGGCCATGCCTCGCCAGAGGCGGCGGAAGGAGGCGCCATAGGCCTGGTGGAAGATGGCGATACGATAGAAATCGATATCCCAGCGCGAACCATACATCTGGCCGTGAGCGATGAAGTGCTGGCGCAACGCCGCGCAGCCATGCAGGCGCGCGGCGACAAGGCATGGAAGCCTGTGGCGCGGGAACGCGTGGTATCGCAGGCCTTGCGTGCCTATGCGGCGCTGGCCACCTCGGCGGATCGCGGCGCGGTGCGCGACGTATCGCAGCTGAAATAGCAATGGAGATTGCGCCGGTAGAAATATGCCTTGCCTCGGAGCTGGCCGATGGCGGCCTGGCGGCCAAACGGCCCGTCATGCATGGCGGCGAGCCGGCCAGCGCATTTTTTGTCCGCTTTGAAGGCCAGGCATATGGCTATCTGAATCGCTGTCCTCACATGGGTGCCGAACTCGACTGGGAGGGCAGCGTATTCACCCGCAAGGGTGACTTGCTGATGTGCGCCCGCCATGGTGCGACGTTTTTGCCGGATACAGGAGCGTGTACGGGGGGCCCGTGCAAGCCCAGCACGCTGGTGAAGCTGGATGTCTTCGAGGCTGCGCGCGATGATGGCGCCATGACGGTTTTCTGGCGCCCCTCGGGGCACACGGCACCAGCCTGATCCGGGCGGCGGGCTTCGTTCCGAAGCTGTCATGTGCCAGCGCCGGCATGTAAGCTGGCCCGAACCATCGCTCAGGGGCGGCCCAGCGCTATCGCACCGGGACGGGCCCAGCGATCAGAGTCCGCCGGCGCAGTGAACTACGGTGGCCGTCATATATGATGCAGCGGGCGTCAGCAGCCACACAATGGCGTTGGCGATCTCCTCGGGTTCGGCCAGGCGCTGCATGGGGATCCTGGGCGCCACCCGCCCGGGCCGTCCGGGTTCGCCTGCCGTGGCATGGATCTCAGTCAGCGTTGAACCTGGCGCCAGGGCGCAGATGCGTACGCCGGTGGGCGCAAGCTCGCGCCCCAGGCCTATCGTGAAGGCTTCGAGCGCCGCCTTGCTGGCCGCGTAGTGTACATATTCTCCGGGGCTGCCCGTGCGTGCCGCCACAGACGATACATTCACGATCACCCCTGGCGTGCCGGCTCGCCGGAAGGCATCAAGCGCGGCACGCGTGCATTGCATCGCGCCCAGCACATTGACGCGAAAGACACGCTCTATGGTTTCGTCGGTCGTGTCGGAGAATGGGCCTATCGGGCCGGTGATGCCGGTATTGTTGACCAGCGCCGTCAGCGGCCCCAGGGCCTGTTCGGCTTGCTCGAAAAGCCGCGCAATGTCCTCGGGCCGTCCAACGTCCGCCCGCAGGGCGACCGCCTTGCGGCCCGTTTCCTGGACGGCATGCACCACTTCCCGGGCCGCGTCTGCATCGCGGACATAGTTCACCGCGACATCGAAGCCGGCGCGGGCGGCGGCGATGGCAGTGGCTGCCCCGATGCCCCGGCTCGCGCCGGTGATGAGAACCACATTGTTGGCTGGCATGAGACTGCTCCTGTTTTCCCGGATGACAGCCATTATGCAGCAATCGCGCGTTCAGAACAGGTAGCTCAGTCCGGCCGTGAAGCTGCGGCCATTGCCCGGCAGGAAGGTTGGCTGGTTGGGCAGCGCGACATCATTGCGGATGACATAGCTGCTGGCATAGGTCTTGTCGGCGATATTATCGATCGCAATATAGGCTTTCCAGTGCTTGCCATGCTGGTAATCAGCCTTCAGGCCCCAGATCGCGTAGGCCTTCTGGTAGTAGTCCGGGTTGTTGGCATGCGTGGTTGGCGTATCCGAAGCCAGCCAGCGCACATTGGGGCCAAAGCGCCAGTTGCGATAGCGGTACATCAGTTCGGCGCTCAGCAGATGCCGTGGAACGCCCGCAATGCGGTTGCCGTCGAACTCTCCGCCACGGAAACGGAAATCGCTGAAGGTATAGGCTATGCGGTAATCGAACAGGCCTGCGCCGGGCGCGGGCAGGCTGCCGTGCAGACCTGCTTCCAGCCCCTGATGGCGCGTGCGTCCGCGATAGTTATAGACGCCCGCCAGCGTGCCATTTGCATTAGTCACGGCCATGAGTTCGTCTTCGACATTGCTGCGGTAAAGAGACAGCGCCCAGTGCGCCGCGTACGCGCCGTTGCCCAGCTTGCCGTCGCCGCCGACCTCGAAGGTAGTCGCGCGCTGCAGATCCAGGTCCTGCGGCTGCGACGATCCCCCGGGGATGATCTCCCAGAAAGTGGGCGCTTCATTGCTGCGGCTGATGTTGGCGTACAGGCGCAAGGCGTCGTCGGGGCGCCAGACCAGGCCGGCGCGGGGCGTGGTGTAAGACCACGACTGATCCAGCGCCGCGCCATTGATGCGGTTGCGTGCATCCCGGCTGGCCTTGGTGTACTTTACATCTCCAATCACGCTCCACTGCGGTGTGACATGCCATTCAAGCCCCAGCAGGGCGCTGCGGTTGTCAGCCGTCAGATCATAGTCGCCGGGATGGGCGGCCCGCTCTCCATTCGCATTGATGGCATACAGGTCGCGATCCATGTCGCTGCGCTGCCAGTCCAGCGCCACGCGATAATCCACCGAAGACCACTTGCCCGCAAGCTGCCATTGCGCGCCCCAGGTGTTGCCCTTGGTGGGCGAGGACGTCTCGGGGCTGGTGAACGTATCGTCTATGCTCTGCCAGTAAACGCCGAAAGTCTGGTTCAGGTTTTCATCGCCCCAGTAGCTTCGGTTCGCCAGGCGCAGCTGTTCCGACTTGCGGTTTGGATCGCGCCTGTAGATGTTCATGGGTTCGCCGTTGTCGCCCATGACTGCTTTGGGGTCGTCATACATGCGTTGCTCGGGCAGCACATTGGGGATGTCGAAGCGCAGCTTGGTATAGGCCAGGTAGCTGCGGTTCTCAAAGCGGTCGCCGCGCACGCCGACGTTGGCGCGCAGGGCAGTGCGTTCCGATTCGGAGTGATGCCGGTAGCCGTCAGACTTGTCATGGCTGAGGCTCACGCGGCCGTCGAACTGCTCCCCCTGAAAGCCCTTCGCGCCATACAGCCCCAGCCGTCCGAAGCTGCCTCCTTCCACGCTCAGCATGTCCCGACCGGCGCCCGTGTATGACTGAAAATCCATCTCGCCGCCCAGTGTCGTGGCTGCGGATGAAGTGGCGTTCGCGCCCCGCCGCACGCTGATCAGGGCGCTGTCGCGCGGCTCCAGGAAGCCAATGATAAAAGAGCCGTCGGCTTCATTGAGCGGCAGCCCGTCCTGCAGCAGCAGGACGCCGCGATTGACCGGGTTGCTCTGGATGCCCGACCCACGGATGTTCAGGCGCGGCTGGTCTATGCCGCCGAAAAATTCCTGTACGACGATGCCCGGCTGGTAGTCCAGCGCGTCGCGCAGCGTGATGCTGCGTACCTCGTTACCAGGCTCTATCAGGTTGGTGCCGCCGGGAACCCGCGAGAGCCGGGCCTGCGCCTGTGCGGGCGTCGGCTGCAGCGGCGTGGATACATCCTGGCCCTGAACCTGAACGGGCGCCAGTGTTGGAACCTCTTGTGCCATGGCTGCGGGCAGACACAGCGAGCCTATCGCCGCGCCCAGTGCGAGGCGGCGCATATATTGTTTTTGGGGCATTTTTCCTGTTCTCTTGTGTAAGGGTTTTACCAGTGCAGGTAGAGCATCGCCTTGGCCAGGAAGACGATGCCTACCACATGACAGAACACGCTTAGATGTATGCGCTTGAAATGGATGGATCGCATCTTGCCGGTTTTGTGCAACGTCATCGCGGTGGCGAAATGGACAAAGACACTGAGCGCCAGGGCGATCTTGATCGTCAGCAGCAGGCCGAAACTGCTGTCCAGCGGGTGCGCCAGCACTGCGCGATGGTGCCAGGCCAGGCCGATGCCGGCGCTGTACAGGACGAGTAGGACCCAGGGCATGATTTTGCGGGCCACGGTGCCGATGGCCATCTCCATGGTGCGCATGGTCTCCTTGGGTACCCGCTTGCGCACATTCTCCAGGATGAGCACTTCGAAGAACACGGTGCCGACAAACATGATGGCGGCAAATAGATGCAGGGTGAGCAGTACGTAATAGTTCATGGCTGTATCGCCTGAGGTTGGAAGAATTGCGCTGGGGTGGGAGAGGGAGCGGCGTCGGAATGGTTGGCGCGAGCGGGGATGGCGATGGCATCGTCGTGCAGGCGGCCGTCGCTGATGCGCACGCAGCGGTCGACGATTTTCATGAGTTCCTGCGGATGGTGGCTGATGCACAGCAATGCGGCGCCGGTATCGAGCACACATTGGCGGCACAGCGCTCCCAGGCTTTCACGCAGTGCCTGGTCGAGCGCGCTGAAGGGTTCGTCGAGCAGCAGGCAATCGGGCTGCAGCGCCATGGCCCGCGCCAGCGCCGCGCGCTGCGCCATGCCGCCGGACAATTCCCGGGGCCATCGGGCGCCGGCATTGCCCAGCCCGACCCGCTCAAGCCAGTATGCCGCCCGGCGCGCGGCCTGGCTTTTGTCCATGCCCGCGGCAAGCAGAGGGATTTCAATGTTTTCGGCGATGCATCGCCAGGGCAACAGGCGCGGCTCCTGGAAGACCAGCACCGGGTGACGGAAGGTGTTGACACACAGCCCCTCGCTGGGCTCGAGCAGCCCGGCGGCCAGCTTGAGCAGCGTGCTCTTTCCCGCGCCACTGGGCCCTACGACCCCAACGCGCTCGCCCGGCGTCAGGGTGAAGCTCACATTGTCGAGAACCTGTTGCGGTCCGAACCTCAGCGAGGCGTTCCTGAGTTCAAACATGGCTGGACTCCTGCCATTGCGTCAGCCGGCGCTGCAGCGGCTGCAGCAGCGCGAATTCCAGCGCGGCCACCAGCAGCAGCACGAGCAGAACCCAGGCATACAGCTGCCCGCTGTCGAAGGTGCTGCGGGCGTTGGCCAACGCGTAGCCGGCGCCGCTTTCGGCGCCGAGCACTTCGGCCATGACAACCAGGCGCACGCCGCCGGCGGTTGCAATGAGCAGGGCGGCCGTCAGCGGCGCCGTCAAGGCGGGCAGGTACAGGTGGCGCAGGCGCATCCAGGGGCCGAAGCGGTAGACATGCGTCATTTCCACCAGCGTGCGGTCCACCAGCTGCATGCCCTTGAGCGTGTTCACATACATGCCGGGCGCCATCATCAGCATTGTGATGAAGATGACCATGGTCGAGCCCAGGCCGAACCAGAGCATGGCAAGCACGACCACGATCACCGGCGGAATGGACATCAGCAGCCAGCGCAAGGGTTCGAGCAAGCCCCGCAGCCTGGCATTGTGCGCAGCCAGCAAGCCCAGCGTGAACCCGATGGCGCAGCCGCTGCCCACGCCTATGCCGATGCGCGCCAGGGTGACGCGGGCATCGGGCCAGAACCCGGGGCCATGTATCAGGGCCCACAGGGAGCGCAGCGCCTGCGCAGGCGTGGCCATCAGCAGTGGTCCCATATACATGGCCGCGGCCTGCCAGCCTGCGAGCAGGAGCAGCACGCCGGCTGTCGCCCACAGGCGCGAGCTCGGGCCTGGGCCGGGAATGCGATAGGGCTTCATCACGGTTCGCGTGTCAGACTGCATGCCATATTCCGGTCAAGGACCATAAAAGCCCGGTTCAGGCAGCCTGCCGGCGACCGCTTCCGGATGCCGGCGCATCAGCAGTGAATACAGCGCTTCCAGCTGCGGGCGTATCTCTTTGGCGGGCCTGCTGTCGATGCGTGTCATGCGTATGGACTGCTCCACGGCGGGCGTGGGCAGCTGCGGCAGGTATTTGTTTACGAGCGCGGCGCATTCGCCGGGCTTGGCCTTGCACCAGCGGGCCGAGTCGGCATAGGCCTGGACGATGGCGGCGCCCAGTGCGGTGTTGTCCGCGACATGCGCATTGGCCATGATCCCGGCCTGCGGCAGTTCGGCTTCGCCGGGGAAGGCATCGCGCCAGGCGTCCTCAAGGCTGATCACGCGGTGCAGCGGGGCTTCCCCCTGCTGCGCGTTGCGCCACAGCAGCATGGACGTCACTGGCTCGACCAGCAAGGCGTGCCTGCCCTGGCCGGTGAGCATCAGGGCGATGGCGTCCTGGGAATCGCGAGTGCGGCGCAGGCGTATGCCGTCGCCGCCGTCCAGGCCTTTTTCCTTGAGCAAGGTATCGAGCAGCACAGAAGGCAGGTCGCGCTGGAAGGGCACGAGCAGCTCCTGCCCGGCGAGATCTCCGAAACCCTTCACCTCGGGATCGCTGCTGACAAGCCACAGGATGCCCCAGACCGAGATATTGAGCAGGCGCACGGGCATGCCGCGATTTGCCATCAGCGCGGGCAGGTTGCTGGGCGTGGCGGTGAAATCGATTTCTTTCTTGGCCAGCAATACACGCAGCTGGTCGGGGCTTTGCCACAGCCTGAACTCCAGCCTGTCCGTGTACGGGGCCAAGGCCTGGGTTTCGACCATGTGCAGGAGCGGGAAGGAAACAACTGCCGTTGGCCCGGCAAGCGTGATTTTCTCGAGACGGCCCGGTCCGGAGGCTTGTGCGGGCGCGAGCGAAAGCGCCCCCGCAGCGGCCAGGATGATCGCGGCCAAGGGTCGTTTCAGATGGTCGAACATTGAAGCAATGAGAATGATTAGCAATAAGCCATCATTGCATGAGGCCTCAAGCAAATCCATGATGCAGATCAAGAATGCACCTGTTGGTGTGGCGGACGGCCCGGCACAGGGCCCTTCGAAACAAGTCCGGGTAAACTTGGCGTTTGATCCGGTTCTTCCGATAGACAGTTCATTTTTATGGCCAGCGGGCCTCAAGGCCTACACGGAGACAATGCCATGACCACATCACGCCGCCTGCGTTCAGCCCACATCACCCAGGGAGCGGAACGCGCGCCGAACCGCTCGATGTATTACGCACTGGGTTACAAAGAGGAAGACTTCAACAAGCCCATGGTGGGGGTGGCCAACGGCCACAGCACGATCACCCCCTGTAACGCCGGGCTGCAGAAGCTGGCGGATGCTGCGATCGAGGCCATTGAAGCCGCCGGCGGCAACGCACAGGTATTCGGCACACCGACCATTTCCGACGGCATGGCCATGGGCACCGAAGGCATGAAATATTCGCTCGTGTCGCGCGAAGTCATCGCGGACTGCGTGGAAACCTGCGTGCAGGGCCAGTGGATGGACGGCGTGGTCGTGATCGGCGGCTGCGACAAGAACATGCCCGGCGGCATGATGGGGATGCTGCGCGCCAACGTCCCCGCTATCTATGTCTATGGCGGGACGATTCTGCCCGGCAGGCTTGACGGCAAAGACCTGAATATCGTCAGTGTGTTCGAAGCAGTTGGAGAGAATGCCGCCGGCCGCATGAGTGACGGCGAGCTCAAGCGCATCGAGCTGCACGCCATTCCAGGCACGGGCTCCTGCGGAGGCATGTACACCGCCAACACCATGAGCTCGGCATTCGAGGCTTTGGGCATGAGCCTGCCGTATTCATCGACCATGGCCAATGTGCATGACGAAAAGGTAAGCTCGGCGGCGGAATCCGCCCGCGTGCTCCTCAAGGCCATTGAAAAAGACATCAAGCCTCGCGATATTGTCACGCGAGCCTCCATCGAGAATGCGGTAAGCGTCATCATGGCCACCGGCGGCTCGACCAATGCCGTGCTGCACCTGCTGGCCATCGCCCACGCGGCGGATGTGGAGTGGACTATCGACGATTTTGAGCGCGTGCGCCGCAAGGTACCTGTATTCTGCGACCTCAAGCCCAGCGGCCACTATCTGGCGGTCGATTTCCACAAGGCTGGCGGGGTGCCGCAGGTCATGAAGATGCTGCTCAATGCCGGCCTGCTGAACCCGGACTGCATGACCATCACTGGCCAGACCATTGGCGAGCAGCTCAAAGACATTCCCGACACGCCTGCGCCTGATCAGAAAGTGATCTTTCCTATCGACAAGCCGCTTTACAAGCAAGGTCACCTGGCCATCCTCAAGGGCAATCTGTCGCCCGAAGGCTGCGTGGCCAAAATCACCGGGCTCAAGAATCCGGTGATCACAGGTCCCGCGCGGGTATTCGACGACGAGCAGTCCGCGCTCAAGGCGATCCTGGATGGCAGGATCAAGGCGGGCGACGTCATGGTGCTGCGCTATCTGGGCCCCAAGGGGGGGCCGGGCATGCCTGAAATGCTGGCGCCCACGGGCGCGCTGATCGGCGCGGGGCTGGGAGACTCGGTGGGGCTGATCACAGATGGCCGTTTTTCGGGCGGCACCTGGGGCATGGTGGTGGGTCATGTGGCGCCCGAGGCAGCTGTCGGCGGCATGATCGCGCTGGTCCATGAGGATGATTCGATTACCATCGATGCCCACAAGCTGCTGCTGCAGCTCAATGTGCCCGAGGAAGAAATCGAAGCGCGCCGCAAACAGTGGAAGGCGCCCGAACCGCGCTACACACGTGGCGTGCAGGCCAAGTTCGCCTTCAATGCCTCAACCGCCAGTACTGGCGCGGTACTGGACAATTTCTGAACCGGCTTGCCAGGCAGCCTTGCACGACAGGGCCTGCCCGCCGGCTTGCGGGAGGCGGCACTGCTCATGCGCCTTATCCGCGCCGCTGGAACGCCGCCCGATTGTGTATCAGCAGCCATGCGCATAGCCCCGCGGGCAGCACCAGCGACGCGTAGGCAAGCCCATAACTGCCAAATGTGCTTGCAATCACGCCGAACAGCGGCGGCCCGATGACCACGCCCATAAAAGTCATGGACAGGGTGCCGCCTGTAGCGATGCCGGCTTGCCCGGGCGGCGCCTGGCGTGCTACCTCGGCCAGGTAGACGCCATTCCAGCCTATGGCGCTGCTGCCGAATATGGCAAGCAGTATCCATAGCGATATATGTGCGTCCGCAGGCAGCCAGGGCATGGCCAGGGCGCAGAGGATGATCAGTGCAGCCAGCATTACCAGGGTGTTGACGGGGCCAGTGTAGCGGTCTGAGACGTAGCCCCAGAGAAGACGGCCTGCCACGCCGGCCACCTGGGAAATGGCCAGCAGCGCGCCGGCGGCGATGAGCGTCATTCCCATGTCTTCGTGCAGAAAAGTCGCCATGTATGTCGTCAGCGACAGCTGGGAGATAGAGAACAGGAAAGAGACGCCTGCCAGTACTGTCAGGGTGCGGTGTCCGAACACCAGGCGCAGCGGCCCGGCCAGGCCGCTGCCAAAGGAAAGAGGGTGGGAGGGATCGCGGTCGGCATCCAGCGCGTCGCGCAGCGGCTGAATCGCAAGCGCACAGCCAAGATTGGCCAGTGCGACGGCCAGAAAAGCAATCTGCCAGCCCATCAGATCCGCCAGTCCGGGAACAATGAAGCCCGCAAGCACGCCGCCCAGGGGTACGCCGGTCTGTTTGATGGAGAATACGAAAGACATGCGATGCGCGGGTGTGCTGCGTGCCAGGAGGTGCGAGCTGGCCGGTGTGATGGGCCCATAACCAAAACCAATCAGCAATGCGCCCAGTGCTGCCGCTGCCGGCGACTCCACTGCGCATACTGCCACGCCGGCTGCGCACAGCATAAGCCCGGCCTGGCTTGCGCGAATAGCGCCATAGCGCCGGACGGCGGCGCCTGCCAGCAGGCTGGCCGCCATGGCGCCCAGATAGGCCAGTGCAATGTAGAGGCCCACGTACGCGGGGGATACATGCAGGGTTTCGGCAACTGCGGGGGCCACCACGGGTAGCGTCAGAAGACACATCGCCACGAGAGACTGTACGGTAAGGGTTGCAATCAGGACAGACAGCGAGGAGGGGATAGGGGGCATCGGCTTGCTTGCTTCTCGTGGGGGACATGGTGTTGCCGTAGCCTCGGAAAAGAGGCGGCGCGCGCAGCGCATGCGCGTCTACTTGGCTTATCATAATCCTATATGGCGGGCAGATTTTTCAGGCCGGCCGATCATGCTCGACGCGCTCCCACCGCCGTCGTCCGCAACCCCCACGAGAGGATCCAACGTGCCTACAGCAGAACAGCGCGACCTGCAGCGCGCCATCATCAGCGAGCTCGGTGTGGCCGAGCATTTTGACGCGGCCCGCGAGGCCGAGCGCCGCATCGAATTCCTGGCGGATTATCTCGAGCGCACAGGCGCGCGTGCATTGGTTCTGGGCATCAGCGGCGGCGTGGATTCCCTGGTGGGGGGCTGCCTGTCGCAGCGTGCGGTCGAGCGGGTGCGCTCCCGTGGCGGAAACGCCACTTTTATTGCCATGCGTCTGCCCTACGGAGAGCAGCGTGACGAGCAGGATGCACAGGCGGCACTGTCGGCCATCAAGGCTGACAAGCTCGTCACTGTCAATGTAAAGCCGGCCAGCGATGCCATGCTTGAGGCGCTTCTGGCCGGGCAGGTGCAGTTTCGCGATGCGGCCCAGCAAGATTTTCTGCTGGGCAATATCAAGGCCCGCCAGCGCATGATTGCCCAATATGCGGTGGCCGGCGCCCATGGCGGGCTGGTGGTCGGCACAGACCATGCCGCCGAGGCGCTGATGGGTTTTTTCACCAAGCATGGCGACGGCGCTGCAGATATCACCCCCTTGGCCGGCCTGAACAAGCGCCGCGTGCGCGCGGTGGCGGTCTGCCTTGGCGCCACAGAAGCCATGGCCATGAAGGTGCCCACGGCCGATCTGGAGACGCTCGCTCCCCTCAAGCCGGACGAGCACGCCTTTGGCGTCACTTATGACGTCATCGACGATTTTCTGGAAGGCAAAGATGTTGCGGACGAGGCGCTGGAAATCATCTTGCGCATACACCGCAATAGCGCTCACAAGCGCGCGCTGCCTGTCGCGCCCGCCTGAAACATTCCGTCGGTATTTTCCTGGCGCAGCGGCCTGAAATCAGGCCGCCGGCACGCGTTTTTCGCCTATCTGTTGCTATTTGGCAAATATCCGCTGCCTAATTCATTCATGTTGCAGATTTATTAAGCATCCCGAGCTAATATCAAAAAATATCAAAATAGTCTCGTGAATTTGCTTTGTGTTGAGAAAAGTAACGTCATAAGCACATTGGCGAGTACGGGTAAGCAACGTGAATACTTTCGTACCACCTTCCGGCAAGGAAGGTGCTCAGGGCCCATTGCTCGGGCCGGCGGCGGATCGTGATCTCGCGCCGCTCGCGTCGGAAAAAATCCGTGCCAGCGTGTTGCGGGCGCATCTGGTCTGGCGCGCGCGCGCCGGCTTCCAGCGCGAGATAGGCATGCCCATGGAACGGACGATGCTGCGGTGGTGGCTTGCCGCACGTCCCGGCAGCTCCTGTATCGAGGCGCTTGGCCTGCCCCGCATGGCTGTTGACGAGCTGCTGGGCGACGATGCCCTGACGCTGCGTGTTGATCCACGCAAGCTGTTGCGCTCCTGTGTCTACGGGCAGCGCAAGGGCGAGAAGCGTCCGTCGTCGATAAAATTCATATGGGATGGGGACTGGGACCAGTGCCGCTGCGATACGCGGCTGGGTTCCCATTACCGCTTCTTCACCGATCTGGATACCCATCGCGGCCGGCTGGAACAGACAGAGCGCTACCGGGAATTGATGGACAATCTCGAAGATGGCCATCCCTGGCAGTCACATCGCGAGGGCATACTCCTGGATACGCCGGAGCGCATACGCCAGTATCTGGAGATCTACCTGCGTTTCATGGATTCCATGGCTGCCCGCGGGTTTGACCAGGACAGGGCAAAAGACGAGCTGGGCGTGGCCATCACGCGAAATGGCACCATCATCAAGATTCGCAAAGGCCTGCACCGCCATGCCATGGCGCAGCGGGTGGGCTTGCCGTCGATACCGGTGCGCGTTCGCGCCATTCACCGCCAGTGGTGGAATGAAATCACGGCGGGGACGACGGGCAGGGAGGCGCTGGAACGGGTGTGCGCGGCGCTTCCGCACTGTCTGCCGGAGCAGGATGCGGGCACGCTGGATCCGGAACCTTCAGGAGACCACCTGACCGACGCATTCTGGCCGGCGCCGCGCGTGGGTGCCGCGATGCCTTCGCTGCATGCATGACGCCAGCTGGGCATGCTGCCGGAGGCGTTCGCCCGCCTGTCAGCCCCGATTCCCCGACAGTTGGAACACAATAGTGTCCAATGCCGTCAGGCCGCGTTCCCTGAATTTGGGCTCTTTGGACAGAATCTCGCGCTGATCGAGGGTCCGCACCCGCGAGTGGTCAGCATACAGGGCCTGCACCTCCTGCTCGCCCACGGAAAAAGGCGGTCCTTCCATCTCTTGCTGGGCATAGTACAGCGTCAGCAGCAGGCCCTGGTAGTCAGGGGCCAGTTGCCCATATACGTGCCGGACATAGCGCTGCCGCATCCCGGAAGGCAGCGCGACCAGGGCTGCCCGATCATAGACGCCCATGCAGCCGGCCAGCGTGCCGGCATCCAGTGCGAAGATGTCGCCGCAGATGATCTCGATATTGCCCGCAATGTAATGGGCGCCAAGTTCCGATGTGCGCGTTTCGGGCTTCAGGTTGTTTTCTTCAAAGAAGCGCTCCACCGCCAGGGGCGAGAGCTCGACCCCCAGCACTTCATGGCCCTGGTCGGCCAGCCAGACCATATCCAGCGTCTTGCCGCACAGGGGCACCAGCACCTTGCTCCCCTTGGGCAGCCCCAGCGCGGGCCAATACTTCTGCAGAAGCGGTGTCACGCGTTCGAGGTGGAAATGGGTGCGCCCTTCGCGCCAGCGTTCGAGCCAGAAATCGGCATGCATGTGATGAGTCCTCTCGGTATGTGTTTCGGTTGTAGTGTGGCAGGAGGCAGCGCTCTTGTCAGGGTGTTCACAGTCTGATGCAGACTGTGCTCAGTTCGGAGTAAAAATCCAGAGAATGGCGTCCGCCCTCACGGCCTATGCCGGACAGTCCGGTGCCGCCGAAAGGCGTGCGCAGATCGCGCGTAAACCATGTGTTCACCCAGACAATGCCAGTCTCCAGCCTGCCGGCAACGCGATGCGCGCGTGAAAGCTGGGTAGACCAGATGCAGGCTGCCAGCCCGTAGGGGCTGTCGTTTACTCTTGCGATGACCTCTTCTTCAGTGTCGAAAGGCGCCACATGGCAGACAGGTCCGAAGATTTCTTCCCGCACGCAGCGGGCTGTGTCTGGCAGTCCGGCCAGGATCGTCGGCTGCACATACGCGCCCTGGTCTCTTTCGTCGCCGAACAAGGGCACGCCACCGCCGCATATGACTGTCGCGCCTTCTTCGCGCGCCAGCGCATAGTAAGACAGCACTTTCTCGCGATGCGCCTGTGAAATAAGTGGGCCCATGTCCACATCGGGATCATTGGGGTAGCCGACCACCAGCTGCTCACAGCGACGTTGCAGCGCTGCCATGAAGCGCGCATAGATCGGCCGCTCCACATACACTCTTTCGGAGCAGAGGCATACCTGACCAGAATTGCTGAAACTTGAGCGCATGACGCCGTCGACGGCGGCATCGAAGTCCGCATCTGCAAAAACCACGGCCGCATTCTTTCCGCCCAGCTCGAAAGAAACGTTCTTCACGCCCTCGGCAGCGGCCTTCATGATGTTCGTGCCTGTGCGCGATTCACCGGTGAATGTGATGGCGTCGATATCTGGGCTGGTGCTCAGGAACTCTCCTGCCGAGCCAGGGCCATGCCCATGCACAAGATTGAATACGCCGTGCGGCACGCCTGCCCTCTGGATGACTGCCGCAAGCAGGGTGGCCGAGGAAGGCGTTTCTTCGGACGGCTTGGCCACCACGCAGTTTCCCATGGCCAGCGCAGGAGCGACTTTCCATGTCAGCAGGAGCAGCGGCAGGTTCCATGGCGCGATCACCGCCACAGTGCCCAGCGGCTTGCGGTTGACATAGTTGATGACGCGCGCGCCGTCGGCGCTGGTGCTCTCGTACATTTCGCTGCCCGCCGTCGCGATCAGGTTTGCGAAGGTACGGAAATTGGCGATGCCGCGCGGCACATCCAGCGTGCGCGCCAGCTGCGTGGGGCGGCCGGTGTCGAGGACCTCGGCTGCGACGAAATCGTCGAACCGCTGCTCGATGCCGTCCGCGATGCGGTGCAGAACAGCGGCGCGCTCGTTGGCCGACAGCGATGCCCACTGGCCCTGCCGCGCTGCGCGGGCGGCCTGCACGGCGCGCTCAACAAGTGCCGAGTCTGCCTCGCAGACCTGCGCCACTGTTTCGCCATTGACGGGGTTGATGTCGGGAAAACGCTTGCGCGTCGAGACCCACTGGCCATCGACGAAGCAGCGCAGGATTGGCAATTTCGCCATTGTCTGTCTCCACCTGCGGGCTGGCGCGGCATATGCCGCGCTTCCATGCGCCTATTCTAGTTGATCGCCCGGCATGCGCAGCGCGCAGCGCCCGGCTGCCAGATCCCAGGCAGCGCAGCCGACGCTCTTGAACACGGCCGGCCCGCCTGGCCTGGATTTTTCACGCAGCGCCTGAGCCAATGAGCCTACAGAGGCCCAGTCCACGCCGGCCTGCAGATAGTCTCCGGCCTCGTGGCGGGCGCCGTCCAGGTCGTCGACATAAAGGCGGCTCCCGGACAGGGTGAGGGCTCCAATTTCAGCCAGGTCAGGCCGATAGGCGCCCATGGCGATGATCAGCCGGTCATCGCGTGCAGGCTCGTCGTAGACGGGTTTGGCGCTCGTGGTCGCCGTGATGAGCAGGTCTGTCTCGGGCGGAACGGATGATGCCGCCTGCAATGCCACACCGAGGTGTCGGTGCGCGGCAGCGAAAGACCGGGCTTTCTCCAGGCTGCTGCCGATGGCGGTGACGGGCAGGCCTGGATAGAGTTCCGCCAGTGCCGTGATGTGGCTCAGGCCTTCGACACCCGTGCCGATAACCGTTGCATGTCTCAGCGCTTCGGGCCCGAGGGTGCGCAAGGCGAGCATGGAAACCGCGGCCGTGCGGCGGGCGGTGACAGTGGGCCCGTCAAGCAGCAGCCGGGGCTGCCCGGTGGCGCCATCATACACGGCGACCATGCCAAGTATGGTGGGCAGGCCTTTGTCGCGGTTGGCAGGTACGACATTGACCAGTTTGTGCACGCCTATGTCTGCCGCCGTGGCCGGCATCGACAGCATGGTGCCACCCATCGCATAGGGGACGACCTGGCGTGCAGGGGCTTCAATCAGGCCTTCGGCATGATCATGCGCCGCGCGTGCGATCTCGTCCACCAGTACGCGGAAAGGCAGCAGTGCGGCGGTCTGTGCGGCATCGTGAACGGAAATACTTGGGCTCATCAACTCTCCTTCAGGCCGTTTCCCGGCGTGTTTTGGCTATACGATATTCTTTTCCGCCAGCGGCTGGGCCGACAGGATACGCGACCATCCCAGGCGTGACAGGTCAAGCGTTCGGTATTCGCCATGAATGATCAGTTCCGCGAGGGCGCGCCCCACTGCCGGCGCGTGCTGCAGCCCGTGGCCGCTGAAGCCGTTGGCGAAGTATAGATTCTCGACTGCGGGATGCGTCCCGATGATGGCATTCTGGTCAAAGACGTTGAAATCGTAATGCCCCGCCCAGGCATTGACGCGGCGCAGTGCCTCGAAGCCCGGCACCCGGTGCGCGAGCAATGGCCAGAGCACTTCCTCGAACTGCGCCTGCTGCACGTCGAAGTCATCGCACTCAGGGTCATCTTCCGCGGCGGGCGAGATGCCCGTGAGATAGCCTTGCCCTTCCGGACGGAAGTAGGCGCCGCTTGGATCAATAACCATGGGGCAGCCGGGCAGCGGCGCGGGCGAGCGCACAAAAAACACATTGCGTTTTCGCGCCTGCACCGGCAGATCGATGCCTGCCATGCGGGCAAGGGCGGGGGCGCCTATGCCTGCGGCGTTGACGACGGCGCGACAGGCTATGGTTGTGCCGTCGGCCAGCATTACTTCCGTCAGCCGATAACCTTGCCTGCGCAGGCCTGTCACCTTGCCCTCGCGATACGACGCGCCTTGCGAAACGGCTTTTCTGTGCAGGCCTTGCAGCAGGCTGTACGCGTCCATCCATCCTTCGCCTGCCAGCCCCAATGATCCTGCGGCGAGATCAGACGTTTCCAGCCAGGGATAGCGGCTCGCAAGCGCAGAGGCATCAAGCAGCGCGATACGCGCGCCTAGCCTGGTTTGCAGCGCATGGTTTTCTTCCAGCACATGCAGCCCTGCCGGCGATGCCAGGAAAAGATAGCCTTGTTCATGAAAACCCACCGTCGCAGGCTGGCCTTCCGTCCCCATGCGCTCGTCGAAATCCCGCAGGAATTCCGTGCCGAACATGGACATCATGATGTTCTCGGGCGTGGAAAACTGATGCCGGATGGATGCGGCTGACAGCGTTGTTTCGCAGCGCCGATACCCGAGATCCTGCTCGACAACCAGCACCTTGCATTGCAGGCCCGCATCTGCGGTCAGGAAGTAAGCGGTGGCGCTGCCGACTGCCGCACCGCCGGCAATGACCACGTCGAAATGAATATCCGCCATGCTTGACGCCTCCTGGAGGAAGACTTTAGGGTTATTGTTCCAGAATACATCCGCTCCTGCTGCGAGGGGGCGGATGCCCAGGGGGCCAGGCTGCCCCGCGCGTTGCCGGAAGGAGCCCTGCCCATTGTCTGGCATCGTTCTCAGGAGGATGCTTCATGTCTACAGATAGCCAAGCTTTGCTGCGGACGCTGGGCGTGGCGGCTGATGTACTTTCCGGCGGCGGAATGGATGTACGCTCGCCTGTCGACGGCAGCATTGTTGCCAGCCTGCACTCGCATGGCATAGCCGATGTGGCGGCCATGGCGGCCAGGGCGCAGTCGGCGTTCGCGGGCTGGCGCCATATCCCGGCGCCGCATCGTGGCGAGCTGGTACGGCTGCTGGGAGACGAATTACGCGCATGCAAGCCGGAGCTGGGGCGACTGGTCAGCCTTGAAGCGGGAAAAATCCGCGCGGAAGGAGAGGGCGAAGTCCAGGAGATGATAGACATCTGCGATTTCGCTGTGGGGCTTTCGCGCCAGCTCTATGGGCTCACGATCGCTTCGGAGCGCCCTGGACACCGCATGATGGAAACCTGGCATCCTCTGGGGCCGGTTGCAGTCATTACAGCCTTCAATTTTCCCGTCGCGGTGTGGTCATGGAATGCTGCGCTCGCCTTGGTATGCGGCAACCCTGTTGTCTGGAAGCCGTCCGAGAAGACGCCACTGACCGCGCTGGCCTGCGAGGCCTTGTTCCAGCGCGCGCTGGCGCGTTTCGGCGATGCGCCCGACAGCTTGATGCAGGTGCTGGTGGGCGGCCGCGATGTATCCGCGGCGCTGGTTGACGATTCCCGGATTGCGCTTGTGTCAGCGACGGGCTCGACCCGCATGGGGCGCGAGATCGGGCCTCAGGTAGCGCGTCGCTTCGGGCGGTGCCTGCTCGAACTGGGCGGGAACAATGCCATTATCGTCGCGCCGTCGGCTGATCTGGACATGGCAGTGCGTGGTATTGTCTTCGGCGCAATCGGCACTGCCGGCCAGCGCTGCACGTCGACGCGGCGCCTGATCGTCCATCAGAGTGTCGCAGGCGATCTGATCGCCCGCCTCAGGCAGGCCTATGCGAGCGCACGCGTGGGCAACCCGCTGGACGATGCCGATGTGCTGGTGGGGCCGCTTATCGATCGGGCAGCCTATGACGCCATGCAGGCCGCGCTTGCCAGGGCGCGGCAGGATGGCGGCCTGGTTACCGGAGGCGAGCGCCTGCTTGCGCAACGCTATCCGCAGGCATGGTACGTCTCGCCTGCCCTGGTCGAGATGCCTTCGCAGACGGATATTGTCTGCACGGAAACCTTCGCGCCCATACTGTATGTGATGCGTTACGAAGAATTCAACCAAGCCATGGCCATGCACAATGCCGTGCCGCAGGGCCTGTCTTCAGCCATTTTCACCAATGACTTGCGTGAGGCGGAGTTTTTCACCGGCCCCGAAGGCTCGGATTGCGGCATTGCCAACATCAATATCGGCACATCAGGCGCCGAGATCGGCGGCGCCTTTGGCGGCGAGAAAGAAACGGGAGGAGGCCGCGAGTCGGGCTCTGATGCCTGGAAAGCCTATATGCGGCGCGCCACGAATACCATCAACTACTCGAAGGCGCTGCCGCTTGCCCAGGGCATCCAGTTCGGAGGCGACTGAGAAGCCGCCGGCACGATTCATGCCGGCGGCTTCCGGCGCAAATGCTCAATCGCAAATGCTCAATCCACGGCCTTGACCATGTCTTCGATGACCTTTTTGGCATCACCAAAAACCATCATGGTCTTGTCCATGTAGAACAGCTCATTGTCCAGGCCGGCGTAGCCGGCGGCCATGGAGCGCTTGTTCACGATGACGGTGCGCGCCTTGTAGGCCTCCAGGATGGGCATGCCGGCAATGGGCGAGGCCGGGTCGTTCTTGGCCGCCGGGTTGACCACATCGTTTGCGCCCAGCACCAGCACCACATCGGTCTGGCCGAACTCGCTGTTGATGTCATCCATCTCGAACACCTGGTCGTAAGGCACTTCGGCCTCGGCCAGCAGCACGTTCATGTGTCCGGGCATGCGCCCGGCCACCGGATGGATGGCATATTTGACCGTCACGCCTTTCTCGGTCAGCTTCTCGGCCAGCTCCTTCAGGGCATGCTGCGCGCGCGCCACCGCCAGTCCGTAGCCTGGCACGATGGTGACCGATTCGGCGTTGCCCATCAGGAAGGCCGCATCGTCCGGGCTGCCGGACTTCACATTGCGCTGCACGGCCCCCGCGCCGCCCGAGGCCGCGCCCGGCTCGGCCCCGAAGCCGCCAAGTATCACGTTGAAGAACGAGCGGTTCATCGCCTTGCACATGATGTACGAGAGGATGGCGCCCGAGGAGCCCACCAGCGAGCCTGCAATGATCAGCATCGGGTTGTTCAGCGAGAAGCCGATGCCGGCGGCCGCCCAGCCCGAGTAGCTGTTCAGCATCGAGACCACGACCGGCATGTCGGCCCCGCCGATCGGGATGATGATCATCACCCCCAGCGCGAACGCCAGCGCCGTCATGATGATGAACGGCAGCCAGGCCTGTGTGGCCATGAACCACAGGCCGCAGGCGACCATGGCCACTGCCACGGCCAGGTTCAGCATGTGCTGGCCGGGAAACACCACCGGCGCGCCCTGGAACAGGCGGAACTTATACTTGCCCGAGAGCTTGCCGAAGGCGATCACCGAGCCCGAGAAAGTGATGGCGCCCACAAACGTGCCGATGAACAGCTCCAGCCGGTTGCCTGTCGGGATGGGTGCACCCGCGGCGGCAATGCCAAAGGCATGCGGCTCGGCCACGATGGCAATCGCAATGGCCACGGCGGCCAGGCCGATCATGCTGTGCATGAAGGCCACCAGTTCGGGCATCTTGGTCATCTCGACCCGCTTGGCCATGAGCGTGCCTATCGTGCCCCCGATCAGAAGCCCGAGCAGCACGCGACCCAGGCCAATGCCCGCCGAGCCCTCGGAGGCCAGGCCCACGATCAGCGCAGCCGTGGTGACCACGGCAATGCCCATGCCCACCATGCCAAACACGTTGCCCCGGCGCGAGGTGGTCGGGTGCGACAGGCCTTTGAGCGCCTGGATGAAGCATACCGAGGCGATCAGGTAAAACAGCGTAACCAGGTTCGGTGAAATCATGACTGGCCTCCGCTCTTTCGTTCCTTCTTCTTGAACATCTCCAGCATGCGGCGCGTGACCAGGAAGCCGCCGAATACGTTGACTGCGGCCAGTGCCACGGCGAAGACGCCCATGCCATGGGCCAGACTGCCTTCGGTGAGCGCGGCCGCAAGCATGGCGCCCACGATGATGATGGCGGAGATGGCGTTGGTCACGGCCATGAGCGGCGTATGCAGCGCGGGCGTGACGTTCCAGACCACGTGAAAGCCGACATACACGGCCAGTACAAAAATGATCAGATTGATCAGGGTGGGGCTGACGGCTTCCATCAGTTGCTCCTCAATACTTGTCCGTCGCGGCAGACCAGGCAGGCCGCGACAATCTCGTCTTCCGTCTTGATCTCCAGGCGCCCTTGCGCGTCGATGATCAGCTTGGTGAAATCGAGCACGTTGCGCGCATACAGGGCCGAGGCATCGTGAGGCACCAGCGCGGGCAGGTTGGACAGGCCGATCAGGTTCACGCCGTGTTTTTCCACGATCCGGTCCTTCTCGGACAGCGGGCAGTTGCCCCCGCGCTCGACAGCCAGGTCAACAATGACCGAGCCCGGCTTCATCGCCTCGACAGTCTCGGCGCTGATCAGCTGCGGGGCCGGGCGGCCGGGGATCAGCGCGGTGCTGATGACAATGTCGGCCTGCTTGCAGCGCTCGGCCACAAGCGCGGCCTGGCGGGCCATCCAGGCCGCCGGCATGGGCCGGGCATAACCGCCCACGCCTTCGGCGATCTCGCGCTCCTCCTCCGTCTCGTAGGGCACATCAATGAATTTCGCGCCCAGCGACTCGATCTGCTCCTTGGCGGCAGGGCGCACGTCCGAGGCCTCGACCACCGCACCCAGGCGCTTGGCTGTGGCGATTGCCTGCAGGCCAGCCACACCGGCCCCCAGGACCACGACACGGGCGGCCTTGAGCGTGCCCGCGGCAGTCATCATCATGGGGAACAGCCGCCCATACTGGTTGGCTGCCAGCAGCACGGCTTTGTAGCCGGCCACGTTGGCCTGTGATGAGAGCACGTCCAGGCTCTGCGCGCGTGTGATGCGTGGCGCGGCCTCCAGGGCAAAGCCTGTCAGGCCCGTGGCCGCAAGGTCGGCCAGGCCCTGGGCGTCGAAGGGGTCGAGCATGCCGATGAGCACGCTGCCCTGCTTGACGTGTGCGCGTTCGGACGCCTCGGGCGCCCGCACCTTGAGCACCATGTCCGCACCCAGGGCCTGAGCCTGGTCCGACAGGACGGCGCCGGCCTGCTCATAGGCCTGGTCGGTAAAGTGCGCGGCTGCGCCGGCATCGCGCTCAACTATGACGGCGTGACCCGCAGCGACATATTTTTTCACCGTCTCCGGTGTCGCGGCTACGCGTGTCTCGCCTGCCTGGCGTTCACGCGGAATTCCTATTTGCATGATGCGATTCTCTCCACCTCGATAATCAGGATCTGTTGCGATATTGCATTGAAATTGTTGCGATGCTGCGTCGATGCAGCGGCTTTATTGATGCTGGTCCTGGTTCTTCCTGCCGGACACTATACAGGAGGATGCCAGGATGGCGACATCACGGTTATTTGCATTTTCCCGACGCGGAATTGATTAGACTGTTGTCATGTGTCCAGTCCGGACCCCACATCAGGAGAAACACAATGGGACTACTCGATTCGATCGTTTCCGCCGTTGGCGGCGGTAACGGCGGCAAGCAGGCCGCGCTGCTTCCGGCTCTTATAGAGCAGGTCAGGAATTACCCCGGCGGGTTGCCAGGGCTGATCGAGCGCTTCAGGGAGGGTGGTCTGGGCGAAGTGGTTGCCTCCTGGATCAGCACCGGACCCAACCAGCCCGTGTCGGGCGACCAGCTCGAATCCGTGCTGGGACAAGACATGATCGGCTCGCTGTCCAGCCAGAGCGGGCTGGACAAAGGCTCGGTGCTGACACAGCTCACCGCACTGCTGCCCGCACTGGTGGATCATGCCACGCCCAACGGCGAAGCCGACGCCGCGACGAAGCTGGATGACAACCTTCTGGGTTCACTGTCTGGCCTGCTGGGCAAACTCTGAACCCGGTACGCATGGCTGCGGTGTATGCGCCGCCAGCCTGCGTTCGCGCCGTGTTCCGGAGGGTGTCCGGGCACGGCGCCTGTAATGCGGCGAAAGAGCGGCATGTTGCGCCGCAACCTTCCGCCTGGCGCCTGCTGTCAGCCTTTGCTGGCGGCCAGCGCCTGTTCCAGATCTGCCAGCAGGTCGTCGATATGTTCCAGCCCGATCGAGAGCCGGATCATGTCCTCGCCCACGCCTGCCGCCGCCAATTCGTCGGGGCTGAGCTGGCGATGGGTTGTCGACGCTGGATGGCAGGCCAGCGATTTGGCGTCGCCGATGTTCACCAGGCGCAGGATGAGCTGCAGCGCGTCGATGAATTTTGACCCGGCTTCAAGCCCGCCCTTGATGCCGAAAGAGAGAATGCTGGCAGGCTTGCCGTCAAAGTATTTCTTCGCCAGGGCGTGCTCGGGATGATCCTCCAGCCCGGCGTATTTCACCCATGACACCTGTTCATGGCTGTTCAGGTAGCGGGCCACCGCCAGTGCGTTTTCGGTGTGGCGCGCCATCCGCAGGGGCAGAGTCTCGACCCCCTGCAGCACCAGGAAAGCATTGAAAGGCGATAGCGCCGCGCCGGTGTTGCGCAGCGGCACCACCCGGCAGCGGCCGATGAAGGCGGCGGGACCGAAAGCCTCCGTATAGACCACCCCGTGATAAGAGGGATCGGGTTCGTTCAGCATGGGAAAGCGATTCCTGTGCTCCGCCCAGGGGAATTTGCCAGAATCGACGATGGCTCCGGCGATCGTGGTGCCATGGCCGCCCATGTATTTGGTGAGGGCATGGACAACAATGTCAGCCCCGTATTCAATGGGCCGGCACAAGGCAGGCGAGGCAACAGTATTGTCCACGATCAGCGGCACGCCATGACGATGCGCCGCCTCGGCGATGGCTTCGATATCGACCACGTTACCCGCCGGATTACCGATAGACTCGCAGAACACGGCCTTGGTATTCTCGTCGATAAGGGCCTCCAGCGCGGCAACGTCGTCGTGAGGCGCAAACTTTACATTGATGCCCTGGCGCGGAAAGGTGTGCGCGAAGAGGTTGTAGGTTCCGCCATAGAGCTTGGCCACCGAGACGATGTTGTCGCCGGCCTGGGCGATGGTCTGGATTGCATAGGTGATCGCGGCCATTCCCGATGCGACCACCAGCGCGGCCACGCCGCCTTCCAGGGCGGCCACCCTTTCTTCCAGGACCGCATTGGTCGGGTTCATGATGCGGGTATAGATATTGCCGGGAACTTTCAGGTCGAACAGGTCGGCGCCGTGCTGGGTGCTGTCGAACGCATACGAAGTTGTCTGGTAGATGGGCACAGCGACCGATTTGGTCGTGGGGTCCGGCTGGTAGCCGGCATGGATGGCAAGTGTCTCGAATTTCATGGTCTCTTCTTTTTCTGCAGGGATGAAAACGCTGTTGTCGCGGAACAGCACGTCGAACAATAGTAATAGCGCATCGTACCGGGGTGGATACTTGGCTGCTAGATGTTTGTTGTCTTTTAATATAGCAATTGGTAATAAAGAAGGGGAAGAAATCCTGTTGCAATAGCTTTTTTGGGTAGCCTTGGCGGGGCCGCCCTCCGTTACTTCCTGACGTTTTGCCGTCTGATGGGTTAGCATTCCATGTATTCGCCGCAGGCGGCAGGGGGGCTCTCCCGTGGTTTTTGAGGCCGATAATGAAATTTTGGTTGAAGCGGGTACTGATCAGTCTCGTCGTGGTGGCTATTGTCGCGCTCGTCGGCATTGCCATTTTTCTTTTGACGTTCGATCCGAACGCCTACAAGAACAAGCTCGAAGAGATCGTATACAACAAGTACCAGCGCACCCTTTCGATCAAGGGCGACATCGAGCTGTCGCTGTTTCCACGCATCGGGCTGTCGGTCCAGGACGTTTCCCTGTCCAACCGCAACAGCCAGGATACCTTCGCGTCCATCGATAGCGCGCGTTTTGCGGTCGCCATCTGGCCGCTGCTGTCCAATCGCCTGGTGGTGGATCATGTGGCGGTTACCGGCTTCAAGGCCTGGGTCAAGCGCGACGAGCAGGGGCAGTTCAATTTCCGCGACTTGCTTGGCCGCCAGCCCTCCGCGCTGGGCCTGGCCGGTTCCGCGCTGGCCGCGCCCCTGCTGGCGGCGCCTTCTTCCGCGCCAGCAGACGATGGCGCCGCAGCTCCCGAAACAAAGGCGGCAAACGAACAGGGCGGCGCCCGCTCGCTGCTGCGCCTGTCTCCCTTGTCCACAGCGGCCGCGCAGCAGGCGGTGGCCCGTACCGATTTCCAGATAGATATTGCCGGCCTGGACCTCAAGAACGGCGAGATTCATCTCTACGACAGCGTAACCGGGGCTGTGGGCCGCATCGAACAGCTGGACGTCAACACTGGCCGGGTTACCTTCAACCAGGCGTTCGATGTCGCCCTGAAGGGCAAGCTGATCGGCGAGTATCCCGAGGCCGATGCCACGCTGGCGGGCCAGGCGCTGCTGCAGCTGAACCCCAACGAGCAGACTTATTCGGCTCAAAAGCTGAATCTGCAGATCAATGGCAAGCTGGGCCGGCTGGACGCCAAGAGCGCCGCCGTGCGGGGCAACCTCGCCTACAACGCATTTTCCCAGATGCTCAATGTCAGTAATCTGGATGTCCAGGTGCAGGGCGATGTGGCTGGGCCGCAGCCCATCAAGGGCCTGGAAACCAGTCTTGCGGTGCCCCAGCTCAAGGTGGACCGCAGCCAGGCCGAATTGCGGCTGGAACGGATGTCCTATCGGGCAAAAGGCCAGCTTCCGGACAGGGCTTTCGATATAGCCTTCGATGCACCCAGTCTGTCCATTTCTCCGGAAGCCGCCAAGGGCGAGCCTGTACAGGGCACGCTCAAGTTCACCAGGCCCGCAAGCACGCTGGGTGTGTCGCTGTCGCTCGATGGGCTGGGGGGCAATGCCACCCGGCTTACGCTCAAGGAGCTGAAGGTCCAGGCGGGCCTGAAAGAGGGCGAACGGCTGGTGCAGCTGAACATGACATCGCCCGCGGTCTGGGATGTATTCCGGGAAACGGGCGGGCTGTCCGCAATGAAAGGCGACATACGGGTGGATGATGCGGCGCTCCCCGGGGGCAGCTTCGAGTTTCCGTTCATAGGCAGTCTGCAGGCCGATCTCATCAAGGACGCGCTCGAGAGTGAAATTGATGCCGTGCTCAGCGGCAGCAAGCTCAATTTCAGGCTCAACGCCACCCAATTGGCCGATCCCAAGGTGGTATTCGCGCTCAAGGCCGACAAGCTGGATTTCAATACACTCTTCCCGCCGGCGCCTGCTCAGGCCGCGCCGGCGGCTGCCGCAGCAAAGCCCGCTGCCGAACAGGCCAAGCCCGCCGCCAAGCCGCCAGCCAAGCCGGCCGCCGGGAAAGCCGAAGCGTCCAGCGTACCCGATCTGGCCTTTCTGGGGCCGCTGGATGTGACGGGCTCCTTCGACATCGGCGAGCTCAAGGTGCAGCAGGTCGAGGCCAGCGCGATCTCGGCCAAGCTGCGCGCCCTGGACGGCAAGCTTGAAATAGGGGATATCAAGGCCAGCCTGTATGACGGCAGCCTTGCGGGCGTGCTCACCGCCGACGCCCAGAACAGGTTGGGGGCCCGGCTGACGCTTTCCGATGTCAGTGTGGGGCCGCTCTTGCAGGCCTATGCGCAGGAAGATCGGCTCAGCGGCAAGGGCACGGTGAAGGTGGACCTGAACTCGGTCGGCAAGACCAGTGCGGCGGTCGAGGCAGGGTTGTCAGGTCAGGTGCGGCTGCGCCTGCGCGATGGCGCGATCCGGGGCATCGATTTCAGCCAGACGCTGGGCGAGGTCAATGATGTCGTGCGCAATCTTTTCAGCGGCCAGCTCCCCGCTGTCATGACCCAGGTCGATATGGCCCGGGCCACGGACTTCAGCGCGCTGGATGCGGATGTCGATTTCGAGCAGGGCCAGGGCACAGTCAAGAAGCTCAGTGTTGCGACGCCGATGCTGCGCATCACCCAGGGGACCCCGGCCTCGCTGGATCTGGTCAACGATCAGTTCGACATGCTTGTGAACGTGCGTGTGGTCAAGACATCATCGGGCCAGTCAGGCAAAGACCTGACCGATCTGCAGGGTGTGACGGTGCCGGTGCGTATTTCCGGCCCGTTCGCCACGCCTTCTTACCAGGTGCAATGGAAGGAAATCAATAGCAAGCAGATCAAGGAAGCGGTCGGCGAGGGCCTTCTGGACCTGATGTCCAATCAGGTCGGCAAAACGCCGCAGAAGGGGGCGCCTGCCAAACCGGGTTCCGCTGCCAAGCCCGCAGATCCGGTCAAGAGCATAGGCGAGGCCATAAAGGGGTTATTAGGTCAATGACGGAAACTTTCTATCACCCTGTCGCGCAATGCGGCGGCATTGGCGGCGCCGCCGCGGCGCAATACGACCGCCGCTGGCTGGTGGTCGATCAGGATGGCGCGTTGCTGACGGGCGGCCGCAGCGGCGCGCTGCGCGATGTGGAAATCGGCATCAAGTTCGGCTACCTGGTGCTGCGCGCTCCTGGCATGCTGAGGCTTGATATTCCCATGGATGTGATCGAGGACGACGATAGCGTTCGCCGTCTGGCCCGCATCGGGGCCCAGCAGGTGGATGTCGTGGATGAAGGAGATCTGGCCGCAACCTGGTTCAGCACCTTCCTGGACCAGCCATGCCGCCTGGTGAAAGTGCACCCCGAAGCGCCTGAATTCAGCTGGCCTGAGCTGTAAGCCTGCGGTATTTGGCGATCAGCATGTCGCCGCTCTCTGTGCAGTCGGGGTCGATCTCTATGCATTCGACCGGGCAGACGACCTGGCATTGGGGTTCGTCGAAATGGCCGACGCATTCAGTGCAGTGCGAAGGATCGATCTGGTAAATGTCCGGGCCCATGAAAATGGCATTGTTCGGGCATTGCGGCTCGCACACATCGCAGTTGATGCATTCGTCGGTTATGCGCAGCGCCATGGCGGTTATTCCTGATCAAGTACTAAGGCATATGTGAGGCCGCGCCGCGGTCTTGGCCGCAGCCTCATGCGTGGCCCTGCTGGCCGTGCGCACGTGCCTCAACAACGCCTAGTGTAATCCCTGATGCCGCCCGATAACAGCTTAACCCTGACGAGCCTGGGCTTTTGCCGCTTTGCGGCAAGGATCGCTAGCCCTGGTTGGCCTGGGACTGTTCGTCGCGCCGGCGGCGGGCTTTTTCGTGCAGCCAGCGTTCGACCGAGGGAAAGACGAACTTGCTGACGTCGCCGCCGAGAATGGCGATTTCCCGAACAATGGTCCCCGAAATGAACTGGTACTGATCCGAGGGCGTCATGAACAGCGTTTCGACCTCGGGCAGCAGGTGGCGGTTCATGCCGGCCATCTGGAATTCATACTCGAAATCGGACACGGCGCGCAACCCGCGCACGATGACACGGCCATTCTGCTCGCGGACGAAATCCTTGAGCAGGCCGGCGAAGCTGCGCACCTCGACGTTGGGGTAGTGGCTGAGCACTTCCTGGGCGATCTCCACGCGCTCCTCGACGGTGAAGAAGGGCTTTTTGGCCTGGCTGTGGGCTATGCCCACGACCACATGGTCAAACAGCCCGGCGGCCCTGCGCACCAGGTCTTCATGCCCACGCGTCATGGGATCGAATGTTCCGGGATAGACAGCAGTAATCATGCGGATTCTTTTGTAGAAGGGTTTGTCGCCATCATGGCCGCCCGGTGCACAGAGTATCCGGTCGGGCTTGTTATTTTTCTAACGCTAAGGCCGAATTATTGACTGTTTTTTGCGTTGCAGCAAATCGCAGCAAATTGAAATACACCTGCCCCGCACGCGACGAGCGCAGTATCTCCCATTCCGGCGGCGCCTGAACGGGTGATTCAGATTCTACATACAACAGCCCCCCGGGTCGCAATATTCCTGGCAATGCGGGCCAGAGCCTGTCGAGCCAGCCTTTGCCGAAAGGCGGGTCGAGCAGGACCAGATCGAAGGTCGCGCCGTCCAGACGGTCGAGCACCACTTGCGCATCCCCGGCATGGATGCGCACCTGCCGCGCCCCCAGTTTATCGCGCAGCGCCCGAAGCGCGGCAACAGCGGGCGGATGCGTTTCCGCCATCAGCACATGATCCACGCCGCGCGAGGCCGCCTCGAACCCCAGCGCGCCGGTGCCGGCAAACAGGTCAAGCACGCGCCGCCCGGCGAAATCTCCCATCCAGAAATGATGCAGCCAGTTGAATAGGGTTTCGCGCACGCGGTCGGGTGTGGGGCGCAGGCCTGGGGCATCTACGACCGGGATGGGTGTTTTGCGATAATCACCGCCTACAATACGGACTGCGTGCTTCTTCATGCGCGTTCAGGGGCCTCGGTGAGAAAGGGGCCAGCCCGGGCTGGCGGGGTCGCCCGCGGCGATACAGGCTAATGGAATAGTGTAAAACGTATGTTCAGTTTTTTTAAACGAAAGAAGCAATCGCCGCAGGCCGGGCAGCCGCCCGAGCAGCCCCAGGCCGATGACGAGCAGCGGCCTGAGGGTGGCAATGCCGGCGAGGCAGCGTCCGCTACAGGCTCGGCTGCGGTAGAGGCGCCCCAGCCTTCAGAGGCGGGCGCCACGGCGCCAGATACTCAACCTAAACCCGCAATAGGGCTGGAGACGCCGCAGGAAAGTCTCGGAGCTGGCGCGGCCAGGGTGCCGGAAGCCGGGCAAGGCGCAGAGCCGGCGGCGCTAGAGCGAAAATCAGAACCGGGACAGGAAGTGGAACCGGGGCAGGAAGCAGCACCGGAGCGGGAAGCAACGCCGGAGCGGAAGGCAGAGCAGGACGCAGAACTGGGGCATGAATCAGAGCCAAGGGGAGATGCAGCGGCGGGGCAGGGCACAGCGCCGGCACATGAGCCGGCGGCCTCTCTTGCTGATTCAGCACCCTCTCTGCTGCCAGCTGCAGAGGAGGCGCAGCCGGCGCCCGCCGCCGAAACCCCGGTTCCTGTCAAGACATCCTGGTTCTCCCGCCTCAAGAAAGGCTTGTCCCGCACAGGCCAGAGCCTGAGCGGCCTGTTCGTAGGCGTCAAGGTAGACGAAAACCTGTTCGAAGAGCTGGAAACGGCGCTTATCATGGCTGACGCCGGCATGGAGGCGACCGAGAAGCTGTTGACGGCATTGCGTGCCCGTGTCCGCAAAGAGCGCATCGAAGACGCGGCTCAGGTCAAGGTCGCGCTGCGCGACATTCTTGCCGAGCATCTTGCGCCCCTGGAAAAAGCCTTCCCCCTGGGCAGCGTTTCGCCCCTGGTGGTGATGATCGCCGGCGTGAACGGCGCCGGCAAGACCACGTCAATCGGCAAGCTGGCGAATCATTTCCAGGCGCAGGGGGCGACGGTGCTGCTGGCGGCTGGCGATACCTTCCGCGCGGCGGCGCGTGAACAGTTGATGGAATGGGGAAAGCGCAACAATGTCACCGTCATCGCGCAGGACGGCGGAGATCCGGCCGCCGTTGCGTTCGACGCTGTCAATGCGGGACGTGCGCGCGAGGCAGGTGTGGTCATGGTCGACACGGCTGGCCGCTTGCCCACTCAGCTGCATCTGATGGAAGAGCTCAAGAAGATCAGGCGCGTCATAGGCAAAGCCGATGGCAAGGCGCCGCATGAGGTGCTGCTGGTGGTCGATGGCAATACAGGCCAGAATGCCATTGCCCAGATTCGCGCCTTCGATGCGGCCATCAACCTGACCGGCCTGGTGGTGACCAAGCTTGATGGCACTGCCAAGGGGGGCACGCTGGCAGCGGTCGCCGCCGGCAGCCAGGGCGTGCGTCCCGTGCCGGTCTATTGGATCGGCGTGGGCGAGGGCCTGAATGACCTGCAGCCTTTTGTCGCGCGCGAGTTCGCCGCTGCGCTGCTGGGAGACTGATCAGGCCCGGCCGGCCGCCTCGAGCCGGTCCAGGTCTTCCTGGATCTGTTGCTTCAGCAAGTCTTGCCTGGCCTTGAGCCAGCCGATCGCGAACAGTGCGGCCGGCTCGGTCTCGGCGAGCCGCTGGTAGTAGTCCCTGGCGTTGTACATGTCATTGAGCTCGCCCATGTCATGCTGTAGCGGCGCAAGCAGCGCGCGTATGCTGGCCAGTTGCTGGCCGGGCAGGACAGCCTCCGAAAAATCCAGGCTGTAGCGCAGGCGCTTGAGCCTTTTGCGCAGGTCGTGCTGGGTTGCCTCCGGCAGGCGCTCGAAGTTACGGCCTTCTCGGCAAAGCTGGCGCAGCCACCCGGACAGCCTGGCCTCGAGCTTCACGCCAAGATCCCGGTGGACATGCTTGCCGCGCCTGTCATTGCCTTGCCGCTTTGTGCCTTTGCCCGCGGCTTGCTCCGCGGTTTCCAGCTGGTGCGCCAGCAATGAAAGCAGGCACTGCTGGAAAGCCGGGCTTGCCGCCAGTTCGCGCGGGTCGTGATGGCTGGCCTGCGCGATCCTGAGCGCCTCGGGCGCCGGCAGGGGAGGCATGCCGGCCTTTGCCAGCCGGGGCGCGATCTCGAAGCGCAGCACATCGTTGTCGCTGACCTTGCCCAAGAGCATGAAGAACCGCCGCAGCGGCTTGTACAGCGCCGGCGCCACAGCCACCCATTTGTCAAAGAATCCCCAGCAGGTGCGCAGGCGTCTGATGCCGATCCGCAACTGATGTACATAGCGGCCCTGCAGTGCGGCGCTGGCGCCCTCGGTGTCGACACCCGCCAGCAATGTGGCATTGCGCACGACATGGTTGATGCAGCCTGTCAGGCAGGCCAGGTAGGCCTGCTGAATTGTCATGTCCCGTGTGAGCTCGACGGCCCTTGCACGTTGCGGCTTGAGCAGCCCTAGTGCGCAAGGATCGATGCGCAGTCCGTTGCCGGGGGTGTCGTCCGCTGTCTGCCGCCCTGCGTCCGGCACTGCTGCCACGCTGTTTGCGGGCCTCAGCCAGCCTTGCTGTTCTGGCCGGGCATGGCGGGCCAGCAGATCGCCGCGTTCGGCCTTGCTGCGCAGATCCAGCACCAGGCCATGCTTGCGCACCCATTCCGACCCTAGCGCGAAGATGGCCTGGGCCGGGCCGGACACCAGTTCAAGTTCGAGTTCGCAGACAGCCAGTTCACAGTCGCCCGTCCGTACGGTACCTGTATCGTATGCCAGCTCCACCTCGGCCTTGCCGGCCGCGGCGGTGGCTGCCTGCGTGACCGTCAGGCGCAGTATGTCCGTTTCATAGCGCATCGCCAGCGGCTGCGACAGCCGCCCCAGAACGTCGGCAAGCGGTGTGTGGGCATATACCGACAGATCCAGCTCCGGACCCGGGCGGTTGTGGTTCAGCTCAATGCGCGATATCTCGTCCGGGCCAGGGGCCTTGACGGTCTGCACCCATTGCTCGCCCTCCAGACGCAGGCGTATTGCGATGCCCGCAAGCGCCAGCTCCCGTTCGGGCGTATCAAAATAACGAGCCCTGAGCCGCTTTTCGCGTGCGCCCAGGGCAAGAAGCTCATCCCTGACGGCCCGCCGCGAAGCGGGCGGAACATGGAGCTTGAGTTCGCGTTCCAGCACTGCAACCACCTTTGTACAACGTTCCGGTCATTGATCCCGCATGCCTGGACCAGGCACGGCCTGGGCGGAAAACATCTTCCTTCCGGCATATGAACATGCGTGACCACGCGCCAAAGCGCAAGCCTCGCCGTTCACGGCGAGGTCAAGCGAGGCCATATCAATGCGGCGCCCAAAGGCGCCCCTGTGGCGGAGAAGCTCCGGCCCCAAGACCGGAGTTCTTCACACTGATTCAAAGCAGCTTCCTTCTTGCCCGGGTGATCAGGATCTCGGCAAGTATAACGATGGTGAAAATCAACACCAATATCAGGGCGACCTTGTCCCACTGAAACAGATCCATGGCGCTGTTCAGCGCCATGCCTATTCCTCCTGCGCCCACCAGGCCCAGTACGGCCGATTCGCGCACGTTGATGTCCCAGCGCAACAGCACGATGGACCAGAATGCAGGGCGGATCTGCGGCCAGTAGCCATAGCCGATGATGGCGCTGGTGCGTGCGCCTGTCGCGGTCAGGGCTTCGACGGGACCGGGGTGCGCATCTTCGATGGCCTCGCCCAGCAGCTTGCCGATAAAGCCTATCGATCGGAAAGCGATTGCAATCGTGCCCGCAAGCGGGCCGGGTCCGAAAATGGCGATGAACAGAAGCGCCCAGACCAGGGAATTGATCGAGCGGCTGGAAACGAGGATGAATCGGGCAAGCACGTTCACCAGACGATAGGGCGTGAGGTTGCCTGCCGCCGCCAGCCCGACCGGAACCGCCATGATGACTGCGAGGATGGTGCCCAGCGTGGCCATGTGCAGTGTTTCAATCAGCGCCTGCTGAATCGTGCCCGGGAAGCTTGCCCAGGCAACAGGCCACATGCGGTTGACGAGGTCTGCCATCTGCGTCGGCGCGTCGTAGAGGAATTCCGGGATCACATCTATGGTCCGGATCGACTGGACGATGGCCAGCACGAACAGCAGATACAGCACAAAGCGCAGCAGGCGCTGTCCGCGTGTGTAGCGTATCCAGGTGTCGGGCAGGGCGCCAGCGGTCGAGCTGGCCTGCGGGCGCGGGATATGGGTTGTCTCGTTCATGCATCCCCTCCCGCAGTGCCTGCGCCGGGGCGCAGCGCCGTCCTGGCGGCAGGCGCATCCGCGTTTGCGGCGGCATGCTTCCGGCCGCCGGCGCTGCCGCGCAGAAGATCGGCCAGGGAGACGTTGTCCAGCAGAATGGCGCGCACCACGCGGGCAAGCAGCTCTCCCAGCATGATGATGGCGATAATGGTGGCCAGGATGGTGCAGACAAAGTCGTAGTCAAAGCGCTGGAACGCCGAAAAGAGTGTGCCGCCTATGCCGCCGGCGCCGACAATGCCCACCATGGTGGAATTGCGCAGGTTAGAGTCAAGCTGATAGGTGGCAAACCCCACGAAGCGTGCGAACACTTGCGGCAGGACCGCATACAGAATGACATTGGCAAAGGAAGCGCCGCTGGCGCGAACGGCTTCGACCTGCTTGAGCGAAATCTCCTCGATGGCTTCCGTGAACAGTTTGCCGATGAAGCCAATGGAAGCCACACTGAGGGCCAGAACGCCCGCCAGCGCCCCAAAGCCTACGGCCTTGACGAAAATAATGGCGACGATGACAGGGTGCAGCGCGCGGCACAGCGATACGATCGCCCTTGCCGGCCAGGTCGCCCATGAAGGCATGAGATTGCGGGCGCCCAGCAGGCTGATGGGCAGCGACAGAAGAATGCCCAGTGTCGATGCAAGCACAGCAATTTCCAGGCTTTCCGCGATACCCTGCCAGAGCACGTCCAGCCGCTCCAGGCTGGGCGGGAACATGCGCGACAGAAAGCGCGCGCCATGGCCCAGGCCTGCCTGGAAGCGGTCCCATGAAAAGCCAAGCTGGGTCGATGCGAACACGGCATAAACAATGACAGCAATCAGCCCCAGCTTGGCTTTGCCGGACAGGGCGAACGGGCGCGCCTCGCGCAGCGCCTCATCATGGCTGTTCATTCCAGCCATGATTCCCCTCCGTAGATCTGCTTGAGCACATCGGACGCCAGGCCGTGAGGGTCGCCGTCGTAGACGATATGGCCGCCCGACATGCCCACGATGCGGGTCGCATAGCGTCGCGCAAGCTCAACGTCATGAATATTGACGATTACAGGAATCTGGTTGGCGCGGCCCTGTTCCGTCAGCAGCTCCATGATTTCCACCGATGTTTTGGGGTCAAGAGAGGAGGTCGGCTCATCTGCCAGCAGCAGTTGAGGACGCTGCATCAGCGCCCGCGCGATCCCCACCCGCTGGCGCTGGCCGCCCGACAGCGCATCCGCGCGCTGGTTGGCGAAACCGCCCAGCCCCACTGTGTCGAGCAACTGGTAGGCGTAACGGATGTCGTCCCGCTCGAAGTGCCGCCGCCATGCGTTGAAAAACGAGGTGTACCCCAGGCGGCCGGTGAGCAGGTTCTCCATTACCGTCAGCCTTTCCACCAGGTTGTATTCCTGGAAAACCATGCCGATGCGCCGGCGCGCCTGGCGCAGTGCCGAGCCGCGCACATGCGCCAGATCGATTTTCGTTTCGCCGTCATGCAATACGATGCTGCCGCTGGTCGGATCGATCAGCCGATTGATGCAGCGCAGGAGCGTGCTCTTGCCGGTGCCCGACGGCCCGATGATGGCCGTCATGCCCTCGCCGGAAAGCGTAAGACTGATGTCGCGCAGTACAGGTGTGTTGGCCCTGTACTCCTTGCCCAGCCCCGTGATCTGCAAAGATGCCATACCGTTACACTCTTTTATTGCCTTGTGTCGACCCGGGCGGCGAGGACGCGCCGCCCCGCCGCCCGGGCGCTCTGCCAGCCTAATTGCCCTTGTTGGCCTTGTCGTATGCCGAGCGCGTGAAGCTCTCGCCGCCAGCCGTCGCCACATCGCGCACGATCTTCCAGTCTTTCTTGTAGGTAACCGGGAAGAAGCGGTCGGCGCCGTCAAACGCTTCCTTCATGGAATCGGGGAAGCGATAGTCATAGAAGCACTTGAGCATCTTGTCGCGGAACTTGGGCTCCAGGTCATAGGCATACGAGAACGAGGAGGTGGGAAACTTCTCGCTCTTGTAGATGATGCGGAAATCGTCTTCCTTGACCTGGCCGCGCTCGGCCATACGGTGGAATACGTCCGAGGCCACCGCCGCCGCGTCATAGTCGCCTGAATTCACCCCCATGACGGACTGGTCATGCTTGCCGGAGTACAGGAACTTGTAGTCCTTGCCGGGCACCAGGCCTTCGGCCGGAAACAGGGCGATGGGCGCCATGTTCCCGGAGTTGGACGAGGGGGATGTATGGGCTACTTTCTTGCCCTTGAGATCCGACAGCTTCTGATACGGGCTGTCCTTGCGCACGATGACAATCAGGTGATAGCCCTGGAAGCCGTCGGCATTGCCCTTGACGGCAAAAGGAACGGCGCCGGCCAGGTTGACCGCGAAGTTGGTCGGCCCTGTGGAAAAGCCCCCCACATGCAGGCGGTTCGAGCGCATGGCTTCGATCTCGGCGGCGTTGCTCTGCACCTGATAGAACACGACCTTGCGGTCCACGCACTCGGAAAGGTATTTGGTGAATGGCGAGAAGATGTCCGCGTATACCGCCGGATCTTCGACCGGAGTATAGGTGAAGACGACTGTCGAAGGCGTCTTGAGCTTGTCTGGGTCGGTGGGGGTATCAGCCACCAGGTCATTGTTGGCGTCGCAATACATGGCGTCCAGGTCGCCCCGGTTAGGGCAGTCATCGGCCCGGGCTGCCTGGGTGACGCCCAGCAGCGCGGCAAATGCCCCGAGCATCAGCAGAGTGCGTGGTTTCATGGCTCGTCTCCTTCGTTTATCGTCTGTTTGTAATACCGGGAATGCTCGTTTTTGTTTTATTTTTTTCGGGTCTATTCTTTTCTGGCTATTTGCAATGATATAGGAGTTCTCGGGAAATATTAATAAAGGGTTATTCCCGAGATGGCGCACCCGCCCGCGCCGGCGGGCGGGCGGCTGGGACCCGGCGGCGGCAAAAAAAGGCCGCCCGGGAGGCGCATCGGCCCCGGGGCCAGGGTGAGGATCAGCCTGCCCGGTAGCCCAGCTGGGCGGAAATTGCGGCAGCGCAGTCCAGCAGCGCATGGGCGATGGGGCCGTCGGCGCTGGCGTCAAAAAGCGAGCTGGGGCCCAGGCTGGTCAGGGCCAGCGTGATGTTGCCGGAATGGTCGAATACGGGCACCGACAGCGCGTCAATACCCGGCAGGGGGTTGCCCAGGGCGCGTGCGAGGCCGGCCTTGCGGATCTCGCTGACCAGGGCCCGCCAGGCGGCTTCATCGGGACGAGCGGCGCTTACGCTGGTGACGACAGCGCTATCTCCGATCTCGCGGTCAATATAATGCTGGGCTACTTTGGGCGGCAGCCACGCGGCGAATACATGGCCAGTGGCGGTATGCCGCATGGACATGACCGTGCCCTTGCGCATGTTTACATGCACGGGGTAGCTGGCCTCGGAAATATGGATCATGGTGGGGCCATGCGAGCCCAGCACGGCGATGGCCAGGGTATGGCCGATATGGGTTGCGAGCCGGGTGGCATGCGGCAGGGCGACCCGTACGGGATCCAGACGCTGCAGGCTGACCAGCCCCATCTGCAGCGCGAAGGGACCGAGTTCGTACTGGCCGGAGGCGGGATCCTGCTGCACCACGCCGACGCGGGTAAAGCTGACCAGGTAGGGATGCGCACGGGAAGATGTCATGTTCGCGCGGGCGGCGAGGTCCCGCAGCGTAAGAGGTACGCCCGCGTCCACCAGAACCTGCAGCAGGCGGAAGCCCGATTCCACAGACTGGATGCTGCGCCGTCCGTCGGCAGCGTTGTCTTTGCTTGTCGTCATGGTTGTCATTGATACATGGGCCGGTCAGGCGCCGGGTCGCCGGTGCGCGATGGCATCGCCGCACTATAAACCGCAAATGCCCGCGCTGCCCCTGGATTTCCTCCTGCATGAGGGATTATCCCGCCTGCCAAGGTTAAAATGAGCCAACTTTCACAGGGTCTGGAACATGAGCAACACCAATACTACAGAAATCGACGCATGTGCCGATGGCGGGATCTCACCCGTCGCCGAGATCGTCGCAGAGCTGAGGGCTGGCCGGCTCGTCATACTGGTCGATGAAGAAGACCGCGAGAACGAGGGCGATCTCGTCATGGCGGCCGAGTACGTCACCCCCGATGCCATCAACTTCATGGTCACCCATGCGCGTGGGCTGGTATGCCTGACCCTGACCGAAGAGCGCTGCCGGCAGCTGGACCTGCCTCTTATGGCGAGCCGCAATGGCACGCGCTTTGGCACCAACTTCACTATGTCCATTGAAGCGGCGGAGGGCGTCGACACCGGCATTTCCGCTGCGGATCGCGCCCGCACCATTCAGGTGGCCGTGGCGCGCGACGCGCGGCCGGCCGATCTCGTCCAGCCTGGGCACATCTTCCCTGTGCAGGCGGTCAAGGGTGGGGTGCTGGTACGCGCCGGGCATACCGAAGCCGGTTGCGATCTGACCGCGCTCGCGGGGCTGACGCCGGCCGCGGTGATCTGCGAAATCCTCAAGCCCGACGGAACCATGGCCCGCCTGCCCGACCTCAAGGTATTTGCCCGCGAGCACGGCCTGAAGATAGGCACCATTGCCGACCTGATCCAGTATCGCAGCGAGCACGAATCCATGGTCGAACGCCTGGGCGAGCGCAATGTGCGCACCGCCTGGGGAGAGTTTCGCGCGGTGTCCTATCGCGACCTGGCTTCGGGCGCGCTTCATCTGGCGCTTGCCCATGGCGATATCCAGCCCGATGCCGAGGCCCTGGTGCGCGTGCATGAGCCCACCAGCCTGATCGACGCCCTGTTCGAGGGCGCCACCGCGCACAGCTGGAGCATACCCAGCGCCTTGCGCGCGATCCAGGCAGCGCCCTCGGGCCTGCTCATCATGCTCAACTGTCAGGGATCCGCCGAGCTGCTGGCCGGCCAGTTCGAGGCCTGGGGCAAGCCCGACACGCCGGCGCCCGACCGGGAAAGCCGCCATGGCCTGCGCACATTCGGCATCGGAGCCCAGATCATGCGCGACATGAATGTCGGAAAGGCCCGCTTGCTCGCGCGTCCGCGAAAAATGCCCAGCATGGCGGGCTTTTCCCTGACGATAACGGGTTACGATAGTGAACCTCCCACACCCTGAACCCATACCTAAAGGACACCGACTATGAATCCCTACACCATGGCGCCCGATCTGAACGGGGAAGGCTTGCACATCGGTATCGTGCGGGCACGTTTCAACGAAGAAGTAGGCGTGGCGCAGCTCGATGCCTGCCTGGCCGAGCTTGCCGAGCTGGGCGTGGATGAGCGCGACGTCATGGTCGTTTCCGTGCCAGGCGCCCTCGAGCTGGGCGTCACGCTGGCGCAAATGGCTGAAACTTTCGAGTTTGATGCCCTCATCGCGCTGGGCGCGGTGATCCGCGGCGAAACCTATCATTTCGAGATCGTCAGCAACGAAAGCGCGTCGGCCATCAGCCGCGTGTCGCTGGAAACCGGCATACCGGTCGCCAATGGCGTGCTCACCACGGACACCGACGAGCAGGCAGAAGTCCGTGCGGCCGATAAAGGGCGGGATTGCGCTCGCACTGCGGTCGAAATGGCCAACCTCGTAGCAGCCCTGGAGCCCGAGATGGACGAGGATGACGGCTACGATGAAGATGATGACGAAGACGACGATGACGACGACTTCGATGATGAAGAGGACGAAAATCTTGACAAACGATAAGACGCAGGGCGCATCTTCCGGCGCGGCGCGGGCGAATGCCCGCAGCGCGCGCCGGCGCGCGCGCGAATTCGCGCTGCAGGGCATTTATGCCTGGCTGCTGCGCGGCGACGAAAGCACGGTGGAAGCGGGCGAGATCGATGCCCACATCCGTGACGACAAAGAGTTCCATGAGGCTGATGTCTCCTGGTACAACACATTGCTGCACGGGGTGCTGCGCGAGGCGCCGGCGCTGCGCGAGCGCTTCATGCCGCATGTGGATCGTCCGCTGGAAGAGTTGTCTCCGGTGGAACATGCCATCCTGCTGATCGGCAGCTTCGAGCTTGTCCATCATATCGAGGTGCCCTACAAGGTGGCGATCAACGAGGCAGTGGAGCTGGCCAAGTCTTTTGGTGGGACAGACGGCTTCAAGTTTGTCAATGGCGTGCTGGACAAGATGGCGGCGGACGTCCGCCCGGCCGAGGTCAACGCAGCGGCGGCCCGTCGCCAGGGGGCGGGCGCCCGTTGAACGGCGAGTTTGATCTCATCGCCCGGTATTTTGCCCGCCCTGCGCCCGCGGGGGTGACCGGTGTGGGCGACGACTGCGCGCTGTTTGGCGTTGCGCCAGGCTGCCAGGTTGCCACCAGCACAGACCTGCTCATCGAGGGCAGGCATTTTTTTTCCAATGTGGACCCCCGTTCGCTGGGGCACAAGGCCCTGGCGGTCAATCTTTCGGATCTCGCCGCCATGGGCGCGAAGCCGCTGGGCTGCCTGCTGGGGCTGTCGCTTCCTTCTGTCGATCATGGCTGGCTGCAGCCTTTTGCCGAAGGCTTTCATGCGCTTGCCCGGCGATGGGGCTGCCCCCTGATTGGCGGCGACACCACACGCAGCACGACGGGCATTGCCATCAGTGTCACTGTATTTGGCCAGGTCGAGGCAGACAAGGCTTTGTTGCGCAGCGCAGCGCTGCCGGGCGATGATATCTGGATCTCTGGAACCCTGGGGGCGGCCGATGTCGCGCTGCGCATGCTGCAGGGCAGCCTGCCTACGGATGAGCCGCTTCTGAAGGCGGTGCGTACCGCGCTGGAACTGCCTGAGCCACCCATGGAATTGGCCCAGGGGCTGGCAGGGCTGGCGCACGCCGCGCTGGATATTTCCGATGGCCTTGCACAGGACCTGGGCCATATCCTGGAGGCAAGCGGCTGCGGCGCGCTGCTGCGCTATGCGGATTTGCCCTGCGATCCCGCCCTGCAGGGCCTGGATCCGGATCTCGTCCGGCAGGCTGTGCTTGCTGGGGGCGATGTTTATCAGCTATGTTTTACCGCGCCCATTGAGCGGCGGGCGGCCATCGAGGCGCTTGCCGGCGAGGCGCGCGTACGCGTTACCCGTGTAGGCGAGATCCAGGCCGGGGCCGGCCTGAAGGTCGTCGATGCCCAGGGGGTGCGCATTCCGCTCGAAGCCGTTGGTTTTGATCATTTTTCCTGAGCATATATAACTCCTCTCAACCCTATCCGCGGCTTCCCTATGCAGGCTCCATCATCCTCTTCCAAAGACACTACCGCCATTCAGCCTACCTCTGCATGGGTTTTCCGTTCGCCGCTGCGCATCGTTGCCTTTGGCCTGGGCAGCGGCCTGCTGCGGCCGGCGTCAGGCACATGGGGCACGCTGTGCGGCTGGCTGCTCTGGGTATTGCTTGTTTCGCGCCTGCCCGACACCGCCATTGCCGCAGTATTGGCCCTGGGATTCGCGCTGGGCTGCTGGGCCTGCCAGCGCGTCGGCCGCGAGCTGGGCGCTCCAGACCATGGCGGCATGGTCTGGGACGAGATAGTGGCATTCTGGCTGGTGCTGTGGCTCACGCCCGCATCGGGATGGGCTCAGCTTGTGGCCTTTGTCCTGTTCCGCGCCTTCGATATCGTCAAGCCGCCCCCCGTCCACTATTTCGACCGGCATTTCAAGAACGGCTTCGGGGTCATGCTGGACGATCTGTTGGCCGCAGCCTATAGTTTGCTGGTCATGGCAATTCTGGTCAGGTTTCAGTTGCTGGCATGATCGGCATGCTGTCCTGTGCAGCAGCTGTTACAACGGCCGCCTGTGGTGTCAGGCATGAAGGCCTCCGGCGCCGATGACTGCGGGAACATGGCCTCGCATGGAGTTTTCGATGAGCACGATAGATGCAAGCAAACTCGCGCCCGAACTGGGGCGTGTCCTGGTTGAGCGCGGCTGGATGTTCGCCTGCGCAGAATCCTGCACCGGCGGCCTTCTGGCGGCAGCCATGACGGAAACCGCGGGTTCCAGCGAATGGTTCGACAGGGGGTTTGTCACCTACAGCAATGCGGCGAAGGTTGAGCAGCTGGCGGTCAGCCAGGATACCCTGGATCGCTTCGGTGCTGTCAGTGAGGAGACAGCCATGGAAATGGCGGCTGGCGTGCTGGAAGCATCGCGGTATGCCCATCTTGCCGTATCCACCACGGGCATCGCGGGTCCTGGCGGGGCCACGCCCGGCAAGCCAGTGGGTATGGTCTGCTTTGGCTTTGCCCATCGCGCGCCGGCGGGTGTAGCCACCCGCGCCGCAACCAAAATCTTTCAGGGCGACCGGGCCGCCATTCGCGCCGCAGCCGTGGCGTTTGCCATTCGCACGGCGCTGGAATTCATCGCACCGCGTTGATCGCGTCGCGCGTGGCGCGTGCGGCCTGTGCCGCGGCCTCGCGCCAGTCATCCCCGCCGCTGGCATACAGAATGGCCCGCGACGAGTTGATCATCATCCCCACGCCGTGGCTGTCCCGGCCGGCCTGCACGGTTGCGGGTATGTCGCCGCCCTGGGCGCCGATGCCCGGCACCAGCAGCGGCATGTCGCCAACGCGGGCACGCACCCTTGCGATCTCTTCGGGAAAGGTCGCGCCTACGACCAGGGCGCACTGGCCGTTGGTATTCCAGCGTTCAGCCACCAGACCCGCGACATGCAGGTAGAGCGGCGTGCCGTCGGACGATTCTAGAAACTGCAGATCCGAACCGCCTTTGTTGGAAGTGCGGCACAGTACGATCACCCCTTTGGTATTCCAGGACAGGTACGGCTCTATGCTGTCAAAGCCCATATAGGGATTCACTGTCACGGCGTCGGCCTGATAGCGTTCATATGCTTCGTGCGCATATTGTTCGGCGGTGGAACCGATGTCGCCGCGCTTGGCGTCGAGGACGATGGGCAGCTGGGGATGCCGTTCATGGATATACTCGCACAGCGCCTCGAGCTGCTCTTCGGCGCGTGCGGCCGAGAAGTAAGCGATCTGCGGCTTGACGGCACAGGCATATTGCGCCGTCACGTCGACAATGGCGCGGCAGAACTCAAAAACCGCGTTGGGCTTGCCGGCAAGTTCGGCAGGGAAGCGCTGGGGATCGGGATCCAGCCCCACTGTCAGCAGCGAACCGGTCGAGGTCCAGGCATGTTCGAGTTTTTGGATAAAAGTCATGGTCGATAAGTCGTGAGTATGTCGCTGCGGCATCCGGAAGAGGGCTACGCTCTTGGGCGGGGCTTTGTTGGCCTGCTCATGGATTGCCAGGCCTCCAAGCTTGCGCAAGCCTGATTATAGGCGGGCGGCAAGCCGGGCATGGTTGGGCCGCCGCCCGAAGGGCAAGCACGGTCAGGCAGGCAGCAGATGAGATGCAAGCACGCCGAGCCACACAAGCGCGGCCACCACCAGCGACAGCAGCACGGCGGCGCTGCCCAGGTCCTTGGCGCGTCCTATCATGGGGTGATGATCCACGGTAATCGTGTCGGCAAGCGCTTCAAGCGCGGAATTGAGCAGCTCCACGATCAGCACGATCAGCAAGACCCCCACCAGCATGGACACCTCGAGCGGGCTGCGGCCCAGCCAGAATGCCAGCGGCGTCAGCACCGCGACCAGCAGGAGCTCCTGGCGGAATGCCGCCTCATGGCGAAAGGCTGCGGCAAACCCCTGGATCGAGTAGCGCAGCGCATTGTAGAGGCGGGCCGGGCCGCCCTTGCTTTTATAGGAAGAATGCATGTGAGTCCTGATCGGGAAACCGGAGGAGGTTTGCCTGGCTTGCCGCCGGGGCATATGTCGCGTCAGCGGCCGGGCCCGCGGCGGCATTGGTCTGCCGCGCGCATGCAGCATTATAGGTGCATGGGCAAAGCTGTGCGGGCGGGCTGTGCTGGGGCAGGAGGCCGCCTGTTGCGGCTATCGGATACGGTTCTGCCAGAACGCGAACACGGCGCTGGCCAGTGACACGACGACCAGGAAGCAGAACCCATCCTGCAAGGCCAGCAGATCGGCCTGGTCTGTCACCAGGCGCTCGATTCCGGCCATGGCCATTTCCCGGGCCTGGATGGCTGCATATCCGAGGTTTTCGAAATGGTGGCGCAGCCCTTCGAGCCACTGCATGGTTGCGGGGTTGGCCAGATTGACCGATTCAGACAGGCGCGCGTGATGCAGTATCTGCCGGTGCCGTTCCAGCACGATAATGGAGCTGGTGGAGAACGACACTACCAGCTGGCGCACGATATTCTTGAGCCGGTAGCTGTGCGTGAAGTCGTCCATCTCGAGACCGCGAAATGTCAGGTTGGCGACGGGGATGGCTATGAAGAGCACCTGTATGCCGCGCATCAGCAAGGGCGCCGCTAACATGGACTGGCTGGCATTCGCCGGCATGCGCATCATGATCCATGCCGTCGCTGCGGCCAGCGCAAAGCCCGAGACGATCAGCAGCTTCTTGTGCGTGAGCCGGGCCGAATATTTCAGGTACAGCGTCAGGGTGACCATGGACACCAGCGAGGTTATGCCGATCAGTACGCCCGCATTCATGATGGGGTATTTCATGGCTCCTTCCACGAAGCGCAGCGTCAGAAAGCTGAAGGAGGTGCTCAGGTAGTAATAGATGGCGTACAGGGCCAGCCCCACCAGAAAGGCCTTTTCGCGCAGCGAGCCGAGCCGCATTAGCGGTTGCGGGTGATGCCACTGGTGGTATCCGAACACAATCAGCGATGCGATCCCGCACAGTGTCAGCCCTATGAGCAAAGGCGACGAGATGAACAACTGATAATGCAGCTGCTGCAGCACGATCTGCAGCGCGCCTTGGCCTGCGGCAAACACCAGATAGGGCCAGACATGCGAGTTGATGGGGTGCAGCGCCTCGCTTGGGAGCCTGCCCACGTCGGGCACAGAGGCAGCGCACAGCCCTGCCAGAAGCAGGGCGACAGGCGCCGTACACAGAAACAGCGCACGCCACTGGAAATGCCCGATCAGCATGCCGCCAAGCAGCGGCGCCAGTGCCGTGGCCATGACAATGCTCTTGATGAACAGCCGCCTGGCGGGCCCGATCTGGCGGGGCGGAAAGTGCCCCTGCAGCATGATGCGACAGGCGCCCATCATGGGGCCGATGAAGTATCCCTGTATTCCGCGCGTGAACATCAGCTCCATGGGCGAGCTGGCCGCCGCCGAGAGCAGGGCTGCCGCGCCGTAGAAGAGCATGCAGCCGGTCAGGTAGCGGCGGTAACCGATGCGGTCTATCCACCATTGCTGCTGCAATATGCCCAGCACCGCGGCTACCGCATATGAGCTTGAGGACCAGACCAGCTCGTCCGTGGATGCGTTGATTCCGCCCGCGATATAGCTGCTGAAGAACGAAAACAGCGAGTTGTCGAAATAATCCAGCCCCGTGACCAGACATACCGCCCATGGGTACATCCACTGGCGCAGCCCGGCGAGGCTCACCCGCGGCTGCAGCGCTTCTTCTCCTGATGACATTGTCTTCTCGCCTTGCCCGGCATGGCGCTCAGGCCACAGGCCCCTTGCCAGGGATTCCCGCTGCCGGCCCCGGAGGCCCGGCACGACGGCTTCGCGCCTTCAGGCCGGGCCGGCTGGCGCGCCGTGCGGCCAACAGCTCCTCGGCGTCGGCGCCGGCAAGCCGCGCCTCGATATAGTCGAGATCGGCCTGTACTTCCTGGCGTATGCCTTCCAGCTCCTGACGCTCGCGCTGCAGAGACTGCAACCTTTCTTCTACCATCGAAAGGCGCCCTCGCAGGGCTGACCGGATATTGTCCAGCGCCGATTCAGACAGGTATTGCTTGCCGTTGCTGGCCGTAAGCTCGCTTGGCCTGGCAATGATTTCGGTAATCGAATGCAGCGAAAAGCCTGCCGCGCGCAGACGCAGGATGCGTCTGAAACGCGCCATGTCGGCCTGGTCGTAGAGCCGGTAGCGCCCGTTGCTGCGCGTGGGCGCCACCAGGCCACGCTCTTCGTAATACTTCAGTGTGCGAGGTGTGACACCCAGCGCTTCGGCTGCCTTGCGGACGGTAAGCAGCTCGGGCGCTTCAGGCATCTCTGTGGAAGCGGGATGTTTCATGGATCCATCATACTACAACCTATACGTATACGTACATGTTTAGGCGGGAATATGTTGCTGCGCCCATACAGATACAGGGCAGAGCACCCGCTTGCCTGTCTGCCAGGCAAAAAAAACCTCCGGCGAACCGGAGGTTTTCGTACGGCTTGATGCCGGGACCGCAAGGCCCCGGCAGGCGCATCAGGCAGATCAGAAGCCGCCCATGCCGCCCATACCACCCATGCCGCCCATGTCGGGCATTGCGGGGGCGGGCTTGTCTTCGACGATTTCGGCAACAGCGGCTTCGGTCGTCAGCAGCAGGCTGGCCACGGAGGCAGCGTTCTGCAGCGCGGTGCGGGTCACCTTGGTGGGATCCAGCACGCCTTGCTCAACCAGATCGCCGTACTCGCCGGTGGCTGCGTTGTAGCCGTAGTTACCCTTGCCGTTGGCAACTTCGTTCACCACGACGCTGGCTTCTTCACCGGCGTTGGTCACGATGGTGCGCAGCGGGGCTTCGACAGCGCGCAGGATCAGCTTGATGCCGGCATCCTGATCGGCGTTGTCGCCCTTGACGGCCTGGATGGCAGCCTTGGCGCGGATCAGTGCAACACCGCCGCCAGGAACAATGCCTTCTTCCACAGCAGCGCGGGTGGCGTGCAGGGCGTCTTCGACACGAGCCTTCTTTTCCTTCATTTCGACTTCGGTGGCAGCACCGACGCGGATCACGGCAACGCCGCCGGCCAGCTTGGCCACGCGTTCTTGCAGTTTTTCACGATCGTAGTCGGACGTTGCTTCTTCGATCTGCACGCGGATCTGCTTGACGCGGGCTTCGATCGACTTGCTGTCGCCAGCGCCGTCGATGATGATGGTGTTTTCCTTGCCCACTTCAACGCGCTTGGCCTGGCCGAGGTCTTCCAGCGCCGCCTTTTCGAGCGACATGCCGGTTTCTTCGGAGATGACCGTGCCGCCCGTCAGGATGGCGATGTCTTCCAGCATGGCCTTGCGGCGGTCGCCGAAGCCAGGAGCCTTGACAGCGGTGGTCTTGAGGATGCCGCGGATGTTGTTGACAACCAGGGTGGCCAGGGCTTCGCCTTCGACGTCTTCGGCCACGATCAGCAGCGGACGGCTGGACTTGGCTACTTGCTCCAGTACGGGCAGCAGATCGCGGATGTTGCTGATCTTCTTGTCGAAAATCAGGATGTAGGGGTCATCCAGCACCGACACTTGCTTGTCGGGGTTGTTGATGAAGTAGGGCGACAGGTAGCCGCGGTCGAATTGCATGCCTTCGACGACATCCAGTTCGTTGTCGAGCGACTTGCCGTCTTCGACGGTGATGACGCCTTCCTTGCCAACCTTGTCCATCGCATTGGCGATGATTTCACCAATGGAGGAATCGCTGTTGGCGGAGATGGAGCCGACCTGGGCGATTTCCTTGCTGGTGGTGCAAGGACGGGACAGCGACTTGAGCTCTTCCACGGCAGCGGCGACAGCCTTGTCGATGCCGCGCTTCAGGTCCATGGGGTTGATGCCGGCGGCAACGAACTTCAGGCCTTCTTCAACCACGGCCTGGGCCAGCACGGTGGCGGTCGTGGTGCCGTCGCCTGCGTTGTCGGAGGTCTTGGAAGCAACTTCCTTGACCAGCTGGGCGCCGATGTTCTCGAACTTGTCCTTCAGCTCGATTTCCTTGGCGACGGACACGCCGTCCTTGGTTACCGTGGGGGCGCCGAAAGAGCGGTCCAGCACCACGTTGCGGCCCTTGGGACCCAGCGTCGTCTTGACAGCGTTGGCCAGAACGTTGACGCCGCGAACGATGCGCACGCGTGCATCGTCGCCGAAATAAACTTGCTTAGCAGCCATTGTTAAATTCCTTTATTGATTCGTGTCGTTCTTGCGGATTACTGGATCACGGCGAGGATTTCTTCCTCGCGGATGACGAGCAGCTCTTCGCCATCGACCTTGACCGATTGGCCGGCATACTTGCCGAACAGGACCTTGTCGCCAACCTTCAGGTCGACCGGCAGAACCTTGCCGTCTTCAGTCTTTTTGCCGGGGCCGACAGCCACGACTTCGCCCTGATCGGGCTTTTCAGCAGCGCTGTCAGGGATGACGATACCCGAGGCGGTGGTGCGCTCGTTGTCCAGACGCTTGACGATCACGCGATCGTGCAAAGGACGCAGTGCCATGGAGGAACTCCTGTTCAATGAATTGGATTGATTGGTATACGTATGGCTTGAGGGGCCGGGCTGCCAGGCAAGGCCTGTTAGCACTCGACCCCCTCGAGTGCTAATTATAGGGATGATGCCAGGATGTTCAAGTGGGGCCTGGCGGACTGTTGCATTTTGTTTCTTTTTTTGGGCTGCCTGGCCCACGCTACAGCGGCTTTCCGCCCTCGTTGCCTGTGCGGCCATACTCCACCGGGGATTTCACATAGAACACGTCCACGGATTCCTGGCGGATGGCTTCGAGAATGCTTGCGCAGGTGGGCTCATCGACGGCCAGCACGACGCCTACGGGCTGGTCGGCCAGCTCGAAGAAGTGGGCGGAGTGGAAATGACCGGTGTGGCCAAACCCTTCACCGGCGCTGAACAGCGTGCCGCCCAGCGCGCCATGCTTCCTGGCGAGATTGAGCAGCCATTCGGCCAGCGATTGCGTGCCGTGCATCCGGTCTTGCTGTGTGTAGAAGGTCAGTTGGTATCCATTCATGGCGCTGTCCTCAAGAGGCTCAATTCGAGGTTCGGAACATCATTACCGTGGCCATGCCCAGCAGCGTCATCGCCAGCGAGCCGGCTACATGCAGGACAATTGAAACGGCCAGCAGCCCCAGGCGCTCTTGCTGCATCAGCGCCGCCAGCTCGGCGGAAAATGTGGAAAATGTGGTCAGCCCGCCGCAAAAGCCCGTGATGATGAACAGCCGCCATTGCGGCGGCAGGCCGGGATGGCTGCCAAAGTAGCTGATGGCCAGGCCGATGATGTATCCGCCCAGCAGATTGGCAATCAGCGTGCCGGGGGGAATAGACACGAAAAATGCGTTCAGGGCGCTACCCAGGCTCCACCTGAGTATGGCGCCCAAGGCCGCCCCGGCCGAAATCGCGATGAGAGTGCTGAGCATTCGGGCTCCCGCCTGCTGTTGTTTCAGAATTCGAGTCGAAAAAGCCTGGTTTGCGCGATCGGCAGGCGAAAAAAACGCCTACAGCCCGGCGCGCGCCAGGAACCTGTAGGCATCATCAGCCGCAATGTAACGCTGCGGCGGTTATGCGGAGGAATGCCATCTCCGGATGCGGATAATTCTAGCAGCCAGAAATATCCCGTACAACAGGCCTGTGAAATACGGGACCGACAACATGTCGGAACGGCACAAGCTATGCCGCTGCCACCAGTGCGTGATAGGAGGCAGGCCTGGATACAGCAGCGAGAGATTGGCGGCAAGCTTCATGGCGGCAGTCCCGGTATTGGTTCAGTAGTGGCGGCGAGCGCCAGGCGCCGTCCAAGTTTACCCGGAGAGTCGGGGAAGGCCGTCACGCATCAGTTGCTCAATCATGCTGATCACCTTCAGGGCGGCCGGCGACAGTGTTCGGCGAGCATGATGGACGATGTTGCAGCTAAGTTCATTCTGCGCCTGATAGGCAAGAGGAAGCTGAACCAGGCGCCGCCCAGCGATCTCGTCCAGAATCGCTTCGCGCATGCAGAAAAGCACGACATCACTGCGCAGCGTCACGGCTCGCAGCGATTCGACACTGTTGCACTGCAGGGCCAGCGGAAGCTCGTCCACCCGCACTTTATAGAGGCTTGCCAATTGCGCCCGGGCCTTGGGCGGCAGGTGGGTGGCGGCCAACCGATAGCCGGGCAAGGCAGCAGAGAGGGCGCGACGGTTAAGGGCCAGCAGGGGATGCCCCGGCCGCACGAACAGGCCCGCATGCTGTGGCGGCAGCGGGCGCAGGGAAAACTCCGACGAGGGTGGCAAGCTGTGGGTGATCGCCACTACGAAGTCTAGTTTGTCTTGCTCCAGCATTTCCGCCAGGCGCTGCCAGCTCTCGATTTCTACATGCAGCGCAATACCAGGGTAATCGCATGTCAGTTGCTCAAGCAGGGAAGGCATGAATCCTGCCGCCGGAAAGACGCCTGCTCCCATGGATACCTCTCCGCTTTCCAGGTCGCGGATTTGCGCCGTCCGGCGCTCCAGCGCGGACGCTTCCGCCAGGACGCGGTGAGCATGATGGAGCACTGCCTCGCCTGATTTGGTGATCTGCGCGCCTGAAGCCGAACGGTCGAGCAGTTTGACGCCCAAAGTATCTTCCAGGCCCTGGATGCTGCGGGTAAGCGCCGATTGTGTCAGATGCAGTCTGGCAGCGGCGCGAGAAAAATGCCGCTCCTCAGCGAGCACTGAAAAATGCTTGAGGGCACGCAAACTGAGCATGATGTGTTTTTCTCATTGAAAACGCCATAAATATGCATTTGATTCCTGAATGTTGCAAGCCTAAAGTTCATGTGTGCGCTGCCGCAAAGGCGGATGCCCATCACCATAAGAACGAATCAGAGACGGTCGTCGCTGGCCGAGGACGCTGTCACCAACGAGGAGACACAATTGAAGACCATTGCTTTCATTCGCAGACTGGGTATGGCTCTGTCATTGCCAGCCTGTCTGTTGGCGGGCCCCGCGCAAGGCGCGGCGTCCGTATGGCCTGAGCCGGGGAAAACCATCACTATCGTCGTTCCTTTTCCGGCTGGATCGGGATCGGACACGCTGGCCCGCATGCTGGCGCAGACAGTCACGACACAGACTGGTTCGCCGGTTGTGGTTGAGAACAAGCCCGGAGGAAGCACAATCATCGGCGCCCAGCACGTCGCGCGCGCGCCGGCTGATGGCTATACGCTGCTCTATACCATAGTGGTGACGCATACCCAAAACCCGCATCTGTTCAAGTCGCTGCCCTACGATCCGTTCAAGGACTTCACTCCCATTCTGCAGCTCGTGCGCTCAGCGACAGTGCTTGAGGCAAACAAGAATGCGCCTTTTGACACGACCAAGGAAATGATTGCCTACGCAAAGGAGCATCCGGGCAAGGTGAACTTTGGTTCTTACAGCATAGGTTCGACATCGCACTTGAACGGCGAGATCCTGAAACGCGAGGCCGGGATCGATATCGTGCATGTGCCCTATAAGGGCACGGCGGATGCCAGTCGGGCACTTCTGGCTGGAGAAGTTCAGATTTACTTCGATGGCACCGCCACGGCAGTCGAGAAATGGAAGTCAGGCAAGGTCAAGCTGCTCGGCCCGGCGACGGATAAGCGCCTGAGTGTGCTGCCTGATTTGCCTACCCTCGAAGAGCAGGGGCTTCCTGGCCTGAACATTGTCGGCTGGCAGGGGTTGTTCGCGCCGGGCAATGTATCGCCGGCACTGGCGGAAAAGATAGCGGACGTATTCCGCAACGCGCTTGAGTCGCCGGGCATCGTCGATTACGTCAAGAGCGGTGGCAATGAGCTCAGCGGAGCCGGGCCTGCGGAATATGCACGCATCGTCCATAACGACTACGAGCGATGGGGGCGCGTCATCAAAGACGCCGGCATACGCCTTGAGTGATAGCAGGAATTCGAGCAAAGCGAGAGAGAGGGAGCAATATGCATGATCTGGTAATACGCGCCGGCACGCTGGTGGATGGTTCGGGGCAGCCGGCCTATACAGGTGACTTGGCCATCAGTGGCGGGCTGGTTGAGCAGGTGGGTGGCAAGGCAGGCGCCGGCCGGCGTGAAATTGATGCGCAGGGCTGTCTGGTGACGCCGGGCTGGGTAGATATCCACACCCATTATGATGGTCAGGCTACCTGGGATCCTTACTTGAGCCCATCGACATGGCACGGCGTGACCACTGCCATCATGGGCAACTGCGGCGTCGGGTTCGCGCCGGTCAAACAGGATCGGCGCGACTGGCTGATAAAGGTCATGGAAGGCGTGGAAGATATTCCAGGCACCGTGCTCTCAGAAGGCATGCAATGGGAATGGGAAACTTTCCCTGAGTATCTCGACGCGCTTGAGCGCCGGCCCAGAGCGCTGGATATTGGAGCACAGATTCCGCACTCGGCCCTGCGAGCATATGTCATGGGCGACCGCGCCATACACCATGACGAGGCTTCGCCTCAGGATCTTCTGGCTATGCGCCAACTGGTGCGCGAAGCCCTGGATGCGGGCGCGATGGGTTTTTCCACGTCCAAGACTTTCCTGCACAAGTATGACGAGCGCAAATATCCGCCAGGCACCTTTGCTACCGAAGACGAGCTAATGTCGCTGGGAACCGTGCTGGGCGAGGCAGGACATGGCGTGTTTCAGATGACGGCCAACCATCCCGCGATGGAGCAGGAAATGCCGTGGCTCGAGGCGCTGGCGCGCCACAATGGGCTGCCGGTTTTGTTCAATCTGCAGCAAACCGATGGCGCACCGGATGTATGGAGGCAATTGCTGGGCAGGCTTGATGCTGCTCGTGAACAGAAGCTGCCGCTTTTGGGAGGCATCAGCGGCAGGCCGCTGGGTATCCTGTTTTCATGGCAGAGCAGCCTGCACCCCTTCATTGCTCATCCAACCTTCTGCAGATTGAAGGAACTGCCATTCGAAGCGATGATTGCGCAACTGCGCGATCCCGCGGTACGCGCACAGATCATGGGCGAGCAGGCAGGCCTGGTCGATCGCAGGGCAACCACACTGTTCAGCAGCTTTCACAAGATATATCCGCTGGGTGACAACCCGGATTATGAGCCGCTGCCGGAGCAGAGTATCGCTGCCATGGCAGCCAGGACAGGCAAGGAGCCTCTCGAGATTATTTACGATCTCATGCTGGAGAAGAACGGGACTGCCATTCTCTACTACCCATCGTTCAATTATTCCTATGAGCACCTGGATCACCTGCACCAGCTGCTGCAGCACGAGAACACAGTAAACAGTCTGTCCGATGGTGGCGCACACTGCGGCTATATCTGCGACGTCAGCATGCCGACATTCATGCTCAGCTATTGGACGCGTGACCGCCAGCGTGGTCCCAGGCTGCCACTGGAATGGGTTGTCAAGCGCCAGACTGCCGACACGGCGCACGTCTATGGGCTGCATGACCGGGGTTTGCTGATGCCTGGCAGGAAGGCCGATGTGAATGTTATTGATCCCGTGGGCCTGCGGTTGTACAGCCCCGAGATGGTTCACGATTTGCCTGCAGGAGGGCGTCGTCTGGTGCAGAGGGCTGACGGCTATGTTGCCACACTCGTCAATGGCCAGCCCATATTCGAAGGGGGCAAGCCTACGGGCGCCATGCCTGGACGTTTGCTGCGCAGCCGGGCAGGGGGGCTGCATGCGTGATCCAGTCAGAAGAGGGCCGTTGCCTGCGGAATATGCCGATCAGCTATTCTATGAAGCGCGTACGCATGTTGCCTGGCTAGACCTGCCCGTACCGGACGAACTTCTGCGCACGCTGTATGGCATGGCCATCATGGGTCCGACTTCTGCAAACTGCTTGCCGCTTCGGCTGGTCTTTGTGCGCAGCCCTCAAGCCAAGGCAAGGCTGGTGCCTCTCATGGCGCCGGGGAACCAGGACAAGACACGTCAGGCGCCGGTCACTGCGATACTGGCTTATGACCTGGCCTTTTACGATAAGCTGCCCCAGCTGTATCCGCATGAGCCAGCGGCTGCGTCATGGTTCAACGGTAGCAAGGCAGCGGCGCGCGAAGCCGCATTGCGCAATTCCAGCCTGCAGGGGGGCTACTTCATCATGGCGGCCCGTTCCTTGGGGCTGGACTGCGGCCCCATGGGCGGCTTTGATGCTCAGGCGGTGGCACAAGCGTTCTTCCCCGAAAAACCATTCGAGGTCAACTTCATCTGCAATCTGGGCTATGGCGATGGGCAGGCGCTGCATCCTCGCTTGCCCAGGCTGGGTTTCGATGAGGCTTGCGCCTTGGCCTGAGCGTCGCTTGCCCGCCTACCAGGTCTTGCGCAGGCCGAGCAGTACGGTTCGGCCCTGGCCGTAGAAGCATTGCAGTGAATTCAGGCAATAGCTCACGTATTCGCGGTCGGCGAGATTGGATGCAGTGAGCGACAGCTTGTAGCCCTTCAGTGCCGGCGATGCCCTGCCCAGGTCATAGTGGATCGCTGCATCCCATAAGGTGAGGCTGGGCAGGCTGATGGCCGTGGCGCTGTCTGCATAGTTTGAGCCTGTGTAGCGTACCCCGGCCCCGACCGACAGTCCGCTGAGCGGCGTGTCGGAAAAGGTATGGTTGACCCAGAGCGAGGCCATATGCTTGGGCACGCGGGGCAGTGGCCGGCCTTCCAGGGAAACCCCAAGGGAATTTGTATTGGCCCGCGTGATCTTGGATCGGGTGTAGGTATATGCGCCGATTATTTCTGTGCCTTCGCCGACCTGGGCCTTGACTTCAAGATTGATGCCGCGTGACCGCACCGCCCCTGCCTGTGTATTGAAACCGGCATGCCCTGGCGCGTCATCGGGTGTCAGTACATTGCGCTGGCGGATTTCATAGCCGGACAGCGTGATCAGCATATCGCTGGCCTTGGGCTGGTACTTCACCCCGATTTCGAACTGCTTTCCCGTCGAGGCCTCGAACGGGCGGCCGGAATAATCGGTGCCGCCTGTAGGCTCGAAAGAGGTGGCATAGCTGGCGTAGGGCGCCAGGCCATTGTCGAAGACATAGTTCACGCCGACGCGGCCGGTAAAGGCATCGTCGCCTTTTCTTGCCGTGCTGTCATTGATGCGGTCCGTGGTGCCGGTCACGGCGTGATCGTAGCGCGCGCCCGCGGTAACAACCCAGCCTCCAAACCGGATCTGGTCCTGGGCGTAGATGCCGGTCTGCTCCATCTTCTGCAGCGTGCTCAGGCGCGGTATCAGTTCGGGGATGGGCGTGCCGTAGCGAGGGTCATAGAGGTCTATCGGCGATGCGATCTGCGATGCGAAGCGATAATCGTCGCGTTGCTTGAGATAGTCCAGCCCCAGCAGGACGGTATGCTCGAGCTTTCCGGTCTGCACAATTGCCTGGGCTTGCGTATCGATCCCGAGAATGCTGCCTTTGCCCTGGCCTTCGGTGGCGACACGGCTCAGCGTGCGCCCGTCGGGGGCAAGATTGAAGCCCGGCGTCCCGCGCGCGTCGATGTCAACGCTGGTATAGCGCAGATTCTGGCGCAGCGTCCAAGTGTCGTTTGCTCGATGCTCGAACGCATAGCCCAGGGTGTACTGTTCCCTGTCCATCCGTTCATGGTCCGGTTCGCCCGAGAATCGCTTGCGCGAGATCTTGCCGTTGGGGTTGTCATACAGTGTGCCTTCCGACGGCAAACCCTGGTATTGAGGGATTGTGCGGTCATGCTGATAGTGGGTGAGAACGGTCAGCGAGGTATCGGCTGAGGGCCGCCAGGTGAAGCTGGGCGCCACCAGGACACGCTTTTCTTCAGAAAAATCTGTATGGCCGTCATTTGCACGGCCAAGCGCGGTCAGCCGGTAAAGAAAGCGCCCGTCTTTATCCAGCGGCCCAGTCGAGTCCACGGCAAGCTCGCGGTGGCGCAGGTTGCCGCCTTGTATCATGACTTCATGCTGAGGGTCGGCGCTGGGGCGCAGGCTGACCATGTTGACCACGCCGCCGGGGGCCGACTGTCCGAACAGGCCGGAGGCGGGGCCTTGCAGTACCTCGATGCGCTCGAGCATGTATGGATCAAACTGAGGCACCGATACACTGTAGGCGCTGAATGGGATGCGTACGCCATCGAGATACTCGCGTACGAACAGGCCGCCGCGAGCGTTGATGACATCGTAGCGGCTGTCGGTGCCGCCGAAGGCGGGGAGCACGCCTGGCGTGTAGTTCAATGCCTGGGTGACGGTCTGGGCGCCCTGCATTTCCGTCTGGCGGCGAGAAACGATATTGATGGTTTGCGGCGCTTCCAGTATCGGCGTGTCGGTCTTGGTTGCCGTGGCGCTGCGGCGCGCGGCCAGCCCGAGCGTGGGACCGTACGGATCTTCAGGGCTGGCCGTGATGGTGATGGGGGAGAGCGCGGTCACTGACGCGCTGCCGGCCGGTGCCGGCCGCAAATAGTAGCTTCCGCCAGCACCGCGAACCGCTTGCAAGGGCTGGCCGGAGAGAATGCGCTGCAGGCCTTCCTGTACGGTGTAGCGGCCGGCCAGGCCTGGGCTTGCCTTGCCTCTTGTCAACGAGGCGTCGAATGACAGTTCGGCGCCAGCTTCGCGCGCAAACCGGGTCAACACGCCGTCCAGCGGGCCGGGGCCGATGTCATAGCTGCGTACGACCGCAGCCTGCCGGGCTCCCGCATCCGCATCCCGCGCTTCGACGGGCAGGGACATGGCCGCCAGTACGGCCAAGGCGGCGGCCAGGCAGATCTGTCTTGGCCTGAGTGCTGTTGTGTGGCATGTTGGCGAAGCGGCGTGCCTGTCCGCCTGCTGGGGTAATGCAGTCATGGAAATCCTTTCGATGCGTGAGGGTTTCGTTTCTTGTCTCTTCAGAAGGTATTCCGTACGAGACCGCGCAACCCTCAATCGATGGAGGACGGATTTTTGTAAAAAATGTATCAGCGAGGCAGGACGGTCACCCAGTAGCGGGTGCGGTACGCAATTGTCACCGGCAGGGCCAGCGCCAGGTTTTCCAGGGCGCGATCAGTGTCAGTAAGGGAGAACACGCCGCTGATGCGCAGGTCAGCCACCAGCGGGTCGCATCGCAAGATGCCGCTGCGGTAGCGGCCCACTGCTTCGAGGAAATCATGCACGCGCATGTGTTCGGCCACCAGCAGACCCTGCGGCCACGCCGCGGCGCTTTCGTCGGCAGCCATGGGGGCCTGCACGTGTCCGCTCGAGAACCATGCGCGCTGCCCGGCGTCCAGCCGCATCACGCCGGTGCGCCCATCCCGAGGCTGGATTTCGACCGCGCCCTGGTACACAGCAACATGAGACAGGCGGCCGGCGCGGCTGACGGTGAAACGGGTTCCCAGCGCACGCACCGTGCCTTGCGGGCTCTGAACCAGGAAAGGGCGGGCCGCGCCGCCAGGGCCGCCTGTGTCCGGATGCGGCGCCGTACTGGCCAGGATGGCGCCGCCGCGCAGGACAACCAGCCTTCTGGCCGTGTCGAAGCGTACGTCGATTGCGCTGGCGGTATCCAGCGTCAGCCGTGTTCCGTCGGAAAGCGTGACATTGCGTATTTCTCCAGTGCCCGTGCTGTAGTCTGCCAACGCGGCTTGCAATGGCGCTGTGTCTCGCAGCAGGTATGCGGCGCCACCCGTCATGCCAGCCAGGCCGAGCGCACTGAGCACCTTTCTGCGGCTTTTGTCCGCCTGGGCCAGCACCGGCGAGGCATGTGGCGGAATGCAGCGCAGCTTTTCTTCCATCACACATAACCGCTGCCAGGCGCGTTCATGGTCGGGGTGGGCGTCGCGCCAGGCCTGGCAGCTCCGCATGTCCTGATCGCACGCGTCCTCGCGCCACAGTCTTGCCATCCATTGCGCCGCCCGCTGCACGATGGCCGGGTCTATCGGGCCGACCGGTTCGGCAAGCGAGGCGGGCGGGCCCGGCCAGGATGGAGCGTCAGGCATCTTGGTATATCGCCTGGTAGCAGTCGAGCAGCGCCCTGGCGATGTACTTTTCCACCGACGAAACCGAAACCCTCAGCTCGGCGGCGATGTCCCGGTATGCCATGCCGTCAAGCTTGCACATCAGCAAGGCACGGCGGGCTTTTTCGGGAAGGCGGCGCAGGATGGTGTCGATTTCGAGCAGCGCCTCCGTGACGAGTGCGCGCGTCTCTTCAGAGGGTTGGAGCGGTTCCGGCAGGCCCCTGATGGTGTCGAGATAGGCTGCTTCTATGCGGCGGCGGCGATAAAGGTCAACAAGAAGGCCATTTGCGATGCGCGCCAGGTGGCGGCGGGACTGTGCCGGCTCGGGGGTGTTGCCTGTCGTCAGGATGCGCAGGTAGGTGTCGTGCGCCAGGTCGGCCGCATCACAGGCGTTGCCCAGCCGCCGGCCAAGCCAGCTGCGCAGCCAGCCGTGATGGTTGCTGTAGAGCGTTTCGATCTCAGCAGGAGACTGAGGAATCGTGGTCATAGGGGCAGCGGGCAGGAAGAATATCCGTAATGGCAATGGTTCTCATTGAGATTCTATCACCATGGATAAACAGCGCGTCCCGCGCCCGCGATGCCCGCCGGCTTTGATTTGATGCTTTAACGTCTTGGGAGATAGCTGCGCGCATTGACGGGCTTGCCGTTGCGCCGCAGCTCAAAGTACAGCGCAGTCTGCGTGCTTTCGGTATTGCCCATGGCCGCGATGGTCTGGCCTTGGCTGACATGGTCGCCATCTTTGACCGACAGCGAGCGGTTGTGCGCATAAACGCTGATATAGCCCGATGCGTGGTTGATGATGATGAGGTTTCCGTAGCCGCGAAGCTTGTTGCCGGCATAGACGACCTTGCCCGAGGCAACGGCCTTCACCGGTGTGCCGGCCTTGTTGACGATGAACAGGCCATTGGGATTGGGGCCCTTGAGGCTGCTGTCCACCTTGCCTGCGGCTGGCCATGTCAGTTTTATGGCGCCGGCGGGAGCGGGCGGCGGCGCTGTGGATTTCGCGGACGACGAGGAACGGGACGCTGCGGGCGCCGACCCCCGTGCGCGGGACGCCGAGGCGGACGCACCGCCGCCATTCACTTTCAGCACCTGTCCGACCTGGAGATCCCGAGGGTTGGAAATATTGTTGATCCGCATGAGGGAGCTCACGCTTTGTCCATGATTCATGGCAATGCGGTAGAGCGTATCGCCCCTGACAACGCGGTAATATCCTGGCCCCACAGGCTTGGGGGAGGACGCGCAGGCGGCCAGCACCGACAGGATCATGGACAGTGCCAACAGCCTGAGCATGCTGGGAATTCGCCCTGCCCGAAGGAAGGGAAACCTGACTGGATAAGGCTGCGGGTGCGGCAAGGGAAAAGCGTCATGCGGGCGAGGCGTCATGCCGCAAGGTTAGCAAGAAATGAATGTCGCTGCAGGCCTGGCCGAAGGCGGTGCAGCGCCAGCCGCGGCTGACGCGGTATCCCCGGCATTGGGGGGGCTGGCGGCGTCGGTATATACCCTATATCTGGAGATATAGCCAGTGCTGCGTAAGATTCACGTCAGTTTTCAATTCTACTTTTGCTGCCCTGTAGCCGGGCGCCATCGTGCGGCTGTCACCCAATCCCGCCGTCTCGCTTCCCACACGGAATGCAGTGCCGGATGGATGGGGCCCCATATTCATACCCCGTGGAGGAAACCCCCAACATGCAACGACGCTCATTCCTGAAAAAGGCTACCCTGGGTGCGGCGGCCGGCGGCGCGGCCCTGGCAGCGCCCGTCTTCGCCCAAGAGTCACCCGCCATTTCCTGGCGCCTGGCTTCCAGCTTTCCCCGTAGCGCAGATGCGATCTACAGCGGTGGCGAAAACGTGGCCAAGTACATTTCCGAGGCGACAGGCGGCAAGTTTTCCATACGTGCCTTTCCTGCGGGCGAGATCGTTCCCGCCCTGGCAGTGCTCGATGGCGTCCAGAATGGAACCATCGAGTGCGGGCATACCGCCTCTTACTATTATTTCGGCAAGAATCCGGCCCTGTGCTTCGACAGCGCTGTACCCTTTGGCCTGAACACCCGCCAGATGAATGCCTGGGTGAATCACGGCGGCGGCATGGATCTGCTGCGCGAAATGTACAAGCAGTTCAATATCGTCAATTTCCCTTGCGGTTTTACCGGCACCCAGATGGGCGGCTGGTTCCGCAAGGAAGTCAAGACGGTGGAAGACCTGAATGGCCTGAAATTCCGCTGCAGCGCCTTCGCCGGAGAAGTGCTCTCGCGGTTGGGCGTCGTTCCCCAGCAGATTGCCGGCGGCGACATCTATCCCTCGCTCGAGAAGGGCACCATCGACGCGGCGGAATGGATCGGCCCCTATGATGACGAGAAGCTGGGCTTCCATCGTGTGGCGCCGTACTACTATTTTCCGGGCTGGTGGGAAGGCACGCTGCAGGTGTCGCTCTATGTCAACCAGGACAAGTACAACGCGCTGCCCAAGCATTACCAGGCTGTGCTGGCCCAGGCGAGTGCGATGGCCACCAACCAGATGATTGCAACCTATGACGCCGAGAACCCCAAGGCGCTCAAGAGGCTGATCAGCGAAGGCGCCAAGCTGCGCGCTTTCCCCAAGGCCGTCATGGAAGCTTCGTACAACGAAGCCAACAAGGTCTATGCAGAAATGTCAGCGAAGGATCCGCTGTTCAAGAAGCTGTATGACAGCTACATGTCGTTCCGTGACCATGAGATTCCGTGGTTCCGCGTCGGCGAAGGCAGCTTCGACCAGTTCATGGCCAGCGCTACCCACCGCTGATTCATGACGGGGTGCACGCGCCCCTTCCAGGCGGGACCAGCATGCGGGCTATCCGCTCCAGCCGCTGGCCCGCGCCTGTTTTTCTTCTTTATGCAAGAAGCGCATCAATGAAATCCCTACTTGCCCTGTCGCGCCTGATCGACACCGTGAACCGGTGCCTGGGCCGCTCAGTGACGTGGCTGATCCTGATCGTGGTCGTCATCAGCGCGTCCAACGCAGTCATACGAAAACTCTTCAATGTCAGTTCCAATGCCTGGCTGGAGCTGCAATGGTACCTGTTCGGCGCCATTTTCCTGCTGTGCGCGGGCTACACCTTGCTCAAGAACGAACATGTGCGCGTGGATGTGGTTGCGCAGCGTTTATCTCGCCGCACCCAGATCAAGATCGAAATCTTCGGCGTGCTGTTCTTCCTGATGCCCGCCTGCGTGCTCATCTGCTATCTGTCATGGTTCATGTTCGCGGATTCCTGGGTGACGCACGAATTTTCATCAAATTCTGGCGGCCTGATCCGCTGGCCGGCCAAGCTGCTGATCCCGGTGGGATTCTTTTTCCTGATTCTTGCCGGCCTGTCCCATCTCATCAAGTGCATTGCGTTCCTGACGGGCGCCGGGCCCGATCCCATGGAAAAGTTTTCCGAAAAATCGGCTGAGGAACTGCTGGCCGAGGAAATCGCGCGGGAAGCCGAGCAGCGCGAAGCGGCAAAGCCTCATCACGTCAATACGGAAGCGAGGCACTGAGCATGGAATTCTTCATTACAAACATGGCCCCGATCATGTTCGGGACACTGGTGGTGTTTCTGCTGCTGGGCTTTCCCGTTGCGTTTTCCCTGGCCGCAAACGGTATTTTCTATGGCCTGATCGGCATTGAGCTGGGCCTGTTCGACCCGTCGCTGTTCCAGGCGCTGCCGCAGCGCATATTCGGCATCATGGCCAATGACACGCTGCTTGCTGTGCCATTCTTCACTTTCATGGGCTTGATCCTGGAACGATCAGGCATGGCGGAAGACCTGCTCGAAACGGTTGGCCAGCTGTTCGGGCCGCTGCGGGGAGGGCTGGCCATTGCCGTAGTGCTCGTGGGTGCGATGCTGGCAGCAACCACAGGTGTCGTGTCGGCATCGGTCATTTCGATGGGGCTGATATCCCTGCCTATCATGCTGCGCTACGGCTATGATCGCCGCCTGGCGACAGGCGTGATTGCGGCTTCCGGCACGCTGTCGCAAATCATCCCGCCTTCGCTGGTGCTGATCATCCTGGCCGACCAGCTTGGCCGTTCCATTGGCGATATGTACCGGGGCGCCATTGTGCCCGGCTTCGCATTGACGGGGCTGTACATCCTGTACGTAGTGCTGGTCTCCTGGATCAGGCCCAAGACCGCGCCAGCCTTGCCGGAGGAAGCGCGCAGCTTCATCGAGCCCAATGGCGGGCGCGGGCTGCCCTCGCTGCTGTTGCTGATGCTGGTTTCCGTCATCGTGTCCGTTGGCTATCTGAAGGTGTTCGGCAGGGCCGATGCGCCTGTCGACGAGCGCATTGTGCTGGGCATCCTGATCTGGGGCCTGACTGCTTTCGTTGTGGCGATCATCAACAAAGTGCTGCGGCTGGGCCTGCTGTCGCAGATTGCGGAGCGTGTGACGTTTGTGATGATCCCGCCCCTGGCGCTGATCTTCCTGGTGCTGGGTACCATTTTCATCGGCGTGGCCACGCCTACCGAAGGCGGCGCCATGGGTGCGGTGGGTGCAATCATCATGGCGCTGCTGCGCCGGCGCCTGAACCTGACGCTGCTGCGCCAGGCCATGGATACAACGGCCACGCTGTCCTGCTTCGTGGTGTTCATTCTGATTGGCTCCACAGTCTTTGGCCTGACCTTCCGAGGCGTCAATGGCGACCTCTGGGTTGAGCATCTGCTGATCGGCCTGCCTGGCGGGCAGATGGGCTTTCTCATCGTCGTCAGCCTGATGACCTTTGTGCTGGCTTTCTTCCTCGACTTCTTTGAGCTGGCCTTCATCATCGTGCCACTGCTGGGACCCGTGGCGGACAAGATGGGCATAGACCTTATCTGGTTCGGCGTGCTGCTGGCCGTCAACATGCAGACGTCCTTCATGCACCCGCCATTCGGCTTTGCGCTGTTCTACCTGCGCTCGGTGGCGCCGAAGGAAGACTACCGCGACAAGGTGACGGGCAAGATGATCGCCAAGGTATCTACCGGTGATATTTATTGGGGCTCCATACCGTTTATCGTTATCCAGCTGGCAATGGTGGCCATGGTTCTGCTCGTGCCGGGCATGGTCACGCATTACAAGCAGGGCGCCGTCAAGATGGATATAGAGTCAGTCAAGATCGATATCGACGGCGCATATGGCGATCAGGGAGGCTACGCCGAATCGCAAGGCTATTACAGCGATGTCAATGTTGATCCGGCCTATTCCACGGAAGACGCGCCAGCTGCCGGCGGCGGTGGATCGGCCTCCGACGAGGAGTTCAATAATCTGTTCAAATGATGGATGCACGCGCGGGGTGGCCAGCCGCGACCCCGCGGGCCGCCCACTCATCATCGGACGGAGACACTCATGAACTCCAGGCTGGACGCCGCCCTTGCCGCTTTCGACGCCTATAACAAGGCGGACCCCAATCTTTTTTTCTGGGACGACCAGCCTTATCCCCGCGAGTGGTTTCTGTCGCTCCGACTGCACGAGTGGGTGCTGGGCCTGCGTCCCGATGCGCGGGAGCCTTTGCTGCTGGCTTCGCGATGTCAGCATATCGGCCGTTGGGAAATACCCCGCGTCCGCTATCCGGACGGTCGTGCGGGGTATCTGGCCTGGCGTAAAGACCTCATGCACCATCATGCGGACAAGGCCGAGCGAATTCTGCGCGATACAGGCTACGAGGACGACACGGTATCACGGGTGCGAGCCATCTTGCTCAAGCGCAGCATCAAGCAGGACGATGAAGTTCAGGTCATGGAAAATGCGCTTTGCCTTGTATTCCTGCAGTACCAGTACGAAGCATTCCGGCAGGAGAACGCGGGGAGAATCGTGGAGATTCTCAGGAAGTCTCTGCTGAAAATGGATCAAGCCGGCCGCAGCCACGCATTGACGCTGGACTATACGCCCGAAGGGCGCGCCAGCGTCGAGCAGGCGCTGGCAGCGCTGGAAACCGGCGGGCCTACTTGTTGAAATTGTCCCCGCCTCGGCTGGCACGGCCGAACGGCGCACTGTCCCTGCCGCCCAGCGGGACGCTCCCCCGGTTCCAGCTGCGGTTGTGATCCTCATAGCGATCCCGGTCGCGGCTGCTCTGCCTGTTGCGATGTTCGCGATCCCTGTCACGGTCTCTTGCCCTGTCGCGATCCCGATCCCGGTCGTTCCAGCTGCGATCCCGTCTCCAGTTGTTGCCTCGATCCCAGTTCTGGGCGTAGCGGCGGTTTCCATAGTAGCCGCCTGCGCCACGATAGCTGCGGTCTTCCGTCAGGATATTGCCCAGCAGCCCGCCAGCAGCCGCGCCGCCCAGCATATAGAGAGGGTCGCCTTCTGACAGGACGCCACCGGCCGCCGCACCGACCCCCGCGCCGATCATGGTATTGCCCGCGCGCTGGTCGTAGCCCACGCAGCCCGCGAGGGCGACTGCCATCAGTCCATAGGCCGCAAGGCGTGCGATGTGATTTCTTGCCTTCATGGCCAGTCTCCCGAAAATGTAGAGTACAGAACCAGCGTAGTAGCCTGCCGTGCGATACGCAAGCAGCTTTGCCTTCCTTTGCAGCGCATTGAAATAATTGCCGCCGGACAGCCCACTTTTGTAATGGTTTTGAAGTGAATCGGCCGCAGATCCGTTACAGTTATGGCGCAGAATACCTTAGCCTCTCTCATCGACCATGCTCACTGCCGCTGCTATCTTCATTTTCACTCTGATACTCGTTATCTGGCAGCCTCGCGGGCTGGGCATAGGATGGGGGGCTGGCATCGGCGCCCTGCTGGCGCTCGCCTTCGGGGTGGTGCATTGGTCCGACATCCTGGTGGTATGGGGCATTGTCTGGAATGCGACGGCGGCGTTTATTGCCATTATCCTCATCAGCCTGTTGCTGGATGAGGCCGGCTTCTTCGCGTGGGCCGCGCTGCATATGGGGCGCTGGGGCGCGGGCAGGGGGCGGTTGCTGTACGGGATGATTGTCATGCTTGGCGCGGGCGTGTCGGCCATCTTTGCCAATGACGGCGCCGCACTCATCCTTACGCCTATCGTCATGGCCATGCTCAGGGCGCTGGGGTTCGGGCTGTCGGCCACGCTGGCTTTCGTGATGGCTGCGGGCTTTGTCGCGGACACGGCCAGCCTGCCGCTGGTCGTGTCCAATCTGGTCAACATCGTATCGGCCGACTTTTTCCGGATTTCCTTCGGGCGCTACGCCGCTGTCATGATCCCCGTCAATGTGGTGGCGGTGATATCGACGATGATCGTGCTTGGCCTGTATTTTCGCCGTTCCATCCCGCAGAAGTATGACATCCTGCAGCTCAGGCCGCCGGTTCATGCCATCCGCGACCGTGCGACCTTCCGTGCCGGCTGGTGGGTGCTGGGCCTGCTGCTGGCGGGCTTTTTCGGGCTGGAGCCGCTGGGGGTGCCGGTCAGTGCGGTGGCTTCAGCCGGGGCGTTGATACTGTTGGTGGTTGCCCGGCGCGGGCGCGTGGTGGATGTGGGTAAGGTGCTGCGTGAGGCGCCGTGGCAGATCGTTCTGTTTTCACTTTGCATGTATATGGTGGTTTATGGCCTGCGCAATGCCGGGCTGACCGACATGCTGGCGGGCCTGCTCGATGTACTGGCCCGGCAGGGGTTATGGGTGGCCACGCTGGGCACTGGCCTGCTGGCGGCGTTTTTGTCCTCCATAATGAATAACCTGCCCACTGTCCTGGTAGGCGCCTTGTCCATCGATGCCAGCCATGCCCATGGGGTGCTGCGCGAAGCCATGATTTATGCCAATGTGATCGGCAGCGACCTGGGCCCGAAAATCACCCCCATAGGCAGCCTGGCAACGCTCCTTTGGCTCGATGTATTGAATCGGAAGGGCATGAAGATCTCCTGGGGCTACTACTTCCGAACCGGCATCGTACTGACGCTGCCGGTATTGCTGTTGTCACTGTGTGCGCTCGCCTTGCGCCTCAATGTTTAAACAACATTAAGTATTGGCAACTATTGTCAAAAATTGACAAGTATCTGTTGTGGTGCATGGACATAGTTTCGCGCACTACGTATAACGTTGATACATATAGGTGGTATTTCGCCTGGACAATTTTGGCAATTCTGAACAATGTCAGTCAAAACTTCCGATCCGCCTCATATCCTGATGGTGGATGACAACCCGGACGAGTTGCGCCTGCTCGTGGAGACCCTACGCAAGGGCGCATACCGTCTTACCATTGCTTTCGATGGCACGCAGGGATATGCGCGGGCCGTCGCCATGGAGCCTGATCTCATCCTGCTCGATATGCGCATGCCCAAGTGCGACGGCCTTGCCGTGGCGCGCATGCTGAAGGCAAATCCGGCGACGGAGCATATTCCCGTCGTTTTCCTTACGGCATCAAGCGCCCTGGATGATCGCCTCGCGGGTTTGCGCTCGGGGGCGGTGGATTACATCGTCAAGCCGTTCCAGCCGGAAGAGGTTCTGGAGCGGGTGCGTATTCATTTGTCCCTGGCAAAGCGCAGCGCAGCCTCGAACCCCGTTTTTGCCTCGCAGAATGTGGCGGGCCCGTCGGAGGGCGTGGAGCCAGGGAGCGCGCAGCCTGGCGGACACGGTCCTGAACTTGTTCTGCAGCGGGCGGCTGCGCGCCTCATTAAGGACAGGCTGGAAGACCCGCCCCGGCCGATTGAACTTGCTGCCATGCTGGGTGTATCCGAGCGTCGTGTTGTCGCGGCGTTCGAAACCTGTATCGGGATGTCGATATTCGAATTCGTGCGGCGCGAGCGCATGCGCAAGGCGGCCCGTTTGCTTTCGCAGACAACGCTGAACATTCTGGATATCGCGGCAGAAGTTGGCTACTCAAGCGCCGCCAATTTTTCCACCGCCTTCAAGGAATTCTGGGGGCAGGCGCCTTCGGCATTCCGCAAACAGAAGCTGGATGTCATTTAGCCCGGCTTCGTGAACCAAAACAATATGTCGACAAATCAAAGATTGCAATACTCATGAAACCATCGCCATGAGTATTGCAATCTACAAGAACTTATGAATATGATGCCCCCGCGAAATATCGTCACTGCGGGCGGACTGTTTGGTACCGACAGCAATTTTCGCCTGTCTGCCGCAAGCCCCCTGGGGTTCGGTACGCCCGACCCTCGCAATCTGGATAACGAGTCCCTGGCGCGACTCGCTCGAACCATGATCAGCCGGCATTTCAACCAGCTGACCAGTGGCGCCGAGCTGGCTGCGCTGCTCGGAATAGAGCAGGAAACGCTTGCAGGCGCCTTCCTCGCCACCTATGGCTCAACAATGGATGCCTGGATCGTCAAGGAAAAATTCAGGATGGCCAAGCGCCTGTTGGCGCAAACATCGCTGGGCCTGCCGGAAATCGCCAGGCGGGTCGGATTCAGCCATCCATCCGCCTTTGCGACCTCCTTCCGTGAACTTGTCGGGATCAGCCCTTGGGCGTTCAGGCAGCTTCCCTACGACGAGCAGATCGCCGCCATTGAACTGGAAGATTGAATGCGCGATGCGCGCGTCCGGCGTCCCCGGGGACGCCGGACGGCGGCCGTGTGGGGGCTGTAAAGTTTCATTTTGAAATATGTATACAGTCACAAAATTGTAACTATTCTGAGCCGGAAGCAGGCCTCTTCAATAGGCTGAAAAATTCCGCCTGGAATGCGGCGTTGCGATATTCAACAATAAAACAAGCTCGCCAATATCCCTATGAAAATAAGAAATTGTCCACAAACAGCGGACATCTGTCTCTATTTTGGCGAATTAACAATTCTTTTTTTATTTAATCCGATTATCAAAAGTTTTTGCTGCAAAAGCAAAAGTCTGTTTCCTCTTCCTACATCAAAGTGTCACCGCTGACGCAGCTTGGTTACACAAATGTAAATATTTTTAGCGCCTGAGCCGGGCGCGCTATGGGCAAACTCCGCGAACCGGAGGGTGCCGATAACTGGGGATGAAAGTGAATCGGATCTACAAAACCGTTTGGAATGAGCAGACGCGGACATTCGTGGCAGTGTCCGAACTCACGCGCGCGCGAGGGAAACGCTCAGGGGCGTCTGTAAGTTGTGGCGGCGGCGCCCGACGGTTGGGCTTGCGCCTTGCATTGGGCGCTGCGGCGCTGATGGGGGCGGGCGTCATGGGAGCGAGCACGACTGCGTTCGCCGAGGTTGTGCTTCAGGACAGCAATGCGCCTGTCGAAGTGGATGGCAACACCATTGAATTCTCCAACGGATCCGGTTCGATCAACTTTACGGATGGCGGCACCATCACCGGGCTGAGCAATGGCTCGGTTGCGGCGGGCAGCACCCAGGCCGTCAATGGCGGGCAGCTGTACACCGTGCAGCAGAGCGTTGGAACCGTCCAGAACAACCTCGACAATGCTGTTTCCTCGCTGCAGTCAGGCATTTCGACGGCACAGGGAGCAGCCTCTACCGCCCAAGGCACAGCCGATCAGGCACTGACGCAGGCTAACAAGGGCTGGAACATCAAGGCAGGCGGCGAATCAGGCATCGGCGGCAATGTCCAGCCAGGCGACACCGTCACGGTGGCCGGCGGGCAGAATATCGAAGTAACGCGCAGCGGAACGACGCTCACCGTCAAGACCAAAGACGACATCAATGCCACGACGCTGACCAGCACGGGCAGCACATCAGTGGGCGGCGCGCTGAATGTCAATGGCGCAGCTGTCCTGAACAATGGCGTGGCGGTGACCGGGAATACCCAGCTCAATGGCCCGGTTACCGTTTCCGGGGCTACGCAACTGAATAATTCCCTGACGGTTTCTGGCCCGACAACGCTCAATGGCGGCCTGAATGTTGCCAATCACAAGATCACCAACGTCAATGACGGTACGATCGCGGCGGGCAGCAAGGACGCCGTAACGGGCGGGCAGCTTTACAGCCTGCAAGAGAATCTCTACGAGAATGGTACGGGCATAAAGTATTTCCACGCCAACTCGACGCAGGCGGATTCTCAGGCTGTGGGTCAGGATGCCATTGCTATCGGGCCCCAGTCGGTTGCCAATGCTGATGCCAGCATGGCTGCTGGGCAGGGCGCCACCGTGGGCTTGGGTGCGGACGGCGCCATGGCACAAGGGCAGGGCGCTACTGTTGCCGAGAACGCAGGGGCAGCCATTGCGATCGGCCAGGGCGCCCAGGCAGGCAAGACAGGCGTGGCCGCCGCGCAGGCGGGCGTCGCGGCGATGGCCATCGGACGCAATGCGGTCAGCAATGGCGCCGGCAGCGTTGCCATTGGCGATGGCGCCGAGGTCGAATCAGAGTTTGTGCAGAATGCAACTGCGCTGGGAACGGGCGCCAGCGTGACAGGCGACTACAGCAGCAACGCGATGGCGCTTGGAACCGGCGCTTCGGCCAGCGCGGCTGGTGCGGCGGCCCTTGGCCTGTCGGCGGCAGCCGGCGGTGTCAACGCCCTGGCTGGCGGCGCCGGAGCAAGCGCCGGGGGAGCAAGCTCCGTGGCGCTGGGCAATAATTCCGATGCTGGGGCGGACGGGGCGGTTTCCCTGGGCCATGGTGCAACAACCGCGACGCTGAATAGCATCGCGATTGGCACGAATGCAGGTGTAGGCACTGTCGACGTTCCGGTGAATCCTGGGTTTGACAAGACTTCGCATATTGCGATCGGAACCAACGCTGGCCGGAACGTGACGGGCAATCAGACGACGTCCATCGGCTATAACGCAGGCTCCAACATCACCGGTGACTATACCGTGTCCGTCGGCAATGATGCGGGCACGAACCTAAAAGGTGATCACAATATCTCTATTGGCTATTTAGCCAATCAGCGCACCGCAGCCGCCGACGTAGAGCATGCGGTCGCCATCGGCGGCATGAGCGGCGCCGGCACCGGCTCGGTTGCCGTGGGTGAAAGCGCCACGGCAACCAGCCAGTACGCAACGGCGCTGGGCTTCAATGCGCGCGCCAACAGTGACGGCGGGGTGGCATTAGGCTCGAATGCAATCGCCGCAGGCGACAGCGTTGCGCTGGGCAGTAATTCGCAAGCCGTGGCCTCGACGGGGGTAGGCTACATCACGGGCTCCAATGCCAGCCAGAGCCCGATTTCAGTGGTATCGGTAGGCGGGGGCGGCGGTACCGTGGCGACACGCAGGATAACCAACGTTGCCGACGGCTCTGCTTCCACGGATGCGGTCAACGTCAGCCAGTTGGTTGCTTCCCAAAAAAATCTGGCCGATATCCTGGGGCAAGGCACGGTTGTCGATGGCAAGGTCACATCGTTCAAGGTGGGAACAGAGACCTACACATCGGTAGCGGCAGCATTGACAGCATTGGGCAACGGCGGCACCGGTACGATTATCAATGATGTGGGCGCGGTGCTCTACGACGGTGGATCGAACAGCACAGTCGCAACATTGGCTGGCGCAGGCGGCACCACTGTCAAGAATGTGAAGGCAGGCGTCGACGATACTGATGCTGTCAACGTCGCTCAGCTGAATAAAGCTGTGGACGACAACAAGGCGCACTACTACAGCGTCAAGTCCGAGCTGTCCGCGAACTATGACAACTCGGGTGCGACAGGGGCTGAATCCATGGCCATTGGGCCTTCGGCGGCAGCCTCGGGCGCAAACAGCGTAGCTGTGGGCCATACTGCTGTCGTCACCGGCGGCAACGGCACGGCGCTTGGTTCCAGTGTGCAGTCCCTGGCCAGCAATGCAACAGTGATTGGTCATGGCTCCATTGCCTATGATGAAAGTACCGTTGCAATCGGTGAGCAGGCCAAGAGCCGTGGCGAGAATTCAATCGTGATCGGCACACGCGCCGAGGCGGATGCCAAGGAAGGGTCGGCGACTGTCAATAACGCCATCGTCATCGGCACAGACGCTGATGTAACGGCTGACAATGGTGTCGCCATTGGTGAGCAGTCTGTGTCTTCCGCAACCAAGGCCATGGCATTTGGCTATGAGGCGGCTGCGCGTGGCGCGAGCTCCACGGCCATTGGCGATAATGCGGTCTCGTCCGGCGTGAACGCTATCGCCACAGGTACGGGCGCTTTGTCCTCGGGAGCGAATGCGCAGGCCAGCGGTACCGGAGCCGTCTCCTCCGGCGCGGATTCCATCGCCACTGGATCGGGGGCTGTCGCGTACGCCAGCAATGGCATTGCGTTGGGCAAGGGAGCTGTCTCAGGTGTGGCTTCGCCGGCCCCAGACAAGGTGGCGGACAATACCGATACCATTGCCATCGGTACGCGCGCATCAGCTACGGCCAAGAATTCCGTGGCGCTGGGCGTCGACTCCAACACCCAGAGCAGTTACGCTTCGTCCACGGCGCGCTACTCTAACGTTGTTAATGATGACGCGGCTGCGGGCGTGGTGTCTGTCGGCAACCATGGCGGCCAGGGCGGCGCGGGCAGCATAGAACGGCGCATTACCAATGTCGCAGGCGGCATGGATGATACCGATGCGGTCAATGTGAAGCAATTGCGGGCAGTGCGTGATACCGGCTGGTCGTATTCCGGCAATAGCGGCAGCACGACGCAGACCATGGGTTCCGATGTGCAGATTGTGGGGGGCGCGACCAGCGCGGTCACATCGTCGCAGAACGTGAAAACGGTCGTCACGCCTGGAACACGCACAGTGGACGCCAATGGCGATGTGGTCTATCAGAATGGCAAGATCGAAATCCAGTTCGCTGAAACGCCTAGCTTCAAGGGCGCGGACATGGGGGGCAAGAAGATTACGAACGTGGCGGCGGGTGATGTCACAAACACCAGCGCCGATGCAGTCAATGGCAGCCAGCTCAAGCAGGTGAAGGATACCGCCGAGAAGGGCTGGAATCTGACCGCCAATGGCGTGGACAGCAGCAATGTCGCGCCCGGTGGCGCGGTTGATCTGGCCAACGATGACGGCAATATTGACATCACCAAGTCGGGCAACAACGTCAAGTTCAATCTGGCCGACGATGTGAACGTCAATAACAATCTGACTGTTGGCGGCAACTCGTCTGTTGCTGGCAATATGTCTGTAACGGGCAATACCGCGCTGACCGGCAATCTGGCGGTGACCGGTACCAGCAACCTGACGGGCGGCGCCACGATCAGCAACCAGCTGGTCGTGAGCCCGAATACGCTGGTGAACATGGGCGGCAACAAGGTGACGAACGTGGCCGCAGGCGAGGTGAGCAGCACCAGCACCGATGCGATCAACGGTTCGCAGCTGCACGATGTGGCCAACCGTCCCATCACCTTCCAGGGCAATGCCGGCAGCGTGGCCCGCAAGCTGGGCGAGACACAGGTCATCCGTGGCTCGCTGGCCGCGGCCGATCCGGCCTCCTCGTCCAACATCCGTACGCAAGTCAATGCGGCTGGTGACATGGAGATCCTGCTGGCCAACAACCTGACGGCCGACAGCCTGAGGATCAACAACGGCGGTCCCGTGATCAATGCCGGCGGCATCAACATGGGCGGCAAGAAGATCACCAACCTTGCCGAAGGCACGGATGGCACCGATGCGGTGAACGTGAACCAGTTGAACAAGGTAGACGAGACGGCCAACAAGGGCTGGAACCTGACGGCCAATGGCGCGGACAGCAGCAATGTGGCCCCGGGCGCCACGGTGGATCTGGCCAGCGCGTCGGACAACAACATTGTGGTGAGCAAGGACGCGAGCAATAACGTCAAGTTCGGCCTGGCTGATGATGTGAACGTCAAGAACGACCTGACGGTGGGCGGCGATTCGTCCGTGGCGGGCAATATGGCCATTGGCGGCAACACCACGATGGCCGGCAACCTGGCGGTCACTGGCATGAGCAACCTGACGGGCGGCGCCACGATCAGCAACCAGCTGATCGTGAACCCGAACACGCTGGTGAACATGGGCGGCAACAAGGTGACGAACGTGGCCGCAGGCGAGGTGAGCAGCACCAGCACCGATGCGATCAACGGTTCGCAGCTGCACGATGTGGCCAACCGTCCCATCACCTTCCAGG